>Ga0209153_1000316_pt1 | contig 24959 bp, 17 predicted proteins | sample GraSoiAngelo_120_FD_185877 | JGI IMG/M metagenome (GOLD analysis project Ga0209153, IMG submission 185877) | Grasslands soil microbial communities from the Angelo Coastal Reserve, California, USA - 14_0919_09_20cm (SPAdes) (version 2) | ecosystem: Environmental > Terrestrial > Soil > Grasslands ...
ATCGGTCTCGATTCAGACGACCCGTTAGCCTCCGGCGAAGTCGGCAAAGTCGGCGTCGCGATTGATTCGCTCGAAGACATGGAGCGGCTCTTCGACGGCATCCCGCTCAGTGAAGTCTCGACTTCGATGACGATCAACGCGACCGCTTCGACGCTGCTCTGTCTCTACATCGCGGTCGCCAAACGACAGGGCGTCAGTCCCGATAAACTGCAAGGCACAATCCAGAACGACATTTTGAAGGAGTACATCGCGCGCGGCACGTACATCTATCCGCCCGCGCCCTCGATGCGCCTCATCACAGACACCTTCGCTTACTGCGCCCGCGAAGTGCCGAACTGGAACATCATCTCGATCAGCGGCTACCACATACGCGAAGCCGGTTCGACCGCCGCCCAAGAGATCGCTTTCACCTTGGCCGACGCCATCGCTTATGTCGAAGCGGCGACGAGTGCGGGCTTACAGGTTGACGAGTTCGCACCGCGCCTTTCGTTCTTCTTCAACGCGCACAACAACCTCTTGGAAGAGGTCGCCAAATTTCGCGCCGCGCGACGGCTCTGGGCACGCATCATGCGCGAACGCTTCGGGGCGCGCGACCCGCGCTCGCTGATGCTGCGCTTCCACACCCAGACCGCCGGCTCGACGCTCACCGCCCAACAACCCGAAGTCAACGTCGTCCGCACCACGATTCAAGCGCTCGCTGCCGTGCTGGGCGGCACGCAGTCGCTCCACACGAACGCGATGGACGAGGCGCTCGCGCTCCCGACCGAAGGGGCGGCGCGCGTCGCCCTGCGCACACAACAGGTCATTGCACACGAGTCCGGCGTCGCCGACACGGTTGATCCGCTCGCCGGGTCATACGCCATCGAACAGTTGACTTTTGAGCTTGAGGAGCGCGCCGAAGATTATCTGAAGAAAATTGACGCGCTCGGCGGCATGCTCCGCGCCATCGAGATCGGCTACATCCAACGCGAGATTCAAGAAGCGGCTTACACCTACCAACGCGCCGTCGAACAAGGCGAGGCCGTCGTCGTCGGCGTCAATCGTTTTCAGATCGAAGCAGACTCCGCGCCGCCCACGCTCCGCATTGATCCTGCAATCGAACAAAATCAGATCGAGCGCGTCCGGCACTTGCGGGGGCGGCGCGACAATCAACAAGCCGAAGACGCGCTTGATTCCTTACAAGCGGCCGCACGTGGCACAGAGAACTTGCTCCCGCACATCCTCGCTGCCGTCGAAGCTTATGCAACGGTTGGCGAGATCAGCCACCGCCTGCGCCGCGTCTGGGGCGAGTACAGAGAAGCCGTGACGGTGTAGAAGAGAGTCGCAAACGGAACAGGCTTATGGCCTAAAACCTAAAGGCTATCTACTGCCGCTCAATTGCCGAACGCAAATCACAAAACTGTCGCCACGCTCGAACTCACACGCACGCTTGGCAGCGTCAACAACTTCAATTACTCTTGCAGTCTGTGGCGCACTTGCTCGAAGTCAAAAACTTGCAGACGCACTTCCAGACGCGCGCGGGATTGGTGCGTGCAGTTGATGGCGTGAGCTTTCAACTTGATCGTGGTGAGTTATTGGGCTTGGTCGGCGAGTCTGGATGTGGGAAGTCGGTGACGGCGCTCTCATTGCTGCGTTTGGTTGCGCCGCCGGGGCGTATCGTCGGTGGCGAGGTGTTGTTTGAGGGCCGGGATTTGTTGAAGCTCTCCGAAAGCGAGATGCGTGCGATTCGCGGCGACGATATTGCGATGATCTTTCAAGACCCGATGACTTCGCTCAATCCGGTCTATACGGTCGGCGAGCAGATCGCGGAGGCGTTGAGGCTGCATCGCAAGCTCTCGCGCAAACAAGCGAAAGCAGCGGCGATTGAAGCGATGCGCGAGGTGGCGATCCCTGATCCCGGTCGGCGCGCGGACGATTATCCGCATCAGTTGTCGGGCGGCATGCGCCAGCGCGTGATGATCGCGATGGCGCTGGCATGCGATCCGAAATTATTGATCGCAGATGAACCAACGACCGCGCTTGATGTGACGATTCAAGCGCAGATACTCGAACTGCTCGACGGGCTGAGAAAGACGCGCGAGCTGGCGGTGCTTTTGATCACGCATGATCTGGGCGTCGTCGCAGAGGTCGCGGATCGCGTGGCGGTGATGTACACGGGGCGGATCGTCGAAGAGTCGCCGGTCGCAGAGTTGTTCGCGCGGCCTAAACATCCGTACACCGAAGGGCTGTTGCGCTCTGTGCCGAAGTTGACGGCCGCCGAAGCGCAGAAGGTCGAACGCTTGCAGACCATCGAAGGCACTGTGCCGAAGTTGACCGCCCTGCCTGCGGGTTGCCACTTCGCGCCGCGCTGTCCGCATCGCATGCCGCGCTGCACGACGGGCGAGCGCATCCCGTTCTACGAACTCGCAGGCGATGTGCGCGTGCGTTGTGTGCTCTATGATTTGGCGGCGGCGGTCGCGGCCGATCATCAGACGGAACAAGAGAAGGGAAGCAGAGCGCCTTGACGGACGGCACGACCAACGAGCGTTTGCAAAGTGTGCCTGAGACGGAAGCACAGGCGGCGCACGTGCGTAATGCGCTGTCGCGTGAACGCGCGCAGGAACTCGTGCGCGTGCGCGGCCTCTTCAAGCACTTCTCGATTGCAGGCAGCGAAGATGTGGTGCGCGCCGTGGACGGCGTGACGTTTGAGATTTACAAGGGCGAGACTCTGGGGCTGGTGGGCGAATCGGGTTGCGGCAAATCAACGGTGGGTCGTTGCCTGTTGCGTCTCATCGAGCCGACGCGCGGCGAGATTGAGTTTGCAGACAAGGATGTCTTGCAACTCAAGGGCGGCGATTTGCGCGCGCTCAGGCGCGAGATGCAGATCATCTTTCAAGACCCGTATGCGAGTCTCAACCCGCGCATGCGTGTGCGCGACATCGTGGCCGAGCCGCTCGTGATTCACGGCATCGGCGACCGGCGCGAACAACGCGCGCGCGTCGCGGAGTTGCTCGGCAAGGTCGGGCTTGATCCAGATTACATGAATCGCTACCCGCACGAGTTCTCTGGCGGGCAACGCCAACGCATTGGCATCGCACGCGCACTCGCGCTCAAACCCAAATTGATTGTTGCGGACGAGCCGGTCTCGGCGCTCGACGTGTCGGTGCAGGCGCAGGTCGTCAATCTGCTCGCGGACTTGCAGGCGGAGTTTCAGTTGACCTACCTGTTCATCTCGCACGGGCTGGCGGTGGTCGAGCACATCTCTGATCGCGTGGCAGTGATGTACTTGGGCCGCATCGTCGAGGTGGCGAGCGCCAGCGAGTTGTACGCGAACCCGCTCCATCCATACACGCGCGCGCTCTTGTCTGCGATCCCTGTGCCCGACCCGACGCGCAGACGCGAACGCATCGTGCTGCGCGGCGACGTGCCGACGCCAATCAATCCGCCGTCGGGTTGTCGTTTTCATACGCGCTGCCCGGAAGCGATCCCTGAGTGCGCGCAAGTTGATCCAGACCTGCGCGAAGTCGCGCCCGGTCACACGGTCGCCTGCATCCGCGTGCCTGGTTGGGCGGAAGCGAAAACGGAGGCTTAGAGAAATTGATTCATCGGTTCATTGATTCAATGAACCGATGAATCAATCCTTCCGGGCTTGAAACTTGGCCTGCGCAGGCTGCGTACTCAGAGAGACGCAAGACAACTTTGAGATGGCGCGTTCGTGTCGGAGCAACGCGCGATCTTCTGCCCCACAACGGAGGTCTCCCAATGAATCGAATCGCTGCGATTGTGCTGTTCGTCCTCGGTCTCGTTTTAGTGATCTTAGGCGTCACGAAGATTCTGCCCGGCGCGGCCAGTGGCGGCGGCGGATTGTGCTTGTTCGGCATCATCATCTTCGGGTTGAGCTTCATCCCCGTGACGCCTTCGGGCGCGAGCGAAGAGCCGCCGCTATCGGTGGGCGAACGCTTGACCGCCATCTTCTATGAACCGGCGCGCGTCTTTCGTAATCTGCGCGCGCACCCGCGCTGGCTCGCGGCCTTCATCGTCATCGCGGTCGCCGCCGCCGCCTTTCAAATCGCGTTCACGCAACGCATCGGCGCGGAGACAATCGCCACAGCCACGATAGAGAAGGTGATTGAGAGCGGCTTCATCCCGGCGGATCGCGTGCCGGAAGTCCGCGCGCAGGCCATCGAGTCGGCCAAGTCGGTAGGCACGCGCTTGAGCGGCCCGATCAATGCGGTCGTCGGCGTGTATGTCTTCATGTGCATACTGGCCGGACTCTACATGCTCGGCGTGCTCATCTCCGGCGCGCGCATTAAGTTCTGGCAAGCGTTCTGTGTGGCGGTCTATGCGGCCATGCCGCCGCTCCTGCTCCAGAATCTCATCAGTCTCATCATCCTGTTTGTGAAGTCGCCCGACGATATTGATCCGATCAAGGGCCAGCGCGGATTGGCGCACGCAGACCTAGGGCTGCTCTTCACGCCGGCCGAGCATCCGTATCTCTATGTGCTCGGCAGCACAATCGGCCTCTTTACGATCTACTCGCTGTGGTTGACGGCGACAGGACTGCACAACGCGGGCGAGAAGGTCAGCAAAGGCACGGCTTGGTTCGTCGCCATCGCGCTCTGGTTTCTCGGCATGCTGCTGGCGCTCGGTGCGGCGGCACTCTTCCCGGCCTTCGTCACTTAAAAGAAGCAATCAGCAATCAGCTTTAAGCGATCAACTAAAGACAAAAAACTGGCGGCTGAAAGCTGACTGCTGACCGCTTTTTATTCGTATCGCAATGCTTCGATTGGGTCGAGGCGGGCGGCTTTCCATGCGGGCCAGAGACCGAAGATGACGCCGATGCCGACCGAAGCGACGAAGCCGGCGATGGGGGCCCAGATGGGCACGTAAGAGGGGACGAAGAGGCGAATCAGTAGCGTCGTGGCCCAACCGACGAGCAAACCGACGAGTCCGCCGAAACCCGTCAAGGTCATCGCTTCGATCAAGAACTGCCAGAGGATGTCGCGTTTGCGTGCGCCGACCGCTTTGCGCGTGCCGATCTCGCGCGTGCGTTCAGTCACACTCACAAGCATGATGTTCATCACGCCGATGCCGCCGACCATCAGACCGACCGAAGAGATGACGACCATCGCAATCGCGACGCCCGCTGTGATCGAACGGAAACTGGCGATGGCGGATTCGGCCGTGGTGACGCCGAAGTTGTTCGGCTGATCAAACGGCACTTGGCGGCGCACGCGCATCATGTCCGTCACCTGATCAACCGCCTCTTCCATATGTCCGGGCTTGGCGACCGCGAGGATCGTTACGTCTTCGGCGTTCGGCTTGAGCTTGCGCGCCACCTCGTAAGGGAGGTAGATGACGTTGTTCTCGTCGTTGTTGCCGCTGCCGCCGCCAAACTGCTCGCGCTTCTCAAAGATGCCGAGCACGCGAAACTCTTGATTGCCGATCTTGATGGTCTGATCGAGCGGCGACGAGAAGGGGAAGAAATCGTCCGCCACAGTTGCACCGACGACGCAGACCTGCTGGTTCGTGTCGTTCTCGAACTGATTGAACCAGCGCCCTTCGGCGATGTTCTCGATCCCTGCGCGCTCATAATCCGGCAGCGTGCCGTTCAGGTTCACGGCCGACGAGGTCTTGCCATTCGCTGAGACGAGCAGTTTCTGCCCGAAGAAACTGTTCGTGATGTCGAGGAACGGCACAGACAGTTCAAGCGACGGCAGACTGCGCAAAGCCATCGCGTCGTCGTAGGTCAAGTCTTTACGCATGCGCTCTTCACGCGAGCGGCGCCCGACGTGTATGCCTGTCTCATACTTCGTCAGGATGATCGAGCGCGTGCCGAACGACTCGATCTCTTTGGTCACCGCCAGATCAATCCCGCTGATGATCGAAGCAATCGCCATCACTGTCCACACGCCAATGACGACGCCCACGACCGTCAAGATCGAACGCAGCTTATTAGCGCGCAGCGTCGCCAACGCCATCCAAAAATTTTCGTAAATGTCGCTGCGGAGTAAGTTCATAACTCAGTGGTCGGTGGTCGGTGGTCGGTGGTCAGTGAAAGACAAATTTTTAACTGACCACTGATCACTGCTTTTCAATCTGCCCTCAACGCCTCAATCGGATCGAGCCGCGCGGCTTTCCATGCGGGGAAGATGCCGGCGGCGATGCCGATGCCGCCGGAGATGCCGACGGCAAGGATGATCGCGATGATGGATAAAAACGTTGGGAAGAACACGGCCGTCAGTACGCGCCCGACGATCCATGCGAGCACGACGCCGGTTGCGCCGCCGATGGCCGAGAGCGTCGTCGCCTCGACGAGAAATTGTTTAAGTATGTCGCCGCGTCGTGCGCCGAGCGCTTTGCGGATGCCGATCTCTTTGGTGCGTTCGGTCACGGAGACAAGCATGATATTCATGATTACGATGCCGCCGACGACGAGCGCAATCGCAGGCACGGCAATCGCCACGATGAAGATCGAGCCGAAGATGCGGTCGCGCAAGCCCGTGATCGCGTCGGGCGTGATGATGCCGAAGTTATCTTTTTCGTTCGCGGGCACACGACGGCGCACGCGCATGATCTGGCGCGCTTCTTCGACCGCATCGTTGAAGTGTTTGTCGTCGCGTGCGGTGGCGATGAAGTAGAGCGAGCGGTTGCGCGTCAGCCCGCCGAAGTTGTTGGCGTAGGTCTTCAAAGGGAGCGTGACGTAGTTGTCCTGCGGGATGCCGAGCACTGTGCCTTTGGCGACGGCGACGCCGACGACGCGATAGGGCATGCCGGAGATGTAAATCTCCTGATCAATCGCGCTTGTCGTCGGGAAGAGTTTCGAGGCCACGTCCGCGCCTAAGAAAGCGACACGCGCGCCCGCGTTGTTCTCGGTCTCCGAGAAGAAGCGGCCGTCGGCCACGTCAATGTTTTTGATGTCGGCCACGTTGGCGGTGACGCCATCCACAGCCACGTCGTCGAGCACATTCGCGTCGCGTTTGATCTCTGCGAGCGACGCGCGCGCGCCCGCGCCGAGTTTGCCGATGAGCGTGGCGTGTTCGCGCAGGTACTCGAAGTCGTCGAGCGTCAAATCCTTGTTGCGGCGCGTGGCGGCGGCGATGGTGTCCGTGTCTTTGAAGTCCTCGAAGATGTTGAAGCGTTGCACCGTGAACGCCTTCGCGCCGACGCCCGCGATCTTCTCGTCCACGTAACGATTGAAACCTTCGATCAGCGAGACGACCACGACGACGGCCGTCACGCCGATGATCATGCCTAGGAGCGTTAGCGCCGAGCGCAACTTGTGCGCCCAGATGGCCGCGACCGCGAGTTTTAATGTTTCGATGAATTTCACGTGCTGCTATTTTACGCGCCCGCGAGAAAATAGTTTAAGTCGGGAGGGAGTTGGATGCGCGGGGACGCGAAAAATATGCAAAAGGCAGAGGTCAGAGGACAGAGGTTAGTAAGAGCAGTTCAGCTTTTACTAACCTCTAACCTCTAACCTCTGTCCTCTCATTCGTAGCGTAGCGCCTCAATCGGATCAAGCCGCGCCGCCTTCCACGCGGGCCACATGCCGAAGATGATGCCGACGCTCGCGGAGATGCCAATGCCCACGCCGATGGCCCAGATGGGCACGTAAGCGGGCAACGGCGAAAGTTTATTCATCACCAGACTGACAAGTTCGCCGACGACGAGACCCGCGAGGCCGCCGATGCCGGTCAAGACCACCGCTTCGATCAAAAACTGCGACAGGATATTCGCGCGCGTCGCGCCGACCGCCTTGCGCACGCCGATCTCTTTCGTCCGCTCGGTCACAGAGACGAGCATGATGTTCATCACGCCGATGCCGCCGATCATCAGCGCGACAAACGAGATGGCCGTCAGGACGAGCGCGGTCGCGCCCGTTAGTTGATTATAAAAATCGAGCAGCGAGTCTTGCGACGAGACGCCGAAGTTGTTCGGCGCGGTTGATGGCACACGCCGGCGGCGGCGCAAGAGGTCTTTGATGTCGTCTATCACGTGCTGCACATCGGCGCGCGAGTGCGGGCGCACGACGATGAAATAGACGGTCAGCGGCGCTTGCACCTCTGGATAATATTTCTGATAGGTCGTGAGCGGAATGTACAGCGAATTGTCGCGCGATTGGCCGAAGAAGTTGCCAAGCGTTTGCATCACGCCGATGACGCGGAAAGGCGTGCCGCCGATCTTGATCTCTTTGCCGAGCGGGTCTTCATACTTGAACAAAGCGCGCACCACGTCCTGTGCCAGCACGCAGACGTTTGAGCGCTCCTGCAAATCAATCTCGTTGATGAAGCGCCCGCGCTCAACGTACTGCGAGTGTGTGAACTCGAAGTATTGCGTCACACCAAGCAGCACGGGCGTGTCGGTCTGCTGATCGCCATAGCGCAAGGTCTCTGCGATCTTGCGAAAGATCGGCGAGACGCCGTCCACGCCCGGCAACTCGCGCATCGCCGCCGCATCGTCAAGCGTCAAATCCTTGCGTTGACGCTCTTCCGCCGATGGCGGGCGACCAAAACTCGGATCAAACTTCGAGATGAAGATCGTGTTCGACCCCAAAGACTCGATCTGCTCGGCGAACGCGCGATTGAGACCCTGTATGATCGAGACCATGAAGGTCAACGTGATGACGCCGATGGCCACACCAAGGATCGTCAACGCCGAACGCAACTTGTTCGCCCTGATCGTATCCACGGCCATCGCCGCCGATTCTTTGATGTCATCGAACGTCATAAATTTTCACTCAGCCCGCAACGCTTCAATCGGATCAAGTCTGGCTGCTGTCCACGCGGGCCAGATGCCGCTGACGATGCCGACGATGGATGACACGCTGACGCCGAGTATGGCTGACCAAATGCTGATGAGGAGCGGGAAACTCATCAGCGCGGAGATGCCGTAGGCGAGACCGAAGCCGCACAGGACGCCGAGCGCGCCGCCGGTCGCGGCGAGCATGACGGCTTCGATCAGGAATTGCAGCAGAATGTCTTTCTGCCGCGCGCCGATGGCTTTGCGGATGCCGATCTCTTTGGTGCGTTCGGTTACAGACACGAGCATGATGTTCATCACGACGATGCCGCCGACGACGAGCGAGATGGCCGCCACACCGATGGTCACGAGATAGATGTTGGCGGTCGCCTTCGAGTAGAGATCGAGAAAGACCGCTTGCGTCTCAATCGTGAAGCCGTCGTCCGCGTCGTCGTCTTTGAAAGTCTTGCCGCGCCGGACGCGCATGATCGTGCGCACTTGATCTTCGGTCTCTTCGATCACCTCAGCCTTCGGCGTCTGCACGAAGACGACGAGCGCGCCGGTGTTCGTGCCGAAGGCTTTGCGATAGGTTTGATAGGGAATGTAAACATAATTGTCGCGCGAGAAGCCGAAGATTTTGCCGAGCCGTTCGGGCACGCCGACGATCTTGTATTCACGCCCTTCAATGCGTATCTCCTGCCCGACCACCTGCGCTGGCGGCGCGCCGCCAAAGACGTTGTCCACCACGTCAGGCCCGACGATGCACACGTCGCGCCCCGCCATCTCTTCCGGCTCAGTCCACTCGCGCCCCGCCGTCACGTTGATGTTATCGAAGCCCAGCACAGACTCGGTCGTGCCGCGCACCAACACGCCTTCGGACTTCTGATCGCCGTGCTTCACAATCGCGCTCGTATTCCAAGCCATGCCTGTGCGCGCGCACAGATTGCACAGGCGCGTGATCGCGTCGTAGTCCTCTTCGGTCATGTCCTTCCGCCGATTGAACCTGACGAAGTCCTCGCGCGACAGGATGACCTGCGGGCGCTTCGAAACTGAAAAGACCGTCGAGCCTTGCGACGAGAAGGTCTGCGCCACCGTCTGATCCAACCCCTTGATGATCGTCACCACCGCGATCACAGCAGCGACGCCGACCACGATGCCGACGAGCGTCAGCAGCGTGCGCAACTTATTCGCGCGCAAGCTGCCGCCCGCGATGCGCAACGATTCGAGCGTCGTATGCACGAACAACCAACGCGAGCCTTCGGCGAAGCGACGGCGCGCAGACGAACGGCCACGCGGCGCGCCGTTAGGTTGCGCCGGGGTCGCGTTAAGTCCTGCGTCCGTGATCGTCTCTTCGGTTAACATTGTCGCTCGCGCTTGCGGGCTGTTATTTGCGCTGCTCTCGCCCGCGCTCGTGCCTGACCATATTACGGCGCGCAAGCTGATTTGTTTATCGCCGGTCTGCACGCGCACCTTAAAACAAGAGCGCGGCGAGAGTTAGTCATCGCCGCGCCGCTCGTCCGATGTTTATGTTGCCTTCACCTGATGCGTTCGTCTTTTTCGATCTGTCCGTCGCGGATCGAGATGACGCGGTGCGCGCGGGCGGCGATGTCGGCTTCGTGTGTGACGACGATGATCGTGTTGCCTTCCGAATGCAACTTCTCAAACAGGTTCATGATCTCGATGCTGGTGTGTGAATCGAGCGCGCCGGTTGGCTCATCCGCGAGCAACAGTGACGGATGATTGACGAGCGCGCGGGCGATGGCCACACGCTGGCGTTGTCCGCCTGAAAGTTCGTTGGGCCGGTGCGTCATGCGGTCGCTTAGTTCGACCGACGAAAGCGCACGCTTAGCCATGTCGTGGCGTTCGCCGGAACTGATCCCGGCGTAGATAAGCGGCAGTTCGACGTTGTGCAAAGCAGTCGCGCGCGCGAGCAGGTTGAAGGTTTGAAAGACGAAGCCGATCTCTTTGTTGCGGATGCGCGCGAGTTCGTCGTCGTCCATGTCGGAGACGAGTTTGCCGTTGATCCAGTAGCGCCCTTTGCTTGGCGTGTCGAGGCAGCCAATCAGGTTCATCAAGGTTGACTTGCCCGAACCCGAAGGGCCGATGATGGCTAGGTACTCGCCGCGCTGCACGTCGAACGAGACGCCCTGCAAGGCGTGGAGTTCTTCCGTGCCCATCTGATAGGTGCGCCAGATGTCGCGCATCGAGATGAGCGCGGCGGGCACTGCGTCGTGCGCCAGCAGGTCGCCCGGCTCCAAACGCTCTTCGGGCGGCGCTTCCAAAATTGCTTGACTCATTTCTGCTTCTCTCTCAATCATGACGACAGAGGTTAGAGATTAGAAATTAGAGGTTAGTTAAAGACCTTTTTCTTTCACTGACCTCTGATCTCTAACCTCTAACCTCTTATTTGGCGTTCGCGTTCGTGTTATCTGCGCCGGGCGCGCGCGTCTGGCGTTTGACGGTTGTGCCGTCCTTGAGTGTGCGCAAGACGCGGCTCGGCCCCGTAATGACTTCCATGCCGGGTTGCAAGCCGCTCGTGATCTCTATGTCGGACTCGCCCGTGATGCCGGTCGCCACTTCGACGAACTTCACCTTGTTGCCTTGTAGAATATAGACGCCCTTGATGTCCTTCGGCTTCTCGCCGTTGGGGGACGGAGCAGGCACGCTGCCCTGCGGCGTCGCGCCGGCGACCGGCGTTGGCGTCGGCGCGGGCTTCTCGATCACGGCTTGGAGCGGCACGGCTAAGACTTCCTTCTTGGTGTCGGTCGTGATGGTCGCGGTCGCAGTCATGCCGGGACGCAGCGCGTCGCGCACGTCCTGCGGCAGTTTCGACATGTCGAGCGCGATGACGACCTTGAACTCTTTGGCCTCTTGCACGTTCACGCGATCCTGCAAGCCGCCGCTCGTCGTCTGCGATTTACCAATCGCGAGCGGGTTCTTCTCCTTGACCGTGCCCTCAAGCTCTTTGTCGCCCATCGCGTCCACTTTGATCTTGACGACCTGCCCCTCCTTGACCGACTTGATCTCGGTCTCGTCCACGTTCACTTCGACGTTGATCGCGGACATATCGGCAATCGTCATCAGAGGCGTGGAGGAGAAGTTGGCGAGCGCATATTGACCTTGCCGCGCAGGGATGTCTGCGATGACGCCGTCGAGCGGCGAATACTGCGTCGCCTTGTTGCGCAACGAAACGTCGCCGCGCAGCGTCGCCTGTTGCTGGTTGACGTGCGCCTCGCTCGACTTGACGCTCTGCTGCGCGCGCTGCACGCCGATCTGCGCGTCGCGCACGTTGACCTGCGCTTGATTGACACGTGCCTTCGACTCTTCCACCGCGATCTTCTGCTGTTCGAGTTGCGCCTGCGCCGTGCGCAGCGCCACCTTCGCCTGCTCTTCTTTGTCGCGCGCCGCATCGTATTCCGAACGCGAAGAGACACCCGACTCGACAAGCTGCGTTGAGCGCTTCAACTCGCGCTGCGCCGTATTGAGATCAACCTGCGCGCGGTCCACGCTCGTCTGCGACGCCACGACCGCTTGCCGCGCCTGCGCGAGACTGGCCTGCGCGACGTTCAGCGCCTGCTGCTGCTGCGCCACGTTATTCTCGGCCGAAGTGACGGCGACGCGCGCATTCTGCACGTCGCTGTAAGCGGCCTGCACGGCGGCGGCTTGCGCCTCTTGGCCCGATTGCAACTGCGTCGGGTCGAGCCGGACGAGCGCCTGACCCTTCGACACGTGGTCGCCGGGGTTGACGAAAATCTCTTCGATCCGGCCCGCGACCTCGCTCGTCAGGTTGATAAAATTAGCGGGGCGCACTTCGCCCGATGCGGTTACGGTCGAGCGCAGTTCCGGGCGCTGCTCGATCTTGACGACCGTCACTTCCGGCTCGTCTTTGCGGCCGGCGGCGATGCTGATAATAACGACCAGCGCGACCAAAGCGACCGCAGCGACCGTGATGACAATCTTCTTCTTGCGGCTCAGGGCCATAATCCTTCTCTCGGTTCCTCTGATAGTTTGATTAAATGCCTGTCGGGTCAACCGGCTCGCTTGAACGTGCCGCGTGCGGCGCGTCAAGCCTTGCGCCATGCGCTCCGCCCGTCTCGCGTCCGGTCTCTTCTACGTCGAAAAGGCGCAGACAGTTTCAAAAGAGAACGATATATGACGTGGGATGCAGGACGAATGTTACAGTCGGGATGAGCTTCGTCAGCCGTTGAGATGCAGCGCAATGGCAAACTACTGCTTGCCGGGCACGCGGCAACTATCATTTATCGGTACTTATCATTTATCGGTACTGTCCTAATTAGCCTAGTGATCTAGCGCACAAAGAAGAGTGACGTACAATACATACTAAGCGCAGCATGGGGTGTATTTTATCTCTTGACGCAAGCAAAGATATTTTTCGTTTAGGCTGAAAATAATCATTGCGAACAAGTCTGTAATACTTGGAAGTATCTTCTTGACAGCAACGTATAACGGGCGTATAAGCCACCTGTCGCTGCTCATTACTTAATCTAAGTCTTCCGCATCGCCCGCCAACAAATAAAAGGAGAACTAATATGAAGCCTCATGTTGTTACAACCTCATTGCAGAGCCATAAACACATACTTCTACCATTTACCTTGCTAGTCTTAGTTCTAGTTTTGGGGGGCGGCGGCATGGTGTCGAGCACAGCACAAGACCAGCCGAGCGAGGAGCGTGAGATAGAAGATAAGATTCCTAAGCACCTGCCGATCAAAGTGACGATAAAGAATCTGGAAAAGGTGAAAGATTTAAAGAATGAGCATTGGGCGCGAGATATAGAAATTGAAGTGAAGAATACCGGCAGCAAGCCAATCTATTACTTGCGTTTCGATTTGGATCTTTTAGATATAAAGGCTGAATCAGCCGACGTGTATGGTTGGCCACTCAGGTACGGCAGACCGGAATTGGTTGTTATAAGCAATCGGGCGACGCCTGATGATGTGCCGATTCAACCGGGCGAGAGCTATATCTTCAAAGTTCCTACCGGGAGGGTTACAGGATGGGAAAAACATAGGGTAAGCCATAATCTGCCCGAGCCTAAAAAAATAGGTTTGCTGTTTGAGGTATTAAGCTTTGGCGATGGCACAGGCTTCTCTGGCACGGGTGGCGATCCTACCCCGCGACCACAAAGTTCTAATCCTCATTGTGCTAATCCGAGCAATGTCGGCACGATTCTTAAAGCTAATCAAAGTATTTCATCGGATCGACCGCCCAATGCACAACCTCAGTTTTTATCCTTATTACCGGCAAGCTTCTTGCCGGTAAATTTTTTATCGAGCAAGGCTATTGAGCTTGCTCCAAGTTCGCCTCCTATTCCATCAGATATATGCTGTCCAAGCACATCTTGTTCCAACCTTAAAGTAACACTTGGCGGTAATTGTTTTTGCGAAGATGAGCTTGGAGAGCCGGCAATTAGTGTGGATTCAGCCGCCTGTACAGACCCTGACGGACTGTGCGGCCTTCAACATACAATACAATTCGTGTGCTCCGATGGCACCTCGCACACTTGTACGTCTTATTTTCGTGAATCCTGCCCGACACCAACCCCGACACCAAATCCGTCTCCAACCACGACACCAACGTCTTGCCCGACTCCCGATATACATGAGCAGCCCAATCCAAGCTGCTCCGCTAATATCTTCCCGGGGTGCTTTGTAAATTGGATTTGTCATTTTTGCACTTCCCCGCAGATTGAGCAGGATTATCACGCTTATGGAATGCTGAACCAAGGCTGTCCGCTCGTCGGCTACTATTACGCTGGGGATTTCTGTTGCTCACCCATCCCCAACACCCCAGAGGCTTGCACAAACATTGGCTGGTTTTGGAACTATTCGGGCCGCTACTGTCAGACCGACCAATGGTGTGTTGAAGCGCAATATTGTGGGCTAGGTTTTATGTGGAACGGGGAGACCTGCCAATGTAACGATCCTGAAACGCCAATCCTCATTGATGTGGCCGGCAACGGCTTTGCGCTCACCGATAATGCGAGCGGTGTAAACTTTGATCTCAATGCGGACAGGCATCCAGATAAAACATCATGGACGGCGGCCGGCTCGGATGATGCTTGGCTTGCGCTTGACCGCAATGGCAACGGCACGATTGATAATGGTAAAGAGCTATTCGGCAACTCCACTCCGCAACCCGCTCCGCCGGCCGGTCAAGCGAAGAACGGTTTCCTTGCGCTCGCTGAGTACGACAAGCCCGCCAATGGCGGCAACGGCGACGGCGTGATTGACAGCCGCGATGCGATCTTCTCGCAACTCCGGCTCTGGCAAGACGCGAATCATAACGGACTCTCTGAACCCGGTGAGTTGCACACCTTGCCGGAACTAAAGATTACGGCGATTGATCTCGACTACAAAGAGTCAAAGCGCACCGATAGTTACGGCAATCGGTTCCGCTACCGAGCGAAGGTCTATGACGCGCATGGGGCGCAGTCCGGGCGTTGGGCATGGGATGTGATTCTGCTAACCGCACAATAACCCTTGACTGAAATTAGGGCGGCGCGCCGACCGTGATCTTCGGTGCGCCGCTCTCTTGCCTGATCAAGCTCCAATTCACCCTCAATCAATAAGCGAGTTGCCAAATTCCTGAGATTCGGGTAATCAAGCGCGCATTCGGCAAGCGTCGAGCGACCCAACCCATACACGATAGGGCGCGGTTTTGAGTTGTGCCACCACCCATTTATCAACTCTGTTGGCGCGCCTTTCCGTTTCGCGTTACAATAAACCGCTTCGCGGCGGCGATGGCTTCGAGCCTACAAGCTTGCGCCGAGTCGCCCGCGCGAACGCGACAACTCGCCAGCAGCAGACACGCTCTTATCGGGATGGGCTTTACATTAAAAGGCCATGATCACCTGCGACAAATGCCGGACGGAGAACGCGGACGACGCGCAGTATTGCGACGAATGCGGCACACCGCTCGACTGCTCAGAGCGTCCGGCCGCAGCCTCGGTCGTGGCCATCTCGGAGGCGGCGGCGGCCAGACAGGGCGCGCACTCTTGGAGTAGTGCGGCGGCTGCGCCGGCCAATAAGCAGGCGGCGCACGCGACGCTTACGATCCAACGCGGACGCTCTGCGGGCAAAGAGTTTCCCTTGCATGAAGACGAGTCTTACATCGGGCGTTGGGACGCAGATAGCGGCATCTTCCCGGACGTTGATCTGGACGCAGACGACCCGGAGGCGAAGGTCTCGCGTCGGCATGCGCGCATCACACGGCGCGGCCCGCAGCATTTCATCGAAGACTTAGGCTCGACCAACGGCACGTTCATCAATCGCGGGCGTCGCCTGCTCCCCGGCGACCGCCAGCCGCTCAATGACGGCGACGAGATCATCATTGGCAAGACGTTTTTAAGATTTAAGGTACTCGGTCAGTAATTCCATCTTGGTTATTTGATCTTGGTTATTTGTGCTTGGCTGCCTAAATTGAATGGTTGAAGCTGAGGTTGAGTAAATAACAAAGAACTAATAACAACTTTCGAAACAGATGTCTCTTTGTCCTCAATGCGGTGCGAGCACGTCGCCATCGGATCGCTTCTGCGGCGACTGCGGGCTGGCTTTGCCGCCGCCGATGGCCATGTCGGGCGAAGTGTCGGCCGCACCGCAGGACGCGCCCGCGCGCGCAGCCGCAGCCGCAGCCGGATCAGACGCGGCTGAGCGTGCAGACGCCCTGACCGTCATCAACACAACAGACAATACGACCGCCGCGCCGCCGCCAGCACGCGAAGAGCCTTCACGGGCCGGCGTGGCCGCCGCAACGTCAACGGACACGAATCAAGCGGTGCGCGAAACGGAACAGAGCGCGGACACAGGCGCGGGGGCGCGTGCGTCTGGAGACAACGAGGCTGCCGCATCCGGCGCAGTTGCGGCCGAGCATGTCGAAGCTAAGGCTGAACACGCCGAAGCTGCTGCCACCACATTGGTTGAGCCGGCCGCCGCGCCGGTTGAGGAGACGGCTGCGCCCAGCGCTGTCATAGGCGAGTCGGCCGGTGCAGCGCAAAAGCCGGCGGCGACGGTGCGCAGTGGTTCGACAGGTCGGCTGCGTGCGCCCGCCAAGCAACTCGATGCGGGCACGCTCCTCTATAGTCGTTACGAGATCGTGCGGCGCATCGGCGGCGGCGGTATGGGCGCGGTTTATCTGGCGAAGGATCGCAATCTGGGCGATCAGCCGCGCGCCGTCAAAGAGATGATCCAGTCGCAGCTTGACGAGTCGCAGCACGAGAAGGCCATCGGCGACTTCAAACGCGAGTCCATGCTGCTCGCCTCTCTGGAGCATCCTTCGATCCCGACCATCTACGACTATTTTTACGACGACGCGGCCAGTCGTTTCTACCTCGTGATGAAATACATCTCCGGCGGCGACCTGCTCGCGCGCCTGCGCAACGCGCAGACGGGCCGGCTCGACGAGAAGACCGTCGCCGATTGGGGCCTGCAAGTCGCAGACGTGCTCGACTACCTGCACCGGCGCGACCCGCCGATCATCTACCGCGACCTCAAACCCGCGAATCTGATGATTGACGGCAACTCCGGCCGCATCATGCTGATTGATTTCGGCATCGCGCGTTGGGTCGCGCCGCAGGAGAAGGGCGTCACGGCCGTCGGCACGATGGGCTATGCGCCGCCTGAGTTGTTTGGCGGCAAGGCCGAGCCGCGCACGGACATCTACAGCCTTGGCGCGACGATGTTTCATCTGCTCACCGGCGCAGACCCGCAAGACAATCCGTTACTCATTTTCGACTTCAACAAGAACCCGCGCCCGCGTCAACTCGCGCCTGCGATCTCAAACGAGATGGAAGCGATGCTGATGCGCGCCGTCGAGTACAAACCGGAGCATCGTTTCCGCTCGGCGGCGGAGATGCGCGACATGCTCGCGACTCATCTCGACAGACTGCGCACGGGCCAAGTGACATACACCACACCGGGCGAGCCTGCGGGTTTGAAGACCATTCAGACCGAGATGGTCTATTGCGGCTTCTGCGGCGGCCGGATCGCAGCCGACGATCTCTACTGCGCACACTGCGGTCAGCGCCAACCGCTCGCCGTCGCCAGTGCGGCATTGAGATCAGCGCGCGCGACGGCGAAGCTGGTCGTTGTGGGCACGACGGAATTGGATTCATCGTTTCAGTTGCACAAAGAGAACAGTCTGGTCGGGCGCATCGATCCGAATTCGGGCATCTTCCCCGAAGTCGATCTCTCGCGCTTCGATCCGCACACGAAAGTCTCGCGCCGGCACGCGCGCATCTTTCGCAAAGGCGACGTCTATTTGGTCGAAGACCTCGGCTCCATTAACGGCACGGTCATCAACGACTCACTCCGGCTCGCACCCCATCAACCGCGCGCCCTAGAGAGCGGCGACAAACTGCGTCTGGGCGAGACGACGTTGCATTTTTTGATCGGATGAGAAAAGCAAGTGAGCAGTCAGCAGTCAGCAGTGAGCAGTCAGGACGAATGGCTGCTCTTAACTGCGCGCTGCGCACCGCTCACTGCTCACTGTCTTATGAGTATTGAGCAGGCGGATTTAAGCATGGTTGGTGATGTTGCGCGCACGCAGGATGTGGAGTTGCGCGCGCCGTTCGCGTTGCGTTGCGGCGCAGCGTTGGTTGATTACACGGTCGTGGCCGGCATCGCGGCGTTTGCGACGCTGCTGGCACGCATGTTCGGCGGCGGTTCGCGCACCGCAGGCGCGACCGTCATGGAGTTCGGCTTCATCGCCGCCGCCGTCGTGGTGCTCGCGGACTTATTCGTGTTGCCGGGCTTGACGGGCCGGACGCTCGGCAAGTGGGTCACGGGTTTGCGCATCGAGCGGCGCGACGGCGAGCCGGTCGGCTTCTTGCGCGCGCTCGTACGCCACACCATCGGTTATCTCGTCTCGCTCCTGACCTTGGGGCTTGGCTTTCTCCTCGCAGCCTTCAACCGTGAAGGGCGCGCGCTGCACGACCTGCTCGCGGGCACAGTAGTCGTGCGCGCGAGCGCGCGTGTGCGGCCACGTTAAAAAAGACGCGCCGTTTTAGACACACTATGACAAAAACATGTCCCGGTTGCGGGGCGACTGCTCCCGCAGAAGCGCGCTACTGTCGCCACTGCGGCACGGCTTTACGCACGACCGGCAGCGCGGGCGCTGAGACCATCTCGCCCCTCGCCAACACAGAGCCGCTCGTCGCGCCGCTCTTCGACACCGGCGAACTCAATGTTAAAGAGACGCAACTTAATCCTGCGCCGCCCTCCGGCTTGGGTGCTGAGACGAGCATCGACAGCGGCGAGATCACGATCCCCGTCGTGCGCGCCGCACGCGCCGAACAGACAACGACGACAAGCGCGCCGGACACAGTTGCGCCAGCACAAGCAAATAGCGCTTCGGTAACAACGAGCGATGCTTCATCTGCAACCACACAGCCAAGCGATGATGCGCCGGCCAATGATGGCGCGCCGGTTCAAGTCGTGCCGCCGCCGCCTGCGCCGCGTACAACTGAACGACGCGCGAGCCGCGTGGGGGGCGTCGTTGGCGTAAGCGCCGTCGCGCTGTTGCTGTTGTGTGTCTTGGGCGCGAGCGTCTGGTTCGTGTTGCACCGGCGCGGCGTGACAGTGGCGACGACGAACACAAACACGAACGCGCCGGTCACGCTTGCGCCGGATGCACAGCAACAAGCGCAGGCGAAAGTGGCGGAAGCGCAAGGGCTGTTGAGCGCGGGCGATACGGTCGGCGCGACGGCGCGGCTGCGTGAAGCGATTGCGCTCGACCCGACGAACGCGGAGGCGCACCGGCAACTCGCGCAGTTGTTGTTGGAGAGCGGCGCGCGCCAGACCGCGATTGAAGAGTTGCGCGCCGTCACGCGCCTTGAGCCGAACGACAGAGATGCTTGGCGGCAGTTGGCCGAAGCGCAGTTCGCCGAAAAGTTGTACGCCGACGCGGCCGACAGTTATCACACGCTCATTGGTCTATCGGCCGATGAGCGCGCCGACGAACGCCTGCAACTCGCCTACGCCGACGCCTTGCGCCTCGCCGGCCGCGCCGATGATGCAAGCGCGATCTACATAAAACTCGTCGCCTCGCCGCTGCCCGATGTGGCGCGCACGAGCAAACAACGGCTGGCAGATATAACCGCGTCGGCCAAACCAACCGAGACGCCGCGCACACAGAACACAAACGAAGCGAGCGACGCGCAACCCACGCCTGCGAACCAAGCAGCCGCCAACGCCACGCCGCGCCCGCACGCATCGCCTGCGCCCGTGAATCCGTCTGCGCTCTCACCTGCCGAACACTATCAACGCGGCGTCAGCCTGTGGGCGACGAATCGCAATGCAGCCGTCGCAGAGTTTCGCGCGGCGGCTGCGGGCAACGGCAACCCCGATGCTTATTATTATCTCGGTCTCAACTTCGCCGAAGGGCGCGACCCGCGCACGTTGGGCCGCGCCGAACTCGTCGCCGCACTCGAATTCTTCCAACGCGCGCGCACGGGCCACTTCAGCGCCCAAGCACGCCGCTACGAAGACCAACTCGGTCAAGAGTTCGACCGCCGCCACAGGAAATAAAAGCAGGGACGTGTGACAGGCGACGTGTGACGAGTTAAAGATGACAAGTGACAGTTGACAGGTTAAACTTTGTTCCTGTCGTTCGGCTTGTCACTTATCACTCGTCACTTGTCACTGTAGTTGTTATGCCTGATCTGATCGTCAAATACCCCGACCGCGCGCCCGACACGTTTCACTTGGGCCGCTTGCGCATCACCATCGGCCGCTCGGCACGCAACGACCTGTGCATCCCCGATCCGTTCGCCTCGCGCGTCCACGCCGAAGTGCGGCGCGAAGGCGATCAGTACGTCTTGCAAGATTTGGGATCGGCAAACGGCACGCTCTACAACGGCGATAGGGTCGAGAACGTGGTCGCGCTCGCGCCCGGCGGGCGCATCCAGATCGGCGAGACCGAGATCGAGTTCTTCGATCAGACGAGCGGCGCGCCCGTCGCCACGATGATCAACGACATGCCTTCGCCGCCGCCCGACGCGACCATCGCCTTCGACTCCGGGCATCGCACCACATCTGGCCTCCTTGAAGCCATCGAAGGCGCGCGCACGCAAAAGTCCGGCGAGATCAGACGCGCAACCACCGTGCTCGCGCAGCAACGCGCGCAGCCGAGCATGCCGCAAGTCGCAGCCGCACCCGCCACCTCAGTCGATCAGCACGGCGATCTGCTCGCACTCATCAGCAAGGTCTCGGTCACGCTGCTCGCGCCCGCGACGCTCGACGAAACGCTCCGGCAAGTGACGGCGCTCGTCTTCGAGGCCGTGCCGGCCGACCGCTGTCTCATCATGCTGCGCGACGAAAAGATTGGCGAGTTGCAAGTGCGCGTGGCGCAACTGCGCGAGAACAAGGGCGACATCGGCGAGATTCGCGTCAGCCGCTCGATCATCGAAGAGGTTATCAGCCAAGGGCGCTCGGTGCTAACTTCCGATGCGCAGCACGACCCGCGTTTCATGTCTTCGACGATGACGATTCAGGGTATCCGCTCTGTCTTGGCCGTCCCGCTCGGCGTCGGCGAAAAAATCTTCGGCATGATCTACGCCGACTCACCGCTTGCGGAAGCGCGCTTCACACAAGACCACTTGACGGTCTTGACGACGCTTGCTTCGGTCGCCGCGATCCGCGTCGAGAACACGCGGCTCGTCGAAGAACAGATTGATCGTGAGCGGCTGGAGCGCGAGTTGAATCTCGCGCGCGAGATTCAGCAGCGCTTCCAACCGACCTCGCCGCCCGTTGTGTCCGGCTACGAGTTGCAAGGCATCAGTTTCCCCTGCTACGAGATCGGCGGCGACTACTACGACTTCATCGAGCGCCCCGACGGCCGGCTCATCATCGCGCTGGGCGATGTGTCGGGCAAAGGTACTTCGGCGGCACTACTGATGTCGTCGCTGCATGCGGCAATTCACGCGCAGATCACTGCGCATCAGTCGCTCTGCGCCATGATCTCGGCTGTGAATCGTTATCTGGCCGACACGATTCCGCCCAATCGTTTCATCACGCTCTTCTGCGCCGAGCTTGACTCAGAGACGGGCGCGCTCACCTTCATCAACGCGGGCCATAACCCGCCGCTCATCGTCCACGCCGCCGGCACGATGGAACAACTCGGCGCGGGCGGCATGCCGCTCGGCATCCTCCAGACCGCGCCCTACCGCGAAGGCAAGTCCCAACTCCAACCCGGCGACGCGCTCGTCATCTACTCGGACGGCGTGACCGAGACGCAGAACCCACAGGGCGAAGAGTTCGGCCCGCTCCGCCTCTACGACGTAGTCGCGCGCAACCTCGACACGACCGCCTCCGGCATCCGCGACAAGATCGAAGCCGCCCTGACCAAGTTCGCGCAAGGCACAGCCGCCGGTGACGACATCACCCTCGTCATCGTCAAACGCCAAGCCGAAGGCGTGATGGTCGCATCAAGTCGCGGTTGATCATTCAACGCCGCGCGAGGCTCTCTTTGATCCGTTCGGCGCTCTTCTCGCCGATGCCGTCAACCAACTCAAGCCCGCCGCCGCCGACGAATTTTTTTAGATCGTCAATTGATGAGATTTTGAACTGCTGATAGAGCGTGGCGGCGGTCTTGAGGCCGATGCCGCTTATGTCCAATAGATCAAGGACGGATTCGGGCGTCTCGGTGGTGAGTCGTTCGTAAGCCTCGAACGTGCCGCGCTCGACGAGTTCCACGATCTTGCCGCTAATGGCTTTGCCGACGCCGGGAATCTCCTGCAAGCCCTTGACACCTTCTGCGCGCGCGATCTTTTCGAGTGGAGTCGGCCAAACTTCGATCATCTCGGCGGCGTTGCGATAGGAGCGAATGCGAAAGCGATCTTCGCCGCGTATCTCCATCAGCATGGCCAGCCGCTCGAAGCGCCGCGCGATCTCTTCGTTGGTCATAAAACTCTTTCCGGTGAAGAGGCCAAATGTCCGCCGCTTCAGTGCTCGCAGTTGTGTGGTTAAGCCGTGCTTGCGCCGTCTGCCGGGCAGCTTGCGTTCGCCAATTTTGCTTCTGCCGCGAGGCATCCGTTTGCCGATTATGATACTCTAATCTGTTCAACTCCCAATCAATTTTTACTCTTGAGGTTCACGATGAAAATTAGACGGTTTATGTGCGCGCTGTTGGGCGTGCTGCTGACGCTTTCGTCGCTCGGCTCTATCGCGCGAGCGGACGAGGGCATGTGGCCGTTCAATAACGTGCCGAAGGCTGAGATCAAAAAGCGTTACGGCTTCGATGTGACCGACGCATGGTTGAAGCACGTGCAGCTTGCGTCCGTGCGTTTCAACAACGGCGGCTCTGGTTCGTTCGTCTCGCCCGAAGGGTTGGTGTTGACGAACTATCACATCGTCGAGGATTTCGTCGGCGAGTTCAGCACGGCGCAGAAGGACTACGCCAAAGAAGGTTTCCTTGCGCGCACGCGCGCCGAGGAGATGAAGATTCCAAACCTCGAACTGAACGAACTTGTGAGCATCGAGGATGTGACAGATCGCGTGAACGCGAACGTTAAGCCCGACATGTCTGCGGCCGATGCGCTCGCTGCACGCCGCACGGCGATTGCGGCCATCGAAGCCGAATCAACGAAAGCGACGGGCTTGCGCTCGGATGTCATCACGCTCTATCAAGGCGGGCAGTACAATCTCTATCGCTATAAGAAGTACACGGACGTGCGGCTCGTCTTTGTGCCGGAGTTTCAAGCGGCGTTCTTTGGTGGTGATCCAGATAATTTCAACTTCCCGCGCTTCAACATAGACATGTCGCTCGTGCGCGTCTATGAAAACGATCAGCCGGTGCATCCGGCCGAGTATCTGAAGTGGTCAACGACGGGCACGAAGGAGGGCGACCTTGTGTTCGTCACCGGCAACCCCGGCTCGACTTCGCGCTTGAACACCGTCGCCAATCTCGAATACTTGCGCGACGTTTCGATCCCGCTCATCATCCGCACGCTCGAACACCGCGAGGCGGTCTTGAAAGCTTACATGGCGCAAGGTGAAGAGCAGACGCGGCGCGGACAGAACGAATTGAACGGCGTGCAGAACAGCTTAAAGGTCTATCGCGGCCAACTCGGGGGCCTGAAAGATGCGAGCCTGATGGCGCGCAAGACGAAAGAGGAGCAGGCGCTCCGGCAATCTATCGCATCCGATCCGCGTCGGCAGAAAGAGTACGGTAGCGCGTTCGATGCCATCGCCAGCGCACGCAAAAACTTCGCGTCGTATGAGCGCGACCGGCGCTTCCTCGATCTATCGGCCGGCTTCAACACGCAACTCTTCGGTTACGCGCGTGCGCTTGTGCGCTATGCGGCCGAGAGCGCGAAGCCGAACGGCGAGCGGCTGCCAGAATACGCCGACCCACGTTTGCCCGCGCTCGGTGCGGCCCTCGCCGCCGACACGCCGCTCTATCTCGACTTCGAGAAACTGAAACTCGCAGACTCGCTCAACTTCATGGCGTCCGAATACGGCAAAGACGATCCGCTCGTCGTGCGCGTCTTGAAAGGCAAGACGCCTGAAGCGCGCGCCGCCGAGTTGATTGACGGCACGAAATTGAAAGACGCCGCTTTCCGCGCGCAACTCTTCAAAGGCGGCAAAGCTGCGATTGATGCTGAGGCCGATCCGATGCTCGAACTCGCGCGCTCGATTGACGCGGAAGCGCGTGCCGTGCGTAAGCGTTACGAAGATAGTGTCGTCAGCGTCGAACGCAACGCCTACGGGCAGATCGCGCATGCGCTGTTTGAGACTGAAGGCACGAAGCTCTATCCCGATGCGACGTTCACTTTGCGCATCTCCTACGGCGCGGTCAAGGGCTACAACGAGAACGGCCGACACGTCGCGCCCTACACCACGCTCGGCGGCTTGTACGAACGCGCGGCGCAGCACAAGTATCAGTTCCCCTACAATCTGCCGCAGCGTTGGCTCGACAAGAGAACGGCGCTCGATCTCAAGACGCCGTTCAACTTCGTCTCGACCAACGACATCATCGGCGGTAACTCCGGCTCGCCGACGATCAACAAGCAAGGCGAACTTGTGGGCCTCATCTTTGACGGCAACATCCAATCGCTCGTCGGCAACTTCATCTACGACGAGTCGGTCAACCGCGCCATCTCGGTTGACTCGCGCGGCATGCTCGAAGTCATGCGCAAGATGTTTGGCGCGAGCGAACTCGTCAACGAGTTGACAGGCGCGCGCGCACAGTCCGCGACCGGCAGCCGTTAAGTCGAAGCGCGC
>Ga0209153_1000317_pt1 | contig 24887 bp, 23 predicted proteins | sample GraSoiAngelo_120_FD_185877 | JGI IMG/M metagenome (GOLD analysis project Ga0209153, IMG submission 185877) | Grasslands soil microbial communities from the Angelo Coastal Reserve, California, USA - 14_0919_09_20cm (SPAdes) (version 2) | ecosystem: Environmental > Terrestrial > Soil > Grasslands ...
TCCAGCCGGTCCTTGATTTCCTGGACCGCGTCCTGCTTTACGTAGGGCACCCGCGCAAGCTTACCGCTGAAATCGAAAAGCGGTGCTGCCGCCGGAAGCGGCCGACCCAGGCTACCGCGGGGCTAGCAGCGGTATGCCGACGGCGTGAGCCGCTTCGGTCATTCGATCGTCGTAGGTGAGCAAAGCCGCGAGATCGTCGCCAAGTCCGATGGCGGCAGCCAGGTGGATGGCGTCGAGCGAGCGCAGCGTGAGCGGTTCGAGCGATGCAGCCCGATCGAGCAGCTCATCGTCGAGCCCGATCAGACTGATACTTGCCAGCAGCCTTTTCGCATCACCGACAAGCCGGGGCATACCTGCTCGTCGGACGGTTCGAATCAGCTCGACGCGTAAAAGCGCTGCGGAAGCACGCTTCGGTAAAGAAGCAAGTCTGCGCCGCAGCGCGATGGTCTCAGGCTCTTCGACGAGGAGCTTGACCATCGCCGACGTGTCCACGTAGACAACGTCAGCGCTCGTCGGCGCGCAGCTCCTTCAGAACTTCTGACAGCCGGGGTTGGCCGCGGACTGGCTTAATCGCCTTGATATCAAGCAAGTCGCCTCGCGTAGCGGTCGCCCGACCTTCAGCGACCATTTGATCGAGAACACTGCTCCCCCGCAGCGGAACAATCCGGGCAACCGGTCGCCCTCGCTCAGTGACTTCGACGGTCTCGCCGGCGACCACTCGCCGGATCAAGGCGCTAGCGTTCTGCTTTAGTTCGCGGATGCCTGCCCTTATCATGACCACATTGTAGCACTCTTTGTGCTACTCCATCTTCCAGAGACAACCGAGACTTAGCCGTTGCTCGCCAGTAGAAGCTCATGAGCGATCCATCCCCTCCCCTTCAAATGCCACCAGATGGTCGGGCTCTGACCGAATGCAAAACCAGCGGGCCCATCGTCGATTGTTGCCGCCGTCCCGTTCGGAAGGCAGGCGACCGCCGGGCCTTGTAGAGGAAACGCTCGCACATTCGCACAACCATTGGCATGGACCGTCACCTGCGCTCCGATCCTCGGCATCGGACCATTGCGCCCTCCGCAGTAGACACCGATAAGGCTGAACGATCCAAACGGCGAAGTTCTCAGAAGATATGAGATGCAGATTGAAGCCTGGCCCGGCGGATTTAGGTCAAAAACAAGGTAGCCGGCATCAAGACCTAGTTGTGGATCACCCTCGAGCGACATGCATGGTGGTGGAGCTTGCGAGCACAGCGGACGCAGCCCTGGACCTCCAGAACCGGCCGTTAGCATCGCCCCTCGATCGTCGGCAGGGGCCGGCTCTGTCGTCGGGTCGAGCAACGTCCACTGCTTATCCTTCCACGTCCAGGTGTCGTAATAGGTAAGGGCGGCCGACTGCGTCCCCCACCAGCCACCCCAAAGGAGCAGCGAACCATCGGCAACGTCGACGACCATCAGCGACCCTGTCCGAGGCGATGGGCCGGAGGTTGCAGCCGCGCTCCAGCGGCTTCCGTCCCAGCTCCAGGTATCGCCGAGAAAGGTGTAGAGCTGCGAGCCCCCGAAGACCACAACCTCTTGCGTTTGGGCGTCGTATGCGATCGCAGCAGAGGTCCGGCCTAGTGGATCTCCTGACCTCGCATGGTGGTCGCTCCAGGTGGTTCCATCAAAGGTCCAGGCATCGGGGTCCTCCGTACATTGGTAAGGCGCCGTGCAGTTCTCCCCGCCATACAGCACGACCAGCTTTCGGGCTCCGTCAAACGTTAGCCCCTGGCTGAAGCGGCCGGGTGAGGGCTGGTTTGCTGGATGGAGTTGTTCCCAATCGGACCCGTTCCAGGTCCAGGTCTGGGTTGCAGCCCCGCCGACGTCAACCAGCGCCACGACCTTGCCGATGACCGGATCGTAGGCAAGCAGCGGACCAACGATCGGAGCCGGGCTATGCGCGGGACGCTCTTGCGTCCACGTCCTCCCGTCCCATGACCACGTGTCGCCCATCGCCAGCAGTCCCTGGCCGGGAGACTGCTGCGTGGCTGCCTGTCCACCGAATAAGACGATTCTCTGGTGCGCCTCGTCAAAGGTCATCCCGGCGGAGGTTCGTGGCGGAGGACTTCTCGTCGGCGCCAACTTCGACCAGTGACCGCCCGACCAGCTCCAGGTCTCGGCAAGCGCACCAGCGGAGGGAGGACCGCCGGACGTCAATGAGGCCGCCGTGTAGCGCATGCCGAAGAGAATCGCGTTTTTGTGGGCGGAGTCATAGGCGAGGCTCGCGCGGTCGAGCCGTGGCCGTTCGCTGCGTTGCGCCGCCGCCGCCGACGCGGTGCCTGAGCTTGAGGAAGGCTTGAATGGCGTCGTTCGTGCCGCGCCTGGCGACGCTGTCGAGCAGGCAGCGAGGATGAGGGCCACGCCGAGCCAGAGCCTACGCACACCGCAAAAACGCTGTCGCCGATCGAGCGGTTACGGGTCTGCGGTTGTTTGAGGCGATGATACCACCTTTTGGTAGTATATAAGGTATGGCCAAAGAGAAGGTGACAATCACGCTCGATCGCGCCAAGGCCAATCGTGCCCGTTCCTTGGTCGCGGCCCGGTCCATGTCTCAAGTAATCGACCTCGCTCTAGAACGCCTGATCGAAGCTGAACGGCTGCGACGAGATATCGCTGCGTATCGTCGAGTGCCGCCGACACCAGTCGAAGCGGCAATCGCGCTCGCCGCCGACAACAGCGCCTTAGGCGATGAGACGGCCTGGGAGGCGCTCTATCCCGAGCTCGAAGCCCCCCGCTAGCGCGCCGCGTCGCGGCGAGGTGTGGCTTGCGCGCCTGGACAAAGTCCGGCCGATCGTGGTCCTCACTCGAGATCCGATGGGACAGCTTCTCCAGTCTGTGATCTGCGCGCCGGTCACCTCGACAATTCGCGGACTCTCAACCGAGGTTCGTCTGGGATCTGCAGACGGCGTCCGCGTCGACTCGGTCGCCAACCTCGACAACGTGCAACTCATCGCTCGGGCCCGGCTGATGAGGCGCGTGGGACGTGCGCGACCCACGACCATGCAGGCGATTTGCGCGGCGCTGGCCGCCGCGACCGGCTGCCCGTAGGCCTTACCTGCTAGCGGTTTCGTCCTTAATCGGCGCCACCTGGCTCTCGAGGATGCGTCGCTCGTTCGGCTTGGCTCACCTTGTGCAGCATGTGGACACGACCTGGTGTCGTCCGCAGTCGGCGGAGAGGCGCGGGTCCCCTCTGGCGCGCCGCAGACGGCCGGGCCGCCAAGTTGTCAGGCTCCACCGGGCATGGCGGCTTTGAGGATGGATTGGTTAGAGGCGTTTACGCCGGCTGATCTCCAACCGATTTGTCTTTAGTGGATCCGGCCGTCGAGCACGCCGGAGGGTGCGCCGACCTCAGCCGGCTGCGGAGGACGCGACAAGTCGCGCGGAAGAGGCGACAAGTCGCGCGGAAGAGGCGACAAGTCGCATCGGCCGGCTGCGGAAGAGGCTTTGTCACGCAGGGTTTAGGATTGCCTCGGAGAGGAGGGGGATGCTCCAGGCATCGATCTGGGAGCGCGACGGGACACTGGGGGCAATCGAGCACCTGTTGTCAGCGGCTCTGGAGGGCCGGGGAAGCAGCCTGTTCATCGTCGGGGAGGCGGGGCTTGGCAAGACGACCATGCTCGAGCGCGCCCAACAGGCCGCCGCCAGCCGGTTTCGGATCAGCATCGGCCGCGCGGATGGCACCGAATCGACCCTACCCTTCGGCGTCATCGACCAGGCTTTGCGTGGACTCGGCTTCCGGCGTGGGCCTGAACGAAAAGCTGTCCGGCAGCCGCCGTTACAGGCGCGGGCGACCCGCCTTTTTGCGGCCGAGCAATTTCTCGAAGCCCTTCGATCGCCCGGCTTGATCCTCCTGGACGACCTGCACTGGGCGGACGATGACTCACTTGCACTGCTGTCCTTCCTCTGTCGCCGGATCGGTAACCTCCCAATTGCCATCATCGGGACCTTGCGGCCATGGCCGCCGGCGGCGCTCGGTGTCGTGGGTCCGTTGGTCGGTAGTGGAGTGGCATCGATCGAACAGCTCCGTCCGCTGAGCGAGGTCGGAGCGGCCGAAATGCTCAAGGATCGGGCGGGGCTCGGTATCTCCGGAGCGTCAGCCCGTCGCGCGGCACGGCTGACGGATGGAAACCCACTACTCCTCGAGGAGCTCGCCGGGACGGTTCGCCGGGGCGCCAGCCTGCCACGAGATGGCAACGATGCCCTGACCACCAGGACCGCCTTGCTCCACGCCAGATTCACCGGTGTTTCGGGGGACGACATGGCCTATGCGCGGGCGGCCAGCATACTGGGGACGCGATTCCGTCCGGCGATCGCGACGGCCATCGCCGAGCTGTCCCTCGAAGCCGGTGATCGGGCGCTCGAAGCCCTTTGCCGAAGCGGTGTGTTCAAAGCCGATACGCCCGGTTGGGCACAGTTTGGACATCCGCTGCTTCGCCAGCTGCTCTACGACGAAATTCCATCCCCGGTTCGGGAGCGATGGCACGCTCGTGCTTTTCGCCTGCTGTTGGCGGCCGCCGTGGATACCGATGAGGCCGCTGAGCATGCCGCCCGCTCCCGGGCAATCGGAGACCCGGATGCGGTCCGCGTCCTGGCCCAGGCGGGCCGGGCAGCCTTACGCCAGGGAGCGATCGCCCGTGCCAGGCAGCGCCTGCTGGCCGCGGCGGAGCTGGCGGGATCGAAGGCCGATCCTGAGTTGCTGCTCGACCTGGGCGAAGCGTTGGTCGACGGGGGCGATGGCCAGGGCGCGATCGCGGCATGCCGTCGCCTGCTCGCGCATTCGGACCTGACAGCCGAACAGCGCAGCGCCGGTCAGCGCATGCTCGGCCGGGCCCTGTTTGTTCGCGGCGAGGTGACGCAGGCCGCCGACGCGTTCCAGGCTGCGGCCGCCAGCGCCCTGCCGGCGGATCGGTCGGAGGCCGTCCGCGCCCTCCTCGACGCGTCGTTCATCGCCTGGCCCAGCGGAGGTCCTGCCCTTGCCACGCCTCTCTTGACCCAGGCACGCGACCTCGCGGCCGGCAGTTCACCAAGGCTCCGCCTTCGGGCCGACACGGCGTGGGCGTTCAGCACCTTTGTCGGCGGCGATCCAAGCGGCATCCCGGTGCTCGAAGCCGCCGCTCGAGAAGCATTGGCCAACCCCGAGGCCGACACGACCGATTTCGCCTGGAGCTGGGGAACGCTCGGCACCTACGGAAACATGGCGAAGTGGACAGAACGATTCGCGGATGCGACCAGGGCCTATGAGCTGGGGATGCAGACAGCCGAGCGAATGGGCCTGCCGGTTGCCATTGCTGCGGTGGCCGTCATGCACGGCGACACCTGCATTCGAACCGGCAAGCTTCGCGAGGCGCTCCAGCTCGCCGACCGTGTCACGCTCCTCGCCGATCTCGCGCCCGAGCGCGCCTTCTGGGCCGCGATTATTCATGCCTACACGCTCGCGGACATGGGGCAGATGGCCGAGTGCGCCGAATGGTTTGGGCGAGCCGCGGCGCTCGCCGAGCCGGGCGACGCCTGGGCGGGTCGGCTCTGGTTGCTTCACGTGGAAGCGGTGCTGGCGATGCATGCCCGGCGGACGAAGGACGCGTGTGCGGCCTTCGACAGGCTGCGCGCGCTCGCCGACCAGTTGCAGATCCTCGAGCCGTGCATCGTCCCCTGGTCGGGCGATGCCATCACCGCCTACCTTTACGGCGGCCGCATCGACGATGCTCGCGCGGTTCTCGAGTCCCTCGAGTCGACCGCCCAGCGCCTCCCCTGCCGCTTTCCAAAAGTGGTCGTTCTGGGAAGCCGCGCCGCCTTCTGCCAGGATGACCCCTCGAAGGCTCGCGGGCTTCTCGACGAGGCGATCGCCATGGCTACCGAAAGCGGCATGCCCCTCCTTGAGGCGCGCCTGCGCTATCGACTCGGCGCGCAGCTGCGGCGAGCGGGCGAGGATCGCGCGGCCCGACCGCTCCTGCGACGGTCCCTCGAATTGGCGGAGGATTGTGGCGCTGAAGGCTGGGCGTCGAAAGCCGGCGAGGAGCTCAAGCTGGCACACGGAAGGCAGCACCGTCGCGATACGGACCCTGACGCGCTGACCGGAGCGGAACTGCGGGTATGCGCCCTAGCGGAGCGCGGAGTCCGCGCGACCGAGATCGCGAGTCAGCTCTTCCTGAGGGTGAACACCATCGAGAGCCACCTGCAACACAGCTTCCGAAAGCTGGGCATCAACTCGCAGCGAGAGCTAATGGCATTGGCGCGAGCCCGCGACGAGCCACCTCCAAACGGAGGCGCGCCACAGCGCGGTAGATGAGAAGCTTTATCGCGGCATCGGACTTGCCCATCACCAGGGCGATCTCGTGGGTACTGCGGTCTTGCCCAAATCTGAGGATCATGGCGAGTCGCTGCTGGCGGGGCAGCCGTTCCACGAGTTGCCACAGGTCCTCCACTTCGAGATGGCGAATCGCGATGTCGTCCATCGGCATGGTGCCATCCGGTAGGCCGTCCGAGAGCTCGGCGGTCGGCCGCTGGCGGCGAAAGTGATCCGCGACGGCGTTATCGGCGATTCGGTAGAGCCAGCAGATAAACGGACGCTCGCCTGCCTGGTAGCCGCTGATGCCCCGGAGCGCCTTGAGGAAGACCTCCGCCGTTACGTCTTCGGCGCTCGCGGCGTTACGGAGGCGTGCGAACACGAAGCGATAGATCGCGGCGGCATGCCGGTCGTAGAGGACGCCAAAAGCGTCGGCGTTGCACTTCGCGAGTTCAACGGTCCGGCGCTCATCCTGATCCACGAGCGCAGCCTATGGCCGAGCGCGGCCAACGTCATCACGGAAATTAATGAATGCGAAGGAGGCGAGGGATGATCCGCGTTAGAGAGCAGGCTCGCGAACAGATCGCCACGGCGCGACTTCTGATCGGCGATCGCGGATCGGTACCAGCAACGAAAACCTTCGAGTGGACGGTGGTCGCCCTCTGTACCTGGCTGATGACCGGCGCCTATCTCGACGCCTGGGCCCATCGGCATCTCGCCAGGCTGGAGACCTTCTTCACTCCGTGGCACGCCGTCCTCTACTCGGGAATGTTCGCCGTCCTTACCTTCCTGGCCGTTACGGCCCTGCGCAATCGGGCCCGCGGCGCCGAGGCGGGCCGGTCCCTGCCCACTGGCTACGGCCTTTCCGTGGTCGGGTGCGTGCTCTTCGGCATTGGCGGCGTCATCGACATGGCATGGCATCTTCGCTTCGGCATCGAGGTCAGCCTGGCAGCCCTGGTCAGCCCCCCGCACCTGCTCCTGATGCTGGCGCTCGGGATGATCGTGACTGGGCCGCTGCGCGCCGCCTGGAAGCGGGCTGGAAAGCGGGCGCCATGGACCGCGGTCATCTCGGCGACCCTCTTGCTCTCGATGTTCACCTTCTTCGATCAATTCGACCAGCCGCTCGTGAACGTCTGGGCGGCCGGCCAGGTGTTTTTTCCGGACACCCTGCGCTACACCGAGGAGCTGGGCATCCTGGGCATCATGGTCCAGACCGCCTTGCTGACCGGTGTGGTGCTCTACCTGCTGAGCCGTTTCACCCTGCCGTTTGGCAGCATCACGCTCCTGGCCGGTTTGAACGGCATCTTGCTCGGCTCGCTGGCCGAGAACTTCAACCTGATTCCTGTCGCAATCCTCGGTGGCCTGCTGGCTGACCTGGTGATGCTTTGGTTGCGACCCGGACCCCAGCGAATCACGGCCCTCCGGTTGGCTGCGGTGATCGGCCCCGTCGGAGTGTCTTCGCTCTATCTCCTTGCCGTGCAGCTCACCCAGGGCATCGCCTGGCCCGTCACTCTCTGGCTGGGTTCGATCGTGGTCTCCGGCGCGATCGGCTTGCTACTCAGCTACCTGGCCGTCCAGCCCCCCGCACCCCAGCCCGACTAGTCTCCCTCCCCCGTTCTCCCTCCCCCTCTGGGGGAGTGCAGGGTGGGGCTCCGTCAGGACCGTGTCGCTTCGGGCTGCCTCGCCGATGCGGCCTGGTTGTGGAGCACCCGGACGACCAGCTGCTTGAGTGTGGCGCGTTCCGCCGCGCTCAGTCCGGCCAGCAGGTCCTCTTCGAGCTTCGCCATGCCTCGGTCTGCGCGCTCGAGGACCTTCTTGCCATGCGGCGTGATCTCAACGATGTGCCGGCGCCGGTCGTCGGGGTCGCGCCGGCGGGCGATCGAACCCGCCTCCTCGAGCCCGTTGAGCAGCAGGACGAGATTGTTTTCGTCCATGTGGAGACCTTCGGCGAGGCGTTGCTGTGGAACGCCGCGGTCGTCCAGGTTGCTCAGCGCCATGTAGTCCTTGACGTTGATGCCCGGCAGGCATTCCTCTGCCCTGCGGAAGACGGTTTTCGACAGCTTGGCCAACAGGATGGCCAGCTTCGGGCTCTGCGGATCAGTCATTTGTATTCAATTTACCACGTTTCCCGGATTTATGTGATAATCACCAGCATAGTGACTATCGGAGACAACGCATAATCAAGGAGTTGTGACCATGAACCAGCAAACCGTCGTCTTGATAAATGCTATCGAGGTCCCCACCGGTGAGGACGAATCCTTCATGGCTCGCTGGGAACGCGCCCATGACTTCCTGCTCAGCCAACCGGGCTATCGATCCAGCCAGCTTCACAAGAGTACGGAGTCGGACGCCGACTTCCGCTACGTCAACGTCGCCGTCTGGGATTCCGAAGATGCCTTTCGCGCAGCAACATCGCGGCCCGAGTTCCGCGACATCAGCACGGAATATCCGCTCCATTCATCGGTTTATGAAGTGGTAAGCGCCGACCAGCGATGGATCCCGGGGGCGCTATAAAGCAACGATGAGCACACAGCTGAGAATGACCAATCAATCTGGTTCCGTCGGCCACCTGACCGAAGGGTTAAGCCGCCGGCGAACCGTCATCACGGTGTTCGGGACCATGTTGGCGCTGCTGCTGGCCGCCCTCGACCAGACCATCGTTGGCACCGCCATGCCCCGCATCGTGGCCGATCTGAACGGCTTGTCCTACTACGCCTGGGTGATCACCGCGTACCTGGTCGCCTCCACCGTGATGGTGCCGGTCGCCGGCAAGCTCGGTGACCTATTCGGCCGGAAACCATTTCTGCTGACCGGCATGGTCGGCTTCGTCGTCGCCTCGGCGCTTTGCGGACTTTCGCAGAACATGACCGAGCTCATCATCTTCCGTAGCCTTCAGGGGATCTTCGGCGGCGTCCTCTTCGCCACCGTCTTTGCCGTGATCGGCGATCTCTTCCCGCCGCAGCAGCGGGCGCGCGTCGGAGGACTCTTCGGCGCCGTCTTTGGCCTTTCCTCGGTCCTGGGTCCCACGGCTGGCGGCTATATCACCGACAACCTCGGCTGGCGCTGGGTCTTTTACGTGAATCTGCCGATCGGCATCGTGGCTGTCCTCATCGTGGCCGCAACCCTGCCCTTCGTGCGCTCGAGGGCGTCAGTGCGCGACATCGACTTTCCCGGCGCTGCCGCGCTGGTTGCGGGCTTGATTCCGCTGATGATTGCGCTGTCGATCACACGGGACCACGCCTGGACCTCACCCGAAGTGTTGGGTCTGTTGATCGGCTCAGCAGTCATGCTCGTCCTCTTCTTTGTCCTCGAGCAGCGCACCGACAACCCCATCGTGCCGTTTGACCTCTTCAAGCACGCCACGTTCAGCGTCTCGATGCTGACCAGCTTTCTCACCGGCTTCGCGATGTTCGGCGCGATCATCTTCGTGCCGCTCATCTATCAGGGCGTGCTGGGTGCGAGCGCGACCAACTCGGGACAGCTGTTGACACCCATGATGCTCGGGCTGGTTGGCGCGAGCGTGCTCATCGGCCAGGTCATGGCTCGAATCCGTCTCTATCGCTTTCTTGGAACCGCCGGGATCGCGCTGATGCTGCTCGGCATGTGGTGGCTTTCGCAGGTGACCACCAGCACATCCACCCTCGAAGTCGTCCGCGACATCGTGATCGTCGGCGCCGGCTTGGGCGCCACCTTCCCGCTCTACTTGCAGGCTGTTCAAAACGCCCTGCCACGTCAGTTCCTTGGCGTCGCGACCAGCCAGATCCAATTCTGGCGGCAGATCGGCGGCACGATTGGCACCGCCGTGCTCGGCTCGGTGCTCGCCTCGAGGCTCGCGGTCAGCGTCCAGGCTCAGGTCGCCGGCCTCCACCTGCCACCGCAGGCGAGTCGGCTTATTCCCAGCGGGGTGAGCAACCCGCAGGCCGTCTTTAACCCGGGCGCTATCGCAGCCAGGCGCGTCGCGGCAACGGCGGCGGGCGGACCACAAGGCGCCGCACTCTTCGATCAGGTTCTTCACGCGCTCAGGGCCGGGCTCGCCGGAACCCTGCACGACATCTTTCTCTACTCGGGTGCCGTCCTGGTTCTGGCGCTCGTCGCTTCGGTCTTCCTGCGGGAGGTCCCGCTTCGAGCCCCGGCGGCGCGCGCCCAGGACGAGGCAGCCGCCTGATCCTATTTATTCCCTCCCTCCCTTTCTTTTCCCTCCCCCTCTGGGGGAGGGTCAGGGTGGGGGTCGGCGATGACTTTTTGCTCGCCCCGTAGTCTGGATTGGTAGACATTTCCCGCAAGGAGGTCGAACGACGCATGAGAAAACTGATTGTCCTTACGTTCGTGACATTGGATGGGGTGATGCAGGCCCCAGGTGGTCCCGAGGAAGATTCGAGCGGCGGTTTCAAGTACGGCGGATGGTCGATGCCCCTTTTCGATGACGCCGTTGGTCAGGCGATGGGCGAGCAGATGGGCCATCCTTTCGATCTGCTGCTCGGCCGGAAGACTTACGACCTATTTGCCAGCTTTTGGCCGAAGGCGACAGACCCGACCGGCGATGCGATCAATCGGGCGACGAAATATGTCGTCACCCACCGCCCGGTCAGCACCGATTGGAAGAAGACCGTCTCCATTGACGGTGATGTGGCCGGCAAGATCAAGAAGCTCAAGGAAGAGGACGGTCCCGAGCTCCAGGTCCACGGAAGCAGCAACCTGATTCAAACGTTGCTCAAGAACGATCTCATCGATGAGCTATGGCTCAAGATCTACCCGGTCACCCTGGGAACCGGCAAGCGTCTCTTTGGCGAGGGTACGAAGCCAGCGGGCTTCAAAGTGCTGAAGAGCCAAACTTCGCCAGGCGGCGTAATCGTGGTGTCGTACGGCCGGGCCGGTGACGTTAAGGTCGGAGCGGTTGAATTGACAGCGGCGGGCGAACAAGTAATCCGAAACTAATCGGATCGTTTCCCTCCCCCTTGGGGGAGGGTCAGGGTGGGGGCGTCCTAGCTCAGACGACGGTCGCGGTCGGGCAGCCCACGTCCCGCCGAGATCGTCGCTTCAGGCTTGCGCCCGCTCGTCGTGTTGACGGCGCTATTCGGCGGAAACAGCCGGCTCAGTTCCGGGGCGGCGGCCGTCCGCTGATAGATCTTGTCCATCAACTTCGGCCGGATCCCGGTGGGCCGCAGCCGCGACCATCCCTTGGCGCCGGTGCCATTGGCCGTCGACTCTGAAACGAACAGCTCCTGCAGCGCGATCGTCTGATCGTCAAAACTCGCGAGTTCGGCGATGCTGAGCACCTTTCGGCTGCCGTCCTGCAGCCGACCCATGTGAACGACGACGTTGATCGCCGCATGAGCCTGCTGCCGGATGGCGCGCATCGGAAGGTCCAACCCGGCCATCAACACCAGGGTTTCTAGCCGCGAGAGCGCATCGCGTGGCGAATTGGCATGGATCGTCGTCATCGAGCCGTCGTGCCCGGTGTTCATCGCCTGGAGCATGTCCAGCGCTTCACCGCCGCGCACCTCACCCACGATCAGGCGGTCCGGCCGCATCCGAACGCCGTGGCGAACCAGCTCGCGCATCGTGACCTTCTTATCCGCGTTCATGAGTGACTCCAGCCGGCAGACGTGATCCTGTTGCAGGCGCAGCTCGGCCGCGTCTTCGATCGTGACGATCCGCTCATGGCTCTCGATCGAGCTGGCGAGCGCATTGAGGAGGGTCGTCTTCCCGCTGCTGGAGCCACCGGAGATCAGCAAGTTCGCGCGGACCTGAACGCAGGCCCGCAAAAAGGCCGCAGCCTCGATCGAAAGCGTGCTGAACCGGACCAGGTCGTCCAGCGCATACGGACGCGCCGAGAACTTCCGAATCGTGAACATCGGGCCATCCACCGCGACTGGCGGCAGGACCACGGTCAGCCGCGAGCCATCCACCAGCCGGACTTCGGTCACAGGCTCGCGGAAATCGAGCGGCCGGCCAACGCTCGAGAGGAGCGCCGCGATGGCGCCCAGGAGGTGGTTCTCGTCGTCAAAGCGGTAGTCGGTCATCAGGATCCGGCCCTCGCGTTCGACATAGATCGCATCCGGGGCGTTGACCATGATTTCGGTCAGGCTCGGTTCGCGCATGAGTTGCTCGATGAGCTTGAGGGCCGCCGGCATCTCAGAGGTCATCGGCCGCGTCGGCGCCGGCGCAGCCACGATCACGGGATAAGTGTTACCGAGCGCGCAACAACCGTCTATCCGCCGAACGGCCTATAGAAGTCGTAGTCGCACTTGCAGTGGTTAGCAGATCTCCTACTGTTACGCTGCGCCTGGATTGAGATACGCGGCCGCGCTCTCAACGATCGCTGGATTCCTCCTCTGCGCCTGCAGCTCCCAAAGCGAGGCAAAGGCCGCGCCACTTCCCACTCCCTCGCCGGCGGCGAAGCGGCCAGTCACGCTCCCGCACGTGGCCCCAGGTTCCTGTCCCGTATCAGCAATGCAGCAGTTTCCGAATCAGCCCGGCCATAAGCTCCCTGGCTACGGTTACGGTCCCGGACCCGTCTTTCTCAGCGGCCAGCTGACCTGGTTCAACAATGTCTATGCGCTGATCATGGTTTCACCCGCGGTGAGCGGTGATGTGCTCGTACGCGGCCACCAACTCGACGGATCCGGCGGCATCCCGCTTCAAGGCCAGCAGGGACAGGGCAATCTCAAGATCGCCGGTCCCAACGGGACATGGCGCTGGTGGGGTGGCCAGATCGTCGGCGGGCCCGGCTGCTACGGCCTCCAGATCGACGGCACGAACTTCACGGAGCAGATCATCTTCAGCATCAGCCCCGGTCCCGCGCCGCCCGCTTGACCGATTTCTAAATGCGCGTACGATGGCCACCATAGAGGAGGTGGTCAAATCATGGCCAAATACGCAATTACCGGCGGGTATACCACGGAGGCGTGGGCGAGCATGGTCCAGAACCCTAGCGACCGGGCAGCGGCCGCCCGGCAGATCGCCGAGGCGGTCGGGGGGAAACTGGAGTCGTTTTACTGGTCGTTCGGCGACGACGACTTCCTGGCGATCTTCGACGCTCCAGATGACATCGCCGCCGGGGCGCTATCGGTCGTCGTCGGCAGTGCCGGCGCCCTCCGAAACGTCCGGACAACCAAGCTGATCACCGCGGACGAAAGCCGAAAGCTGCTCGAGAAAGCGAAGGCAGTCCAGGCAAAGTACGCACCACCGACCGCGCGCCAGACGGCATCCGTGCGGTAGTTTCGCGCGCTACCGATGGGAGGGGTCTGTTGACCCCTCCCGGGACACGTCCCCTTATGGAGTTCCGGTCAGCGTCGTCTTCGGATGGACCGGGAGGATCACCGGACTTCGCGGCTACTGATAGAAGTTGAAGTCCGCAATCAGATTGCCGAGATATCGCGGCGTGGAGCTCGGGCCGGCTGACCTCTGACCCGGCACCCACGCCGCCCGGAGGATGATAAAGATCAAGCGCTGAAATGGATCTCGTCGGGATGGAGATTTTCGGACTGATCGCTACCCTCTGTGGCCTCGCCGCCTGGACGGGTCGTTATCGCGGCTGGACCCGGCTGATATTTGGATTCATGTTTTTTGCGCTGCTGCCGTTTGGGGTGGGACTTCAGCTGATTGCGCTCGGTATTCTCAGCGGCAACCGCTTCGTCGGTCAGGTTGGCATCGCGGCCATACTGCTGCTCGCGGTTCCCTTGGCCCTACTGGCGCCCAATGTCGTCGGACCGGCGTGGTACCCACGGTCGAAAATCCGGCTCGGAAGGCGGCGCGGAGGGCGCTGAACGCAGCTCGCGCCATACGCGGAGCGCGACGCCGCGGCTGGCTCACCCCAGCGGCGGCTCGTCGTTCGATGGTGCACTAACCTGGACGCGGCGTGCCCGTCAGCGTCGTCTCCGGATGGACAGGGAGGATCACCGGGCTTCGCGGTTGCTGATTGAAGTCGAAGTCGGCAATCAGATTGCCGAGGATGCTGGCGTTCTCGCGGATGTCGGGCCTCGGATCGGTGCGGCCATCGGACGCCGGATCGATCCGCTGCCCGTTCAAGAAAAGATCCTCGATGAACTTGTCATAGGCATCGAAGCTCAGCGTCTGATGATCGATGTAGCCCTGCTTCGCATATGGGCTGATCACGATGCCCGGCACCCGTAGTCCGTAACCGTTCTGGTCGATACTCGGCGGCACGACGTGATCGTAAAAGCCGCCCCAATCATCCCAGCTCAGAAAGATCGCGGTCGAGCTCCAATCCGGGCTCTGCATCACGGCATTGATGAGGCTGGTGACATACGATTGCCCGGAGCTGACCGCCGCAGGTGGGTGCTCGCTGACCGCCCCTGACGGCACCACCCAGCTCACCGCCGGCAGCGTCCCTGCTCGCGCCGCGGCGTAGAAGTTGCTGACCGCCTGAACATTGCCTGACTGTCCGTCCGCTTTCACCGTGTCGAAATAGGGCAGCGGGTTCCAGATGCCTGGCGTTTTCGAATTCTGCTGCACCGGACCGCAGGACACCGCCGAGTCATTCTCGCAGTCGGGCTCCGTTCCCGAGACGACGTAATAGCCCCAGCTCACATGGTTTTTGTGCAGCAGATAAGTCAGGTCGGTCCAGGCATAGATCGGGGCCGGCCGCGATGTCGGCGATGGTCCGGCTGAACCCCGGATTCGCGGTCCCCCACCCTGGCGAAAGTCCGGTGGGAGTCCCGGATTCTGCAGGGCATTCGAGCAACTCGATGGGTTGTCGTGCTGGGTGCAGTACGCCGACCACTCCGAGACGAGGAACAGGTGCTCGGGCAGGCTCCACGACGCATTCGGCTCGAACATCCGGTCTTGGAGCACAAAGTCTTTCGCGTATGCCCAGTAGTTCGGAATATCGCTCGCGGTGTGATAGCCCATCACATCAGTCGTGGCGCCATTCGCGCATGCCGGATTCGTAGGATCGAGGCATCCTCTCGCTGCACGCCTGGCCTCGGCGACGAATCCGTCCATCTTGCCGCCGTTGATGTCCGCGGTCGCATTGCTTTGCCCATGCGGCCCACCGCCGTTGACGTCGGCGTGATCGACATACGGCTTCTCGCAATTTTTCCCTCCTCCGCTGGCGGGGGAGGGCAGGGTGGGAGTGAGACAAACATTCATCGGGATCCCATTCGCGCCGGGGTAGGTCCCGAAGTAGCTGTCGAAGGACCGGTTCTCCTGCTGGATGACGATGACGTGCTTGATTTTGTGGATGCCCGTCGGGATCTGATACGGAGGCGCCGACTGCGCGGTGGTACACGCGGCGAGAACGCCCGCTAGCAGGATCGTGAGAAAGACTCGGGCCCTACGCACTCCCTACCATTCTCCCGCAGGGTGGGGCTCCTCAGACGCCGACTACCGCCGACGTCCCCAGGAGCGCTCCACTGGCATCCAGGGCGACGTATGCCGGCTGGCCCGTGACGTTGATGGTCGTCTCAAACCCACTGCGAGGCGCCGATCCGACAACCGTCAAACTACCGGCCTCGCTCCCGCCCAGCGCTTCCCATCGCGCGACCTCGGTTGCGCCGTTCCAGCTCGCGTATACGGCGACGCCGCCAGCATCTTTCGCCGTGGCTACGGCCGGCTTCTCCGCCGGTTGGCCCGTCCACGGCAGACGAAAGGCCCGATACGACTGAAAGGTGCCAGCGAATTTGCCATCCACGGCGATCGACCCATTCGCGTTGAACTGGGTGAGGTAAGGCTCCGAACCCCAGCCGACCAGGACATCGCCGTTCGGCAGAACCTGCATGTTGCCCTGGCTACTCGCCGAGATTCCGCTACCGCCGTGCGCGTAGGCCTGCCGCAACTTGACCATCCTCAGACCTTCGTCGACTTGCAAGACCAGTCCTCGTGATTGCGGCTCGACCTTCGGCGAAGACCCGTCATCGAAGAGGGTGATCGTCCCGTCAGCCTGCCGCCGCGCGTCGTGTTGCCAGGCGTATCCGGTGCCGCTGCCCATGGCGAAATCGCTCTTCTTCCCGCCCATGCCCCAGAGCACGGCGCCATTCCCGCGATCGATTTTGTAGACCGCCCAGGTGTTTCGCGCGGAAATCAGCAGGTTGCCATCGGAATCGAGATCGATCGAGTTGATGTGGAAGTAGTCGAACGGCTGGCCTTTCGCATAGGTCGCATGCGATTCTTCGAGTGCGACTTTGGCCATGCTGTGCCACTCGAACAGCACCTGGCCCGACGCGATGTCGAGCTCCTGCACGATGCAATCGAGCACCGTTCCGTTTGCCGGCCCGCCGACCTTGGTCAGATTCGCCGGTAGTTGATGGTAGGCAGTCAGGAGGACCGTGTCGCGCGGTGTGATCTGGAATTCATGCAGGTCCGCCTGGAAACCATTCCCCGCGCTGATGCGGCGGAGTTCCTTATAAGAGGTATCGGCGATGACCAATTCGCCCGTGACCCCGTAGCCAACGCCGACTTTCCCTTCCCACCAGGTGAGGACCGGGTTGCCTGCGTAGAGCTGCGCTCGAAAGTTGGAGACGTTCTTGCCGCTCACAGGATGGAACCAGAGCGGCTCGCCGCGTTCGTCGGCGATCATCGGGCCGCCGGGAGCGATAAAGAACCTCCCATGGACGGCGCTGCTCGCGGTATTCGTGGTCGTCAGGATCGGCACTTTCAAATCGGGGCGCGAGCGATAGCTTCGCGTGGTGGGCCCGGTGCTCGCCGACGTCGTCGGTCCGCCGGTCGAGGGCAGACATCCGGCGGTTCCGAAGGCCGCGGCGCCCGCAGCGACCATTCCGGCCGCTTGGATGAACTGGCGCCTGGTCGGCCGTTGGGTAAGCATGGCCTTATCTCTCCACTCTGCGCTCACCGCGTGTGAATGCTTTAAGGCCGCGCTAAGAAAGCCCTAACCCAACTCTTCTGGGGAAAAGGCAGGGTGAGGACCTTCAATTCAAGACTGGCGCATGGCAGCCGATTCCATGCATACTGTCCTTATGACAGGAAATGTGATAACGCTCAACCTCGATTGGCACACCGTTCTCATCTGGGCGATCGTCGGCCTGGTTGCGGGCTTCCTCGCGAGCCACGTGATGCTCGGCCACGGCATGGGGCTATTCGGCGACATCGTGATCGGCGTCATCGGCGGCATCGGCGCGAACTTGTTGGCGAACTTCTTCAACGTCCATTTCGCCATTGCCGGACACCCGATCATCAGCGACATCATCATCGCCTTCTTCGGCGCGGTGATCCTGCTCATGATTCTGCGGCTCTTCGGAATGGGCCGCGGCTGGAGCCGCTCCCGAGCCTACTGAATTATTTCCCTCCCCCTTTTGGGGGAAGGGCAGCGGTGGGACGATCTTCCCTCCCCCACCGGGGGAGGGTCAAGGGTTGGGGTCCGTAACCCGCCCTGCAGGGCTGCGTTTCAACCGGCATGCGTCCAGCCATGCTTGCCCTGGCCTTCCCTGCCCTACTGATTGCGGCGTGTGGAAATGTCAGTACCAACCCTCGGCCGGCGGCGGTTGCCCATAGCCCATCGGCGGGGACGGCGAATTCTGCTGCGCCGTCCACTGCGCCGCCGGTAGCCGGTCTATTTGCCCTGCTCGAAACCCGTCGCACCGGCGTTGCCCAGTACGATCACGGCACTCCCGACACCATCGTCATTGCGAGTCCCGACGGCTACGCTCGAGCAAAGGTCAGCTTCAAGCCACGCACTCGCCCCGACGTGCCGATGGCTGGTGCGGTTCTCGCCGTCCCGGCGCACACTGCCGCCGGCGGCGTTTATTTCATCGATGGTTCCGGCGTCGTGCGCCGGCTCGACCCGTCCGGAAGCGTGCGAACGGTTACGACGTTCCCTATCACCTCCGGGCAGCAGGCGGTCAGCTTTGCCGTCAGCCCCGACGGCAAGAACCTGATGGCCGCCGTCCTTACCTATCCATCGGTCGCACCCGGGCCATCGGGCGGACCGCCGTTCGAGCAAACTGGGCCCACGAAACTGGATCTTGAGCGGGCGATCGACGGCGGCAACGCCACGGCGATCGGGCACTGGCAGGGAGCGGTTGTACATGGGGATCCAAGCCAACCGCAGTTTCATAACCTCACCATGGCTGGATGGGACGGAATCGGTCCGATGGTCGTTGTCGACGCCTATCCAGCTATCCAACAGGAGGTCATCGAGGGTCAGCAGTGGGCTGGCGGCTCACTGGCGCGGATGAATTTGGATGGTTCTGTCGGGCGCACGCTGACCCCGTCCGACTGCACGCCGTTCTCGGTTGACCAGTCGGGAACCATCCTCTGCGCCCAGACGGAAGGAAGCGGACCGCTCAAACTGGATGTCATTTCGGGTTCAGGGCAGCTCCTCTGGCAGGCCGCCATCAGCACGACCGCACCCTATGGCTTTCCGGGTGGCTATGCCGTGTCACCTGACGGATCGCATGTGGCAATGGACGGGCAGGTTTCAGCCCGCGACGGCGCTCGGATATCGCTCGCGGCAAACTTTGCCACCCGTGGCTGGCTCGACGACCAGACGATCATCGGTTTCATCGGCGGTTCCAACGATGCCCGCATCGGCATCGTCAGGTTGGCCGCACCCGCCCGGCCCGAGGACTGGGGCTTCACCGGCCAGTTCGTTGGGCGGATTTCAGCCGGCGCCGCATAGCAAGAAGCTTCCTCCAACCAGCTCGTCGGGAAGCCGAGTACCTGAGAGCGACCTGTAGCCAATCCGAGCGACTTGTTGACTGCGCCTGTTGACCCTACGGTTGAGCCGGCCGGAACGGAGGCTATTCGTCAATCCGGCGAAAACAACTGGAGGTGCGAACGTGAAAAAGTCGTCGATTCGATGGCACAGGCTGGGGGTGTCCGTGGGGGGCAGCCTCGCGATCGGCGCGATGACGTTGCTTGGGGCTTCGGCGCCTGCGGTGGCCGCTCCGCGGCTCTCCGATAGCCTGAGCAACGCAAACGGTTTTGTCGGCGTGAGCGAAGTTGCGTATTCGGACGGCACGGTCACCGACACCTTTCGCAATGCAGCCGGCGCGCAGGTCAATGTGACCGGTCCGCGCGGCATGGTCGTCGATATCGGCCCGGTGGTTGCGCAGGGCAGCAGTGGCAAGGTCTTCTACAGCCAGTCCGTCGGGGCCAGGCCACCCGCGCTCGACAAATCGACGCCTGGAGCCGCCGACCGGGCGATCGCGGCATACGAGGCCGCCGGTCGTTCGGTCATGAATGACGCCATTCACAACGGCATGGATGCCGCGGCGGCGAAGCAGATGCTGGCACCGTCGGGCTCGGTGCTGAACGCGGCGGCCGCGGAGGTTCGGCTGTCGGCGCCCAACGCGACTGCGGGCGGCACCATCATCATGAGCTGGTGCACAAGCGCGAAATCGTCCGACGGCAAGGTTAACGGACACGCCTGCGACGTCCAGAAAATGGACCAGGACAATGGCGGCGGCGACTGGTACGTGATGGACGAGCAGACGGCTTCGGGCTGGTCAACCGATACCAACTGGTTCCCCGAGCGGCTGACCCAGCTGGCGCAATGGGTCGCCTATCCGGGTGGAAACACGATCGTCAACTGGAAGCCGTCGGGCACCCAGACGATCGGCAACTGCACATCGGTCACGTCGGGAATCAACGATCCCAAGACCGGGCTCACGTTTACTGCGACATCGACGATCTGTCCCAATACGTTCGGTCCCTACACCATTACCGGCACCCAATTCGGGACCACTTGGAAGGGCCAGGAGCCGAGCGCCAACTACTACGAGGGCTCCGAGGCCGTCGACGAGGTGCACAGTCCGCCAAGCGCGTCGGACAGCCCCTACCTTTACGTGCACATCTGGTGGTGACGTGGTAGGGTAGCGCACGAACTTGATCAGGAAGGTAGTTGCAGCGGCCAGCCTCTCGGTGGGGCTGGCCGCCTGCGGTAGCTCGCCGGCGTCGACCCCGCCGGTGCAGATCCAAGAATTCTTCTCCGGCACGGTTACCCAGGTCGACACGACCGGTGCCGCAATCTGCGTCAAACCGGATAACGCGTCGAACCAGCGCTGCGGGACGGCCTACCGGCCGCCTGGTTCGGCGATCCTGGGCGTCGGTCAGCAGGTTGGCGTGGCGGTGGAGCGGGTCGTGCTCGATCCCAACCGAAGCGAAGACGTCTTCTTCATCTATTCGCCGGCGCCTTCCTAGGCGCGGCTCATCCTAGCGGAGGCTCAGGCGCCGATCGGTAGGGCGTCGAGCAGGCTCGGCGCGGCCCCACTGCGAACCAGCCAGCGGGCAACCGCCGCTGCGCGGCTGTGCACGCCGTGGCGCACGTAGAGCCGAGAGAGGTGGGTGCGCAGCGTGTGCGTCGACATGCCGAGCACTCGGGCGATCTCCTTGTCGGAGCGATCGCATGCGATCAGGTGGAGAATCTCGCACTCCCGAGGGGTGAACCGCTCGGCCGGAAGGCGGATCATCGAGCTGGGCCGGCGACCAGGCTGCGGAAGTCACCGTTGTGGATCGAGAGCAGCGCCCCAACCTCCATGACTTCATCGGCCGTGATCAGAGGGGCCACCCCGCTGCTTCGAGCGTGGAGCTCCATCTGCAGTTCGAACATGGCCCGCCGTTCCTCAGAACTCATCGTCGCCTCGAGTTTCGCGACTTTCGAGCGCCGCCACATCGGCTTAACCACCTAAGGCGCCGATTTTCCGCTACCTAAAAATCACCTAGAATCACCCTGAACCGGCACCTAGGGACCGGTCCAAGGGGAGGGTGGGGCGCTGGATAACCTGCCGATCGAGCTCAGTAGCTTCGTGGGCCGCTCGCGCGAGCTCGACGAGTTGAGCCAAATTCTGGTTGGCGCCCGGCTGCTGACCCTGACGGGCATCGGCGGCTCGGGGAAAACCCGGCTCGCTTTGCGGCTGGCGGCAGCCGCCTCTGGCGACTACCCGGAAGGGATCTGGCTGGTGGCCCTGGGACCGATCCTCGAGGAAGGCCTGCTTTCCCAGGCGGTCGCTTCGGTCCTGGATGTGCGCGAGCGGTCGGGCGAATCGCTCGATCAATCGCTGGCGCGGCATCTGCGAGACCGGAAGACGCTCCTCGTCCTGGACGGCTGCGAGCATCTCGTCGATGCGTGTGCGCGGCTCGTCGAGCTCCTTCTCGGCGCCGGTCGGGAGCTGACCGTGCTGGCGACCAGCCAGGAGGCGCTTCGTGTGCCGGGCGAGGTGACCTGGCGGGTCCCATCCCTGTCGCTCCCGCAACTCTCATCACCCAGTTCGGACGGCGCTCGGTCGGGCGAGGTAGTCGACCAATTTTTGGAAAGCGAAGCCGTCCGTCTCTTCGTTGAGCGCGCCGGCCTCGTGCAGCCGGGATTTGGCCTGGACGAGCAGACCGGGCCGGTGGCCGCTCGCGTTTGTCGGCGCCTCGACGGCTTGCCGCTCGCGATCGAGCTGGCGGCGGCGCAACTCCGACTGATGCCGGCGAGCGAGTTGGAGAGGCGGCTTCACGATCGGTTCCTGCTCTTGACCGGCGGCAGTCGCACCGCGATCGCTCGACACCAGACGCTTCGGGCTACGGTCGACTGGAGTTACGAGCATTTGGACGCGGCGGAGCAAGCCCTCTTTCGCCGGCTGGCCGTCTTCGCCGGGACGTTCACCCTGGAGGCCGCCGAGGAAGTATGCGCCGGCTCGCCGGTTCCAGCGGACGTGCTGGGGTGTCTCAGTCGCCTGGTTGACCGCTCGATGGTCGGTGTCCAGCACGACCCGGCAGGGCAGGCACGGTATCACCTGCTCGAAACCCTGCGGCAGTACGGCCAGGAGCGTCTTCGCGAGGGAGGCGACGATGAGGTCCGGGGCAAGCACGCTGCCTATTTCGGGCGGGTGGCGTGCGAGTCCGACGGCGAGTTGCTCGGGCCGGCGCAGAGCGCCTGGCTCGCGCGTCTCGACCAGGAGCAGGACAACCTGCGCGCGGCCCTTACCTGGGCGCTGACGAATGACCCGGCGCTGGCGCTGGCGATGGCCGCGGCGCTCGGTCCCTTCTGGTACATGCGCGGATCATTGACCGAGGGCCATGAGTGGTTGGCGGCGGCAACCGCGGGAAGTCCCGCGCCCAACCCCACGCTGGCCCGCGCGATGACGCACGCAGGCTGGGTCGCCTACTGGCGCGGCGATTATGAGCGGAGCCGCGGACTTGCGCAGCAGAGCCTTGCAATCGCCCGGGCGCTCGGTGACGAGATGGAGATTGCCAGGGCGGTGAATCTCCTGGGCGGGATCTATCACATTGCGGATGAAGATTTCGAGGCGGCCCGCCGCTGCTATGCCGAAGCCCTCGAGATGCGGCAACGCATCGATTTTCGCTGGGGGGTGGCGTCGGCCATGAATAACCTGGCGCTGGCGGCATACGATGCCGGTGACTATCACGAAGCTCGGCGGCTGCTTCTGGCCGCGCTCGTTGAGATTGACGCGGTCGCTGACCGGCGGGCCCGCGCCAACTCGCTTGACAGTCTCGGACGTGTGGAGCTAGAGCTCGGCAACTTTGCCGAGGCACGACGCTTGTACGCCGAATGCCTCGCGGTCGCGCAGGAGATGGGCGACAAGGTTGACACCGTCGACGCGCTCGACGGCTTTGCCAGGCTGTCCGTTGCCGAAGGCAGGCCCGAGCACGCCCTGGTGATCGCCGGCGCCGCCCACGCGATTCGTGATCGGATCGGATACGAAACGCCCAAGCCCTGGCGCCGTCGCCTGCAGCGCTCGATCGACCAGGCGCAGGCGGCGCTGGCACCAGACCTGGCAGCCGCCGCCTGGAAGCATGGGTCGACGTTGCGCGAGCAGGATGCGGTGCTCTTCGCCTTATCAGGCGAGGCTGCGCCGCTGAAACCTTCCACTGCCGCGGCCGACGGTCAGGGCGGGAACGTTCTGACCGTGCGCGAGCGCGAGATCGCGGCCTTGATCGCGGCCGGGCTGCCGAACAAGCAGATCGCCATCCGCTTGAAGATCGCCGAGCGGACGGCTGACGCGCACGTTGAGCACATCCGCACCAAGCTCGACGTCCATTCGCGCGCGCAAATCGCCGCCTGGGCCATCCGCAGCGGCCTTGTCCTGGCCGAGGCCGGCCGATAAAAACGCCGGCTCGACGGCTCCTGGCCATCCTGCCGGTTTGCGCGGCCCTGCTGGCGCCGGGAGGTCCCAGCCTGCCGGTTCAGGCCTTTGACTACAGTCACCTGACCAAGCTGCAGAAACGGCTGGTCTCCGGGCTCGCCGACCTCGAGCTCCGTGGTGGCCGCGCTGCGCTCACCCCGACGCGAAAGCTGTCCAACTTCACGCCCGTCGGCAATCAAGGCTGCGCTGGTCACGACGCCTCGAATGTCAAGGTGAATCAAAACTGCACGAACCTGTCCGATGCCGATTTGCCTGGACGGGGCCAGGCATCGAATGAGCCGTTCATCGCCCAGGATCCCAATGCACCTGATCATCTGGTCGCCAGCTTCAACGACTATCGCGCTGGCGAAGGCACCTGCGCAACCGCCTATAGCCGGAATGGCGGACAGACCTGGTCCGATGTCGCCGTGCCCAACAGCTTCACGCGCGGCAGTGCCTTTGGGACCGCTCGTGAGTACTGGCAAACCGGCGGCGACGGGACCGTCGCCTTCGACTCTCGCGCCAACGCGTATCTTGCCTGCCAGCGTTTTCAGCGAGGTGGCGGCGACTCGTCGAACCAGGACCTCTCGAGCGGCATCTACGTGTTTCGCTCCACCGGCAATGGCGGCGCATCCTGGAACTTCCCGGGAAGACCCGTGATCGAAAGCGCCGATGTGCAAGGAGCGGCGGGCGGTTTCCCCTTCGAAGACAAGCCGGTGCTGACCGTGGACAGCAATCCGGCGAGCCCCTATCGCGACCGCATTTACGTGACGTTTACGGAGTTCGATGTGGTGAACGGAATCCTGACCTACGAGAGCTATTCCGACGATTTCGGCGAGCACTTCAGCCCGAAAGTACTGGTGTTCAACAGCGCCGCGGTCTGCCCCAATTCATTCTTCGGTCCGGCGGATGACTGCGACGCAGGCATCGATGGCCAGCCCTTTGTGGGCCCGGATGGTGCGGTCTATGTCGTGCAGGAGAACTTCAATAACTTTTTCTACAACGCCACCGACAATCACAACCAGGTCATCCTGGCGCGCTCGAGCGACGGCGGCCGCAGCTTCGCCACGCCCGTCAAGGTCGCCGATTATTACGACCTTCCGGACTGCGCCAGCTATCAGGCCGGTCAGGACCCGGGCCGCAGTTGCGTCCCGGAGAAGAATCCTGCCAGCGCCAACTCGATCTTTCGCGCCATCAACTACGCCGTCGGCGCGGTAAACCCCCGTAACGCCAGGCAGGTGGCGGTCGTGTTCGGCTCGTATATCAATCCTGACTCGAACGAATCGACCGGCTGCTCGCCGGCGTATTTTGCGGGCGACGCGCTCAACACCTACGACGGCGTCAAGGCTCCGGGTGGCTGCAGCAACGGCATACTGCTCAGCATCTCGAACGACGGAGGCCTGACGTTTAGCGGCGGCAGCACCGATCCACGCCGGCTGACCAGCGTCACGCCGTCGGCCGCACAGGGCGGTACCGATCAGTTCTGGCCGTGGGCGGCGTTCACCCTCGGCGGTACGCTGGTCGTT
>Ga0209153_1000318_pt1 | contig 24740 bp, 17 predicted proteins | sample GraSoiAngelo_120_FD_185877 | JGI IMG/M metagenome (GOLD analysis project Ga0209153, IMG submission 185877) | Grasslands soil microbial communities from the Angelo Coastal Reserve, California, USA - 14_0919_09_20cm (SPAdes) (version 2) | ecosystem: Environmental > Terrestrial > Soil > Grasslands ...
GGCGCTGGCCGAATTGTCCGGCGACCGCCGGTTTGCTTATGACAGCTACCGCCGCTTCATCACGATGTATTCCGACGTCGTGCTTGGCTTCGAGCACCATCATTTCGGGGACATCCTCGACACCTTCAAGGACAGCCAGGGCTATTCGCTCGACACCGACTTGAGCGCCGAGGACTGGGTTGATCTGGTCGGCCGCTACAAGGATGCGGTGGCGCGCGAGACCGGCCGCGAGTTCCCGCAGGATCCGCACGACCAGTTGTGGGGCGCGATCGGCGCGGTGTTTTCATCCTGGATGAACGCGCGCGCGGTGACCTACCGGCGGCTGCACGACATTCCGGAATCCTGGGGCACGGCGGTCAACGTGCAGGCCATGGTGTTCGGCAACATGGGCGAGACCTCGGCGACCGGCGTTGCGTTCACGCGCAATCCCTCGACCGGCGAGAGCAAGCTGTACGGCGAATTCCTGATCAACGCGCAAGGTGAAGACGTGGTGGCGGGTATCCGCACGCCGCAGGACATCACCGAAGACGCGCGCAAGGAATCCGGCTCCGACAAGGCGTCGATGGAAACCGCGATGCCCGAGGCATTCAAGGAACTGACGCGGATCTATACACTGCTCGAGAAACACTACCGCGACATGCAGGACATGGAATTCACGGTCGAGCAGGGCAAGCTCTGGATGCTGCAGACCCGCGGCGGCAAGCGTACCGCAAAGGCGGGCCTACGCATTGCGGTCGAACTCGCCAACGAAGGGGTGATCTCCAAGAAAGAAGCGGTGTCGCGGATCGATCCGGCCTCCCTCGATCAGTTGCTGCACCCGACCATCGATCCTGCCGCCAAGCGCGATGTGATCGCGACCGGCTTGCCGGCTTCGCCGGGTGCTGCGTCCGGCGAAATCGTGTTCTCGTCCGATGAGGCCGCCAAGCTGCAGGCCGACGGGCGCAAGGTCATTCTGGTTCGGATCGAGACCAGCCCCGAAGATATTCACGGCATGCACGCTGCCGAAGGCATCTTGACGACGCGCGGCGGCATGACCTCGCACGCCGCGGTGGTCGCGCGCGGCATGGGCAAGCCCTGTGTCTCCGGCTGCGGCACCATCCGCGTCGATTACGGCCGCGGCACCATGAGCATCGGCCCGCGCACCTTCAAGACCGGCGACGTCATTACCATCGACGGCTCGCTCGGCCAGGTGCTGGCAGGCCGCATGCCGATGATCGAACCCGCCATGTCGGGTGAATTCGGCACGCTGATGGGATGGGCCGATTCCGTCCGCAAGATCGGCGTTCGCGTCAACGCCGATACGCCCGACGATGCGCGGACCGCCATCAAGTTCGGCGGCGAAGGCATCGGGCTGTGCCGCACCGAGCACATGTTCTTCGAGGAGACGCGAATTCGAACCGTGCGCGAGATGATCCTCGCCGAGGACGAACAGGCGCGCCGCGCCGCGCTCTCAAAGCTGCTGCCGATGCAGCGCGCGGATTTCGTCGAGCTGTTCGAGATCATGCAGGGCTTGCCGGTCACCATCCGGCTGCTCGATCCGCCGCTGCACGAATTTCTGCCGCACACCCAGGCCGAGATCGAGGAAGTGGCGCGCGCGATGAACACCGATCCGCGGCGGCTCGCCGATCGCGCCCGCGATCTCGCCGAATTCAATCCGATGCTCGGCTTCCGCGGTTGCCGGCTGGCCATCGCCTATCCCGAAATTGCCGAGATGCAGGCGCGCGCGATCTTCGAGGCGGCGGTCGAGGCTGGCAAACGCACCGGCAAGGCGGTCGGTCTCGAGGTGATGGTGCCCTTGATTGCGACCAAAGCCGAGTTTGACCTGGTCAAGGCGCGGATCGACGCGACCGCGCAATCGGTGATGCGCGAGACCGGCACCAAGCTCGCCTATCAGGTCGGCACCATGATCGAATTGCCACGCGCCTGCCTGATGGCCGGCGATGTCGCCAAGACCGCGGAGTTCTTCTCGTTCGGCACCAACGACCTGACACAGACGACCTACGGCATCAGCCGCGACGACGCCGCCGGATTCCTCGGCACTTACATCGCCAAGGGAATTCTGGAGATCGATCCATTCATTTCGGTCGATCGCGACGGTGTCGGCGAGCTGGTGAAGATCGGTGTTGCGCGCGGCCGCAAGACGCGGCCAGATCTCAAGGTCGGCATCTGCGGCGAACATGGCGGGGATCCGGCTTCCGTCGCCTTCTGCCACGAGATCGGCCTCGATTACGTGTCGTGCTCGCCCTATCGCGTGCCGATCGCGCGGCTCGCCGCGGCGCAGGCCGCGATCGGCAAGACCGTCGCCAGCCAGGCGTGAGATGTCATCAGCGTCATTGCGAGGAGCGTAAGCGACGAAGCAATCCAGCAATGCCTCCGCGGAGAGATTTCTGGATTGCGTCGCGGAGCCTGTCATCGGGCGCGCATTCGCGCGACCCGTCGGCTCGCAATGACGGGAAATACGACATCCGTGCCGTATTGACGCGGTGCATTAATCTTTCTTCAGCATTTTTGTTGACCGAATATTTACCGTTTTGATCGAGCCGCCGTTTACCAACATTTTCGTTGCGACCGCACAAAACGCGCGGATTGCTTGAGTGTGTCGCGCGCGCAACGCCGATTAACTCCGCGGCAACCTAAATTCGATACGAACAAAATAGATCGAATTGCACGGATGTACTGCATTCGACCTTCGAGTGTGTAAGCGTTGCGTGAGCGTATCGATGTTTGTGTTGCGTCACCAGCCGAAGGGCGCGCGCATTGCGTCCTTCGGAATTGGTCTCTGCGTCTTCGCGTTGATGCCGACAGAGATCGGATATCAGGACATCGCGTCACTGCTCGCCCGGCAGCCGGGCGTCGCCGAGCGCTGGCAGAAGCGCGTGTTCTCTGCCGCGAGTTCAATCCAGCTCGCGACCTACAGCTTCGGCCATCCGATCGGGACTTCCACACCGCAGTCGGCGACCTATCGGCTCGCAAGCCTCGACAATCAGGACATCGACATCACGGGCTCGGTGACGCGCAATCCGATCCTGCAGACGCCGCCGCGCTATCAGGCCTCCGATTTTCCCAAAGTCGATCGCACGCTGAAAGGCGATCGGCTGGTCGTAGCTCCGCTCGCGCCCGCGGACAACTCCCCGGCGCTCGAAGATCCTTCGGCGTCCAATGCTTCCGTGGCTGGCGCGAAGACTGCAACCGTGCCGGCCGAGGAGCGGGCAGCGCCGTCTGCGGCCGCTCACGCCTCGCTTGATCCGGAACTTCAGGCCGCGTTGAACGCGCCGCCGTTGGCGCAATATGACATCTCGTTGTCGCTGGAAGCTCGGCCGCTTGACGATCTGAGGGACACGCCCGAGGCCTCGGAGATGACGATCGAGCCGGCGCCGTCGCGCGACGGCTTTAACGTCAAGACCGCGAGCCTGTTTTTCGGCAGCTCGTCGCTCGGCGGACCTGTGGAAGGCATCGAACGCTGGCAGCCCGGCGAGGAACCGCTGATCGTGCTGCCCGCATTGCCCGATCCGGACATGAAGGTGACGGCGTCGCTGCCGCCGGTTTCGGGAGAGATGGCAAAGGCCACCGAGGGCGGCGAGAGCGTCGCGCCAAAGGGCGAGGTCAACAGCGACAATCAGCGCGCCAAGACGCCGGCCGAGCGGCTCGGCCTCAGCGACGAGAAGTTGCGCGCAAAGTCAGAAAAATGCCTCGCCGAGGCGATCTACTTCGAAGCCCGCGGCGAGGCTGTGCGCGGCCAGATCGCGGTCGCACAGGTCGTGATGAACCGCGCGTTCTCCGGGTTCTATCCGAACACGGTGTGCGGTGTCGTCTACCAGAACAAGCACCGGCACTTCGCTTGCCAGTTCACCTTTGCCTGCGACAACAATCCCGATGTCATTCGCGAACCCGACATGTGGGAGCGGGCCCGGAAAATCGCCAAGGCGATGCTCGACGGCCAGATCTGGCTGGCGGAAGTCGGCAAGTCGACCCACTACCACGCCTATTATGTGCATCCGTCCTGGGTCAACGAAATGAAGCGGATGTACAAGTTCGGCGTCCACACTTTCTACCGGCCGAAGGCGTGGGGCGACGGCAGTGAGGCGCCGAGCTGGGGCACGCCGGCGCAAACCGCGGCGCTTTCGGCAGAGCTTGCCGAGGAGGCGAAGAGCGAAGCCGAATTGAATCCGAATTCCGTTCGGCGCTAGAGCACAAATCTGAAGGCTGATCCACTCTGGGCCTTTCGCACCCCTCTACTGGCCATTGCTGCACTCCCAAGCCGGGTTCCCTCAAAACTTTCGCCCGGCGCCATTCTTTCATCGGAAAAATTCGCTCGACAGGGCGAGCGGAGACGATCAAGTTGGGTCGGCCGCGGGGCGGACTTGGCAGCGTAGCTGGCGGATGGTCCGCTTTGGCAGGAATAGCGGACAAGGGTGTCGCCTTGGACGCGCCTCCATCACGAAGCTGTGTGCCAACCTTGCCGCGTTCCGCCGAACCAATCCGGCGATAGCCGCTTAAACTTTCAAGACCGGGAGACTGCCATGAAAATCGCAAAGATCATTTTGGCTGGCACTGCGGCCCTCACCATCATCGGCTCGGCGGCTTTGGCCCAACAACCGCTCACGGGAACGATCACCAAACTTAACCGGATCAACGGCACCATCGCTATCCAGCAAACGCAAAGCGGTACCGTCGGAGCGAATAGCGGCGGCGCCGAAGAGTTCAAAGTGCAAGACGGCGTGTCGCTGGACACTGTGCACGCCGGCGACAAGGTCACCTTTTCCACCACGGAAACGGGTGGGGTCAAGACCATCACAAAACTTCAGAAATAGTAAACCTGTTTGCTCACGCATCGATATCGAGCGCGACGTCGAAATTCGGCGCCGAATGGGTGAGTGCGCCGGATGAGGCATAGTCCACGCCGGTGGCTGCAATGTTGGCAATCGAGCTTTGGGTGACGCCGCCGGATGCCTCCAACACCACGCGGCCGTTGGCGAGTCTCACCGCCTCAGTCAGCGTTGCGATATCCATATTGTCGAGCAACACCACGTCGGCCAATCCGGTGTCGAGCACCTCGCGCAATTGCGCGAGCGTATCGACCTCGATCTCGATCTTGACGAGATGGCCGGCATGGGTGCGGGCGCGCTGCAGTACCGCTGTGATGCCGCCGGCGACGGCGACGTGGTTGTCCTTGATCAGGATCGCATCATCCAAGCCGAAGCGATGATTGAAGCCGCCGCCGCAGCGCAGGGCGTATTTCTCGAGCGCGCGAAGGCCGGGCGTGGTCTTGCGGGTGCAGCAGATCCGCAACTTGCTGCCGGCGGTGTGGCGCACATAGTCTGATGTCAGCGTGGCGATGCCGGAAAGCCGTCCGACGAAATTCAGCGCCGTGCGTTCGCCGGCCAACATTGCCCGAGCAGGTCCCGAAATCGTCAGCACGTGCACGCCCGCGGCAACCGTTGCGCCGTCGCGTATATGGGCATGGATGTTGATGTCAGGCGAAAGCGTTTGGAATGTCGCGACCGCCAGCGGCAGGCCGGCGATCACGCCCGGCTGCCGCGCGATCAGAATCGCATGGGCCGGCGTCGTTTCCGGAATGGTCGCAATCGATGTGATATCTCCGGCGCGGCCGAGATCTTCATTGAGCGCGCGCCGAACCGCCTCGTCGATCGCGAGTGGCGACAGGAAGCTTTCAGGATGCAGCAATGAGGCTGGTGTCGTCATTACAGGTCAAGCCATCATCGGTTGAACGGGCCGCGCCGGCATCGAGAGATGTTTAGCGATCTCCCGTGCTGCCGCGAGCGTCGTCATGGTGCGATGGGCGAGCGTCGGCTGTTCGGCGGGGCAGTCGATGCGGTAATGCGCGCCACGGCTCTCGCGCCGCGACCAGGCGGAGGCTGCGACCAACAGCGCAGATGTGGCCATGTTGCGCAGCACGATATTGCCGGTGTCGCGCTCGATCGCCGCAAACGCTCGCACCGCTTCAGCGAGGCCGTCGCCATCTCTGATAACGCCGACATGCGAGGTCATCATCGCCCGCAGGTTCTTTTCAGTGAGCGCCGGCATGGCGCAGTTGCGAGGCACGACCAACGCGCGCGGCAAGCTCGCGAGCGCAGCGATCCGGCTGCCAGCGATATCCTCGGCGATACGCGCAGCGTAGACCACCGCCTCAAGCAGCGAGTTTGACGCCAGCCGATTGGCGCCATGCGCGCCGGTGGACGATACCTCGCCGCCCGCCCACAGTCCTTGCAAGGAGGTGCGGCCGCGGTCATCCACGGCGATACCGCCCATGTGATAATGCGCGGCCGGCGCGACCGGGATCGGCTGCTTGGTGGGATCAAGGCCGGCGGCCACGCAGCTTGCATAGACCGTCGGGAATTTGTCGGCGAAACGCGCGCCCGGCGCCGACGTCGCGTCGAGGAACGCGCCATGGCCCGCGGCAATCTCGGCGAACACGCCGCGCGCGACGACGTCGCGCGGTGCGAGCTCGGCAAGCGGATGGCGCGCCAGCATGAAGCGCTCGCCCTTGTCGTTGATCAGGGTAGCGCCTTCGCCGCGCAGTGCCTCGGTGGCAAGCGGCGCGGGATCGCGGCCGACCATGATCGCGGTCGGGTGGAATTGCACGAATTCGGGATCGGCGATCACGGCACCGGCACGGGCGGCGATCGCTAGTCCGAGGCCGCTCGCCTCAGCCGGATTGGTCGTCATCGCGTAGAGATGACCGATGCCGCCGGTGGCGAGCACTACCGCACGGGAGGCTGCGATCACGGGTTTTGCGGTGGCATCACTTAATTCACGCAATTGCAGTCCGGTGACCGCGCCGTCTTCGGTCAGCAGCGCTTCGGCGGCAAAACCTTCGATCAGGCGGATCGAGGGCGTTTTGCGCACCGCCTCGGTCAGCGCCGAAATGATCGCCTGGCCTGCCATGTCGCCGCGGACATACACGATGCGTCGTGCGGAATGCGCGGCCTCGCGGCCGACCGCGAGCCGGCCTTCCAGGTCGCGATCGAAGGGAACGCCGTAAGTCAAGAGATCATGGATACGGGCGGGCGCTTCGCGCGCAAGCGAAAGCGCTACCCTCTCGTCGACGAGGCCGCCACCGACCGCGACCGTGTCGGCGGCGTGCGCCTCGGCGCTGTCGCCTTCGGCAACTGCGGCTGCGATACCGCCTTGCGCCCATGCGGTCGAGGCGCCCTGGCCGAGCGGTGCCGCTGAGACCACAGTGACCGGACGCGGAGCCAGCTTCAGCGCGCAGAACAGGCCGGCGAGACCGCCGCCGACGATGACGACGTCGTCGCCCTCGCGGATAAGGTTGCATTCGTGATCTGGCATCGCTCCTCCTTTCGTCGTCCCCGCGACCCGCGGGGGACGGCGCGTCAATTCTTCAGATTGACCATCCGTTCGACCGAGCGCCGTGCTTTTTCCGCAATCAAGGGATCGATCGTCACCTCCTCGCGCAAATAGAGCAGGCTGTCGAGAATCTTGGGCAGCGTGATCCGCTTCATGTGCGGGCAGAGATTGCACGGCCGTACCATCTCGACGTCGGGCAATTCGGCCTGCACGTTGTCGGCCATCGAGCATTCCGTGATCATCACCACGCGCTTTGGATGATTACTGCGCACCCAATTGATCATGTGCGCGGTCGAGCCCGTGAAATCGGCCTCCGCCAGCACATCGGGCGGACATTCCGGATGGGCGATGATCTGCACCGTTGGATCGGCCTCGCGAAAGCTTCGCAATTCGTCGCCGGTAAAACGCTCGTGCACCTCGCACGCGCCCTTCCAGGCGATGATCTTCACGCTGGTTTTTGAAGCGACGTATTTCGCCAGATATTGATCCGGAACGAAGATGACTTCCGGCGCATTGAGGCTCTCGACCACCGCGACCGCATTCGACGAGGTGCAGCAGATGTCGACTTCCGCCTTCACGTCCGCCGAGGTGTTGACATAAGCGACAACGGGCACGCCGGGGAAGCGCTCACGCAAGAGCCGCACATCTGCGCCCGTAATACTGGAGGCGAGTGAGCACCCGGCGCGGGAATCCGGGATCAGGACCGTCTTGTTCGGGTTCAGGATCTTCGACGTCTCGGCCATGAAGTGGACGCCGCACTGGACGATGACGTCGGCCTTCACCTTGGCGGCTTCGATTGCCAGCTGCAGCGAATCGCCGCCGATATCGGCGACACAATGGAAAATCTCGGGCGTCTGATAGTTGTGCGCCAGGATCACGGCGCCGCGCGCCTCTTTCAGTTCGTTGATCGCCTTGACGTAGGGCGCCATGAAGGGCCACTCGACCGGCGGGATCACGCCTCTGACCCGCTCATAGAGATGCGCGGTTAGGCGCTCCACCTCTGGCGTCCATTGCAGCGATGGCATCGGCAGCGCGCGTGCGCGCTCGGCAGCACTGATGCCGCCTCGCGAAGCGACGGAACGTCCGCGAGCCGGGTTTCCCAAATCTTGCGGACCGAAAATCCCAGCGATCGGCATGGGTGGCCTCCATTGATTTATATGCTCATGTTGAGCATATTTGCCTCTTGAGAAATCCGGCCGCGACGGGCCGGTAATTTTCAAAGCCAGATTCAGATCACCCGAACCAACCGTGCAAAGCTGCAAAGGCCCTGGGTGCTTGATGGGAGGTTTACTTATCCTCATTTCGAGCAAATCAAATATAGCACGCCTCTATGAGCTCCGCTAGGTGTGCTCGTCCCTAATCCGTCAGGAAAGTTCGCGCGGATTTGCAACCCAGCAATGCGATGAGGTTTTTTCGGGCGCCGGAGATTGGCTTTTCATGCATATGCATTAACTCACCGTAACAAATCGCGGACGCCTATTCCGGCACCGCTGAGAACGGCAGGGGAAATTGCATGTCAGCAGGTGGCCTCGCTCCGGCTTCCGGTCTTTCCACTTGGCGCACGCCCCTTGTGATCATCGCCTGCGGCTGCGCCATCGCCCTGTTGAGCTTCGGTCCGAGATCGACCTTCGGCTTTTTCATTCAACCGATGAGCCGGGAATTCACATGGGGCCGCGACATCTTCGGCCTCGCGCTTGCCCTGCAAAACCTGCTGTGGGGACTGGGCCAGCCACTTGCCGGCGCGATCGCCGACCGGTTCGGCAGTTTGCGCGTGATCGCGGTTGGCGCGCTGCTTTATGCCGGCGGTCTCGTGATGATGCGCTATGCCGCAACGCCGCTGTCGCTCGACCTCGGCGCCGGCGTTCTGATCGGGTTTGGCCTCTCCGGCTGTTCGTTCAACCTGGTGCTATCGGCGTTTGCAAAGCTGCTGCCACCGGAGCGGCGCGGCGTCGCGCTTGGCGCCGGTACCGCGGCCGGATCGTTCGGGCAATTCCTGTTCGCGCCGTTCGGCGTGGCGCTGATCGACAATTTCGGCTGGCAGACGGCGTTGATAGTGTTCGCGACCCTGATGCTGTTGATCGTGCCGTTGTCGCTTGCACTTCGCACCCCGCCGGCGACATCGGCCGATGTGCCGGCAGCGGATCAGCAATCGTTCATGACGGCGTTGGCGGAAGCTTTCGGCCACAGGTCCTACGTGCTGCTGGTGCTCGGTTTCTTCACCTGCGGCTTCCAGCTCGCCTTCATCACGGTGCATCTGCCCGCTTATCTCGTTGACCGCGGCATTCCCGCTTCGACCGGTGGCTGGGTGATCGCTGCGATCGGGCTGTTCAACATCGTCGGCTCGCTTAGCGTCGGCTGGGTGCAGAATTACATGCCAAAGCGCTACATCCTGTCGGTGATCTATTTTACGCGCGCACTGGCGACGGTTGCCTTTATCTCGTTCCCGGTCACGGCCTTCTCGGCGATCGCGTTTGGCGCGGTGAGCGGCTTGTTGTGGCTGTCGACGGTGCCGCCGACCTCCGCACTGGTGTCGCTGATGTTTGGCACAAGATGGTTCGCGACGCTGTACGGCTTTGCGTTCGTCAGCCATCAGGTCGGCGGCTTCCTCGGTGTCTGGCTCGGCGGCATCGTGTTCGAGAAATCCGGTTCCTACACACCGATCTGGTGGCTTTCGGTGCTGTTCGGCGTCTTGTCGGCGCTGATCAATCTGCCGATCGTCGAGAAGCCCGTCGTGCGAGCGGTTGCACAACCTGCTTGATGCGATAAAACCCCTTGAACGCTCAAGTTCAGGGGAGTTTCACCTTGGGAACATTCAGGGCGATCAGGATCGACAGGACGGAAAAGGGCACCGCGGCTGCGCTGACGCAATTCGACGAAGCCGACCTGATGGATGGCGACGTCACCGTTCGTGTCGAGTGGTCGACGCTGAACTACAAGGACGGGCTTGCCGTCACCGGCAAGGCGCCGGTGGTGCGGCGTTTTCCGATGATTGCCGGCATCGACTTTGCGGGTACCGTCGAACAGTCATCGCATCCGCAGTGGAAGGCGGGCGACAAGGTCGTCTGCAACGGCTGGGGCATGGGCGAAACTCATCTGGGCAGCTACGCGGAGAGGGCGCGGGTCAAGGGCGAATGGCTCGTGCGCTTGCCGCAGCGCATATCGACACGCGATGCGATGGCGATCGGCACCGCCGGCTACACCGCGATGCTGGCGGTGCTCGCGCTCGAGAAGCACGGAGTTTCGCCGGCTAGCGGCCCGATCGCGGTCACCGGCGCCGCCGGTGGCGTCGGTTCCGTCGCGACCGCGGTGCTGTCAAAACTCGGCTATCACGTCATCGCATCGACCGGCCGCATGTCCGAGGCGAGCTATCTGAAGGGCCTTGGCGCCGCCGAGGTGATCGATCGCGCCGAGCTTTCAGGGCCGGTCAAGCCGCTGGCGAAGGACCGCTGGGCAGGGGGGATCGACAGCGTCGGTTCGATCACGCTCGCCAACCTTCTGTCCATGGCCCAATATGGCGGAGCCATCGCCGCCTGCGGTCTTGCTGGCGGCATGGATCTGCCGTCCTCGGTGGCGCCCTTTATTTTGCGCGGGGTGTGCCTTCTCGGCATCGATTCCGTGATGTGTCCGATTCCGCTGCGCAAGACCGCTTGGAGCCGGCTGGCGACCGATTTGGACCCGACGAAACTGTCTGAAATTACTCATGAAATTAACCTCGACCAGGTCGTCGGCGAAGCCGGCAAAATCCTCGCCGGCCAGGTCCGCGGTCGAATCGTGGTAAAAATTCCCTAACGCTGTTCAGACTTTACCAACCAAGCTGCTCCAATGTTGCCACTGTTGGTATGGTAAGCAGCGGGTAAAGGCATCAGCCTTTGCCAGCGCTGGGGTAAGTTGGAGTAGCTAGCATGCTTGCGCGTCTTGTGTTGGGTACCGTCACGGCCGGTGCGATGATTGCTCCAGCGTTGGCTGGCATGATGACCGCCGATGAGGCGCGCAGGTTCGTCGCCGGCAAGGTCTTCGCATTTACCTGTTTCGACGGCACTCGCGGCGCAGGCCGCGTGTTGGACGACATGGGTGCTGCCGGCGCCGTGCAGTTTTCCGGCGCAGGACCGGTACGCCACATCCGTCTGCCCGGCAACACGCTTCAGATTCGTGGCCAGGCGGTGTGCGCCTCGATCAAGGGCATCCCGTTCGAGCCCTGCTTCAATCTCGACAAACAAGACGAGCGCAGCTTCCGCGGCTCGGTTTCGGGCATGGGCTTCGCCTATTGCGATTTCCATCATCAGGGCGCCGCTCAGATGCTGATGGCGCGGGCCGTCGCCCGGCCACGTTCGCTGCATCATATGGATCGGACCGGATCGACCGATACGCCGCGGGCCGAGGTTGCGGCGCGCGTCGAGACGCCGCGGGTCGAGATCACCAAGATCGAGCCGGTCAAATCCGAGCCGGCGAAAGGCGAGCGCGCGCCGGAATTACGCCGTTCGACCGAGTGATTGCAGCGCGGGCCTCGGCCCGCTGCCACAACCCCAGCGAGCCACCTTTACTTGTCGGCCGCAGGCCGCTCGCAGGCCGCTACGCCGTATTCATACGGATAGCCGTTTTTACGTCTTGGTAGCGACTAACCACTCAGTTTGTGAAATCTTCGACACTCGTACAGGGGACCGAGCCCGTGGACCTGGATATGTCGCTCTACTATTTCCGGATCAGCCAGGGTCGCTATTCCGGCGCGTCAGACGAGCCCTATGAGTTCGCAAGCCGCGACGCTGCCTGGAGCGAGATGACTGCGGTCTGCGGCAACCTTCTCGGCGGCATTTCGCGCAGCCTCAAACAAAATGCCGAGTGGCGGATGGAGCTTTTGGACGAAGCGAAGAATCCGGTATTTCGAATTCGCCTGGTGGCGGAATCGATAACTTAAGCCGCGCCCTCGCTGCTGGCGCGGCTGCGCGCCCTTCGCGTACGTCAGCTGTGTTCAGGTTGTGCGCACGCAAGTCGCTCAATCTGCAACTGCACAAATTTTAGACAGACGTTAATGATTAACAAATACCGTGGACTCGGTGCGGGCATCGATTTGCTCGAGCGGCACATTGGATTTCAAAATATTTGGGCCCACCATGCGCGGATCATTTCATCTTCGGCTGACCCATCGGATCCTGGCGATTGGCGTGGTCGGTCTTGTTGGTCTTGTTGCGGTCGGCGCGATCTATCAGATGGGCAGTTGGTCGGCCGACGCGTCGCGGACCATTGCGGGTAGTGCCCGCACCATCTCCGACCTCAACAGGCAGCTTTCCAACGAAATGCTGGAGGCGCGCCGGGCGGAGAAGGACTTTCAACTGCGCCGGGACCAATCGTATGCGAGACGCCATGCCGAGTGGACCGCCGACATCGAGCGTGATTTCGAGCGCTTGGAGAGCTTGGTGCGATCCGGCGGCTTCAACGACATCGCCGCGAAGCTTGCCGTCGCCCATAGCGGATTCAAGAAATACGTGGAGCAATTCGGTGCACTGGCACAGGCCGAGGTCAAGCTCGGCCTCAACGAGACGTTAGGACTGTCCGGTTCGCTTCGCACGGCCGTTCACGAGATCGAGGCAAAGCTCAAGGAAGGCGACAATCCAAGGCTGACCGTCTGGATGCTGATGATGCGGCGGCATGAAAAGGATTTCATGCTTCGGCGTGACACGAAATATGTCGGCGAGTTGAAAAAGGCGGCGGCGGAATTCTCAAAATTGTTGGCAGAGACGGAGATGGCGGCGCCATGGAAGGCCGAAATCGTTCAAAAGCTGGAAAAGTACCAGACGGATTTTTACGCCTGGGCGGATGGTGCCCAGGAAGTCGCGCGTCATGGCGCTGCGATGTCGAAAGAATTCCATGAGGTCGAACCGGTCATGGTCGATATACAAGAGGACATCGAACGCCGCTACGACCTGGCCGGCCTGGCCGAGGCGGCGACGCGCGGTTCGGTCAGGATCTGGATGCTGATCGCGCTTGGGATGGCGATCGTCATTGTAAGTGGCGCGTCCCTGCTGATTGGCAGGTCGATCTCGAAGGCGCTGTTGGCGATGGTCCTTTCCATGTCAAAGCTTGCCAAAGGTGACTCCACCGTCGCCGTCCCGGGTCTTGGCCGTGCGGACGAGATTGGCGAGATGGCCGAGGCGGTGCAGGTGTTCAAGACCAATATGATGGAAACTGAGCGGCTGCGCGCCGAACAATCGGCGCTCGAGCAGCGCCAGTCGCACCAACGCAAGGCCGAGATGCATAAGATCGCCAATGCGTTCGAAGGCGCGGTCGGTGAAATCGTCGAGATGGTGTCATCCGCGGCAACCGAACTGGAGGCGTCCGCAAATACGCTGACGACGGCGGCAGAACGCTCGCAGCAACTCGCAACCGTAGTCGCGGCCGCGTCGGAAGAAGCCTCCACCAACGTGCAATCCGTGGCGTCCGCCAGCGAGGAACTGACGACGTCGGTGACGGAGATCGGCCGTCAGGTTCAGCAGTCCTCGCAGGTCGCCAATGCAGCGGTGAACCAGGCGCGAAAAACCAATGATCGCGTCGGCCAATTGTCGAAAGCAGCAGGCCGCATCGGTGACGTGGTCCAACTGATCAATACGATCGCCGAACAAACCAATTTGCTGGCGCTGAACGCCACCATCGAGGCGGCGCGCGCTGGCGAAGCCGGTCGCGGCTTTGCGGTAGTGGCGGCGGAAGTCAAGGCCCTCGCCGAACAGACCGCGAAGGCGACCGGCGAGATTGGCCAGCAGATCGCGGGCATTCAGGAGGCGACGCAGGAATCGGTCGGTGCGATCAAGGAGATCGGCGACACCATCGGCCGGATGTCGGAGATCTCTTCCACCATTGCGGCAGCGGTGGAGGAACAGGGAGCGTCCACAAGGGAGATTTCCCGCAACATCCAGCACGCCGCCCAGGGTACCTCACAGGTCAGTTCGAACATCACCGACGTGCAGCGCGGCGCCAGCGAGACTGGATCAGCCTCGGCGCAGGTTCTCTCTGCGGCGCAATCGCTGTCCGTCGAAAGCAACCGCCTCAAGCTCGAGGTCGGCAGGTTCCTCGACTCGGTGCGGGCTGCCTGACAATGCCCAAGGCGCTGCGCCCCGCAAGATCGCGCGGTTTTCCGTAATCCTACGGTGCATGATATTTAACCTTAATTTGTAGTTTCGAAGTCATTGATTGAGCTGCGCTCTTTGGGTCGCAAGTGAACCGCGGCTCGTTTCATCTCCTTTTCTCTCAACCGCAATCATTGCAGGAACTCCCTCATGTCGTTTCTCAATCTCCGAATTCGCGGCCGGCTCTATGGCGGCTTTGGTGCGCTGCTGTTGTTTTGCGTGGCACTGGCCGGCTTCGCGGTGTGGCAGTTGGGAGAGATTCGCACACAAGTCGCAGCGATGACCGTGCAGTCCGGCAATGCGATCCGGGCCGGTGGAATCGCGACGGAGCTGCAGGCGATCCGCCGCGCCATCCTGCGCTACGCGTTCGATCACGATGAGGCGTCTTTCGTGGAGGCCGAGAAGCGGCTCGCAAAGGCGAGCGACCTTGTAGAAGTTACTATCAAAGCGACGAGATCCGATGAGCGCCGTGCCGCCTACAAGGAGATCGCCAAAGACGTCGAAGATTTGAAGGTCAAGCGCACGGCGCTCGGAGAGGCCGTCAAGCAGATGATCGCGGGCCGGGACCTGTTGTTTACCGACGGCGACCAGATGGCGGCCGACGTCCAGAAATTCGTCGATGCCGCGGACAAAACCAATTTCGCCGAGAGAGCTGCCGCGCTCGAGGCCAAAGTCCTTCTGGTCCGGGTTGCCAATTGGCGGATGTTGGCGACGCGCGACCAAAAGGGTATCGCCACCTTCAAGGCCAATATCGGAAAAGCTCAGCAGCAGATCGCAGAGCTGGAAAAGTCCGAGTTGCCGCAAAATCTAGCCGCGCTGCTTGGGCCGGTCAAAGCAGGCGTCGCCAAATATTCCGACGCGTTCGACAAGGCGTCCACTAACCTCCTGCTCGGCGATGAGCTTTACTACAAGGCCATTACCCCCCTGACCGTCAACGCGGTCGGGAAAATCGACACGATCCAGGAATCGATCGGACAGGCCTTCCAGAAGACGACCGCGGCGACCGAAGAGATCATCAGCAGCACGGTCATCATGCAGGAAGTCGTGGCCGGCGGCGCGACCCTGCTCGGCCTGTTGATCGCTTTCCTGATCGCGCGTGGCATCATCGGGCCGCTGTCCGGATTAACCTCGGGCATGAAGGAACTCGCCGGCGGCAATTTCGGCGTGGTGCTTCCCGGGCTCGAGCGCAAGGACGAGGTCGGCGACATGGCGCAGGCAGTCGAGACCTTCAAGGTCAAGGCCGAGGAAAAGGCCCGCGCGGAAGCCGAGGCCAAGAGCAAGCAGGATCAGATTGCCGCGAAAGAGCGCAAGGCGGCAATGATCAAGCTCGCCGACAGCTTCGAGGCCGCCGTCGGCGAGATCGTCGAGACGGTGTCCTCGGCCTCGACCGAACTCGAAGCCTCGGCCACCACACTCACCGCGACCGCCGAACGCGCGCAAGAACTCACCGGCATGGTAGCGGCCGCGTCCGAGGAGGCCTCCACCAATGTGCAGTCGGTGGCTTCAGCCACCGAAGAACTGTCGTCTTCGGTCAACGAGATCAGCCGTCAGGTTCAGGATTCGGCGCGGATGGCGAGCGATGCCGTCGGCCAGGCACGCACCACCACCGATCGCGTCAGCGAACTGTCCAAGGCGGCAAGCCGGATCGGCGATGTGGTCGAACTGATCAACACCATCGCCGGCCAGACCAATCTGCTGGCGCTCAATGCCACCATAGAGGCCGCCCGTGCCGGCGAGGCCGGCCGTGGCTTCGCGGTCGTGGCATCTGAAGTAAAGGCGCTGGCCGAGCAGACTGCGAAGGCGACCGGCGAGATCGGTCAACAGATCACCGGCATCCAGGCGGCAACGCAGGACTCGGTGAATGCGATCAGGGAAATCAGCGGCACCATCGAGAAGCTGTCGGAAATCTCGGCTACTGTCGCTGCAGCGGTGGAAGAGCAGGGCGCGGCGACCCAGGAGATCTCCCGCAACGTGCAGCAGGCCGCGCAGGGCACGCAGCAGGTCACATCCAATATCACCGACGTGCAGCGCGGCGCCGGCGAGACCGGATCGGCCTCCTCGCAGGTGCTCTCGGCTGCTCAGTCGCTGTCGTCCGATAGCAACCGCCTCAAGCTCGAGGTAGGTAAGTTCCTCAATTCGGTGAGGGCAGCCTGATCGCTGTTGCATCAGGTCGTCGAGCGATGTGCCTTGGACACGTCGCTCGCCGCGTCCAGAGCCTTGTCGGAATCGAAACTGCACGGTCTCGCCGCTGCACCTATCTAGCGCATCAGGCCCGATTCATCGAAGCCGCTTGAATCGTTCCGCCAGAGCCAGACTGAAAGCGCGCGCGAGCGTCCCCGGATCAGCGTTTCCCGGGGTCCAGTTAGAACTCCGACCTGGAGCAGCGCGCATTCCGGGCCGGCTTGACGAAGCAGATCATCGCTGAGGGCCAGCGCCGCACTTTGCTTCGCCGCGATTTCCATCAGGCGGCTCGCCACGTTGACACTGTCCCCCGTCGCGGTGATGTGTTGATAGCTGCCGCCGCCGAGACGGGACGCAATGATGGCACCGAAGTGAGCGCCCACCTTGAAGCCGATTTGCGATGCGATCGATGGCGGCAGGGATTCGATCCATCGCTCGACGCGGTTGCAGAGATCGACGCAACAAAGCGCAGCATTGCGGGCGTCGTCGACGGTGCTCTTCGGCAGGCCGAACAGAATCATGGCGCCGTCGCCCAAAAAGCTGGTGATGACCCCGCCTCGGGCCACGACCTCCCGGTCAACCAGGGTATGGAAGTCCTTCAGGACATCCAGTACCGCATCCATCCCAAGGGTTTCGCTAAGCGAAGTGAACCCGGATAGATCGATGAAGATGATCGCCGCATCCTGATGGACCGGCTTGAGCAGAAAATCCGGATTCTTGGTCAACCATTGGCGAAGCGCCGGCGCTTGAAATTGCTGCAGCAAATCGCTCTTCCTGGCGAAATACTGTGCCTGCCGCCGGTTCAGCCAAAGCTGGCCGGCCCCGAACAGGATCATCGGCGGAGCGGCGGCTGCGATCGGAAGCGCGGCGCTCAGCCAGATGCCGTTTGAGAATGCCGCTAAATTCGCTGCCGCCCAGATAACAAGCACGGCGACGATCGAGAAAAGACCGATGGCGCTGCGCCGCCATGCGAGCAACCCCACGAGCAACAGCGTCAACGCGATCGCAAGTATTGCGTCGGCTGCGCGCGTGGATCGGTTGCGCAACATCCCGTCGCCGGCCATCAAATGCGTAATCGCCGTGCCAACGATCTCGACCCCCGGCATCACCGGATCGAACGACGTGGGAAAAAGGTCGCCACCGCCTGTGACTGTCGCTCCGATCACGACAATCCGGTCGCGAAAGGCCTCGCTTGCGACTTCGCCCTTCAATATGGAAGCCGCGCTGATGGTCCGAATTGTGCCATGGCGGCCATAGAATGCCAGCGGCAGAACATGGCCGACGTCCAGCGGGATATGTCGCATCGCCAGCGTTAGGCTGTCAGCTTCGATGGTTGGCTCGGTATCGGTCGCCAGTGCGACGACGCGCAGCGGGAATGACAATTCGATCTTGTCGTCGGATCGAAACAGCATTGGAACGCCGCGCGGGGTTCCGGATTTGTCCGTGGTCAGATTGACGACGCCAACCGCGGCATGGTCGGCGAATAACTTCAAGGGAAGCAGGAATTTCTCGGCCCGTGGCAGGCCGGCGAGGGGGTCGCTTTCTTGCGCGGCGATCAATTGCTTTGCTTCGGCGAACACCGCGGCCGCGGCGATTGCGGTCGGGCGTTTGTCGAATGCCTGCGCCAAGATGGCGTCGCCATCGTCGCTGCCGCGGTCGATCAGCAGCAGATCGATTGCGATGGCGCGGGGTCCGAACCGTGCAACCGTGTCGACGATTGCGGCGAGATCGGCGCGCGGTAGTGGGTAGCCGGCTCTTTCCGCTATGGTGTGATCGTCAATCGCCACGATTGTAACGAGGTCCGGCGCGGCTCTTTCCCCGCGCACGCTCGAGCGCAAATCCGTCAACGCACCCTCGGGACGATCAAGAAATTGAACGTCGCCGCGCCAGTGAGCAAAGCCCAAAGCCAATGCCCAGAGCGTCGACAGGACGAGCGCAACCAGCGTCTGGAAGGTCCGCGCGCTCACTGAGGATCATTGCTCAAGATCATTGCCCAAGATCATTGCCCAAGACGTGCCAGCAATGCAGCGACGCGTGCCGGCTGCCAGCGCTTGACGACGAGGGGAGCAGTCCCCTGATCGACGTCGACGCCCTGGCCCGGCCCAAGAACGACCGGGCCGGCGCCGGCCGGTCGCCGCACCGCCACCTGGCCACGCAAGACCAGAACGGACGTCCTTGTTTCCTGGACATCTACCGCCCATTTCGTGCCGCGCACGGCCGCAATGGCTTGCGGCGTTGTGACCTCAAAGCGATTTTTGCCCTGCTGCTTGGGAGCGTCGAGCAGCAAGGCCTTGCTTTGCAGATCGACGGCGTCGACTTTGCCGTTGTTGTCGCGATCTTTCAGGGTGAACGTGGCACCGTCCTCGGCAACGATGGTTACGCTGTCGCGGCAGCGCACGGTTTGCGCCGCGTTCGGCGGATGCTCCGAAGAGCACCCCATTGCAGCCTGCTGGGCCGGCGCAGCACTGACGCCAAGAAATCCGCAGGTGATAGCCACGCACGTTATCCGAGCAAGCGTCCTCATGGTGATGTCTCCGTGCATGCGCGATATTTCAGGCGCCAACCGCCGCAGGTGCGGTCGAATTCAGATAAATAGAACGATGGCTCGGGAAGGTTATCATCGCGGCAACGTCCGTTTTGAATTTCAAACTGTGTTCAGAAAATGTCTGCGCCTATCCAGTGCTAAGCCGGTGGTTCCACAACGGTATTCACGCCGGCCCGCGTTGCGTAGAGCCCGAGGCGGATCGGCTTTGCGGTCCGAAATCAGAAAGACAATGCGTCTATGCTCCCGGCTGCGCGGCGGGCACGGGCGGCGGCGCCTGACGGCGGAACAGGATGCGCTGATAGAGCCAGCCGATCGCCACCAGCACCAGGCCTAAGCAGATGAACGACAGCGCGCGGTAGATCCCCGATAGCGTCGACATGTCGATCAGGAACGCTTTCACGATCGTCAGCGCGATGACGGCAGCCGACGCCAGCCGCGCCCGCTCCGAGTTGAAGGCGATGCCGATGCCGAGCAAGACCACGCCGAACGCCAGCCATGCGATCGAGTAAGTGTACTGCTCGGCGCCGGTGGTCGGTCCGCTCGCCAGGACCGGACCGTGATACAGCCGGCGGATTTCAAACGAGACATAGGCGAGCGCAAGGATGAGCGCGCCGGCGGCGATGCTGTTGGCGTAGGCCGCGTGGCGCCGGCCCGCGACCGCGTAGGACAAGAGCAGCGCCAGCACCGCGGGCAGGGCATAGCCGAGCAGGAGCCCGTTGAGGACGCTGCCGCCCACATCGATAGGCCAGAGGATCGGCGTCTCCAGCAGCATCAGCCCGAAGATGGCGGCAAGCCCTGCAAAGGCCGTAAGCAGTACCGCCCCGATATTGTGAACGAGGCTGAGCGTGCGGACCCTCAGGCGTTCCAGGCCGATCGCCATCGCCAGCGCCACACAGACTTCCAGCGCCACCTCGGTGAGGCCGGTGTTGTTGCGATAGATGTCGCCGCCGTTGACGGCATGGCGGATCTCCAAGAATGCCAGCAGCACCGTGAACAGGATTGCCGCCGATTCCACGGCGCGCAGCGGTGCATCGTCGCCGCGGCGACGCAGGAAATAGCTCCCGGCCCAGAACGACAACGCCGGCACGCCATATCCCCACAACAGCCAGTTGAAGATCACCGTGGTGCCGATGGCCTCGCCTGCGATGCGGGGTTCGTAGGCGATCCGCAGTGTCACGATCCCGGCGAGGATGGCCGCGAGCGATCGCATGAACGGGATCGGCCGCTGCACCGAAATCCACGCCGTGCCCATCGACATCAACGCCAGCGCGATGCTGAGCCAGCCCTTTTCGAGCACGAAAGTCAGCGCCAGCGCCAGCGCGCCCAGCGTGGCGGTCGCAAATAGCGCGATCGCGATTGGCGTGCCCGGCCGCTCGTCGCGCCGGGTCAGCATCTCGGTCGCGGCGCCATAGGCTGCCGCGAGGATCACCGCCAGGATCGCGAACGGGATCGAACGGTCGAGATGAGCGATCCGCGCGTAAAGCGCGACCAACAGCGCCAGCGGCGTGAAGGTAGCGGACGCCGCCCAGCGCACCGAAATCTTGGCGGCGTGGAAGCGTGCCTGTGCCAAAAAGCCGGCGACGCCAAATCCGGCGGCGAAGATCGCGGCGGTGAAGAGATGCAGCGAAACGGAGCCTTCGGTGGCGGTAGGCCCGATGCCCGGCAAAGGCCCGCCCGGCAGCACCAGCATGTCCGGATTGCCGCGGACCACCCATTCGGCGAACACCCCGAAGATAAATATCGAGGCCGCACCGATCGCGCCTGTAGCCGCCGGCGCCCGCCAGGCCACGAACAATGAAGCCGCCACCAGGATCGCGAACGCGATCATGGCGCTGTCGGCGTGGTGGCTATACAGCACGATCATGGTGGCGCCGAACAGATAGGCGGCGAGCGAGCCGGACGAAATCAGTTCGACTTGCTCCTCGCCCATGGATGGGCCGAACGCGAAGCCGGACACCACCAAGAGCGCCGCAAGCGCAAATCCCGCGATGACATGGAAGAGGTGCGGGGCGACCATCGACGGCCCGCATTGCAGGCACGGCACGGTCCAGAGCAGTGCGAAGACGATAGTGGTGACGGCAAGCCAGCGCCATAGCCGGATACGTGCCAGCCCAAAGGCCGCCGCGGTGACGATCGCGAGGTATAGATAAAGCGTCCAGAAGTCCGGCTTCTCGGAAGAAACCAGCACGGGCGTTGCGAATGCGGCCGCAATGCCGAGGCCGGCCAGCGCCGGTCCATGCAATAGCGCGGCGGCAAGTGTGCCGAGCGCCACCAGCCCGAGCAGGACGAATGCGGTCGCGGGCGCGAGAAAATCATAGAGCGCGTAGGCGGCGTACACGGTTGCAAACGCGACAGCGGTGCCGCCGGCGGTGAGGATGGCGGGGATGCTCGCGATTGGCAGCACCTCGATGTGGGATGTGTTTTCGGTGCGCCGGGTCCACTCGCCGCTCGCGAGCAACGCCAGCGCGAACAGGCCGCCGAGGATGGTGCGGACGCCGGGTCCGAGCAGGCCCGCTTCGATCGAATAGCGGACCAGGAAGAAACCGCCGAGCGCGAGCGTCAGCCCGCCGATCCAGACCACCCAGCGGGTGCCGATGCGCTCCTCGAAACCGGGATCGGCAGGGGGAGGCGCCGGAAGCGGCGGTGGCGTCGCCGTCGTGCCGTCCGCGCCGGGCGTGATCGATTCGGACGACGTCGCGGACTGTTCGGCGGCGATGCCCGGCGACCTCGTTGCGAGCGTTTGTTCAAGTTTTTGAAGAGGTGTCGGCGGCGGCGCCGTCGGTGGTGTGGCGGCCGACGCGGCCTCGATCGAATCCAGCCGGGCGCGCAAGCCGGCCACCTGATTGAATGCCTTGCGCGCGACAATTAATGCAATGATCGCAATGAGCAGCGAGAAGAAGTCGAGCGGTGAGTCGAACATAGATTCTCCAGGCGTCGGCCCGAAGCTAGGGGCTCACCATGTCAATACTTAGCGCCGCCCGCGAACGCGCAGGCCTGGCGCCGGCCGCTCCTGCAGCACCTCGCGGCGGAAACGAAACTGCGCGGCGGGCCGGCCTCCGGTCTGTGTCGACATTACGCCGGTCGGTTCGACCAGCGCGCCCGATTCTACCAGGCGGCGGAAGTTCTGCTTGTGCAGGTGCCGCCCCGAGATCGCCTCCACGGTCCGCTGCAATTCGGTAAGTGTGAATTCGCCCGGCAAAAGTTCAAATACGACGGGGCGATATTTCAGTTTCGCACGCAACCGTCCCATCGCGGTCGCGAGAATCCGCCGGTGGTCGAAGCGCATCGACATCCCGAGGACCGGTGTGGATTTGCGCGCCAGTGCCGCCGGGCGGCCATCGCGCCGTGCCTCTTCGACCAGGCCTGCTTCGTAAAGCAGTTCATAGCGGTCGAGCACGCGCTCTTCGTCCCAATGCGCGCCTTCGGTGCCGAAATAAAGCCGCACCCGATCCTTGCGACCGAGCGCCCGCGTGGTTTCCGGCGCCTCGCCTTGCTCAGCCCATTGGCTCAGTTCGGGAAAGATATCGCGCTCGATGATGGCGGGCTTTGCCTCGCGCCAGTCTTCCCAGGGAAAGAAACGATACCAGGGCTCGAACGTGGCGCCGGGGGCGCGCGTGGTGTTGTCGGCGGGGCGCGTCAGCGCGAGATAGCCGATCGATGCGACATGGGTATCGCCGGCTTGCGTGTGCCGGCCGCGGTCGCCGAACGTATAGAGCTGCTCAACATAGCCAAGCCGCAGACCCGCCTGTTCTTCGACCCACGCGCGCAGGCCGATCTCGAAGGTGCGGTGCGAGACCGCATCGAACGGACCGAACGGGAGGCCTGCGAGCTTGTCGCCCTCGCCGCCTGAGGCCGTGAGGATCAGCGGCTCGTTGTCCTCGATCGCGACGATGGCGGCGGTCAGGCCGATCTCGATCGGCGTCAGCAGCTTGTCGCTCATCTAGGGTTGGTGGCTATGGGCATCAGTCGAGATCGACGCGAAACGGCCGGCCCTCGACCAGCATGCTGCCCGGTCCCATCTCATCGAGGGCGCGCAGCATGCGCCCCTCACGCCCGAGCGCCTTGTCCGCGAGGCTTACGATCAACCGGTTCGGCGAAGCGATCGGGGAGGCGGCGCGGATTTGGCGCGCGATTGCGATTTCATCGCGATGCGGGTTGAGCGCACAGACAGCCGCAAAGGCGCTGGCGGTCGAACGGCTAATGCCGGCGTAACAATGCACGACCAGCGGCGCATTGCGGTCCCAGCCCCGCACGAAGTTCAACACCTGCTCGATATGCGAATCCGACGGCACCACAAAGCCGTCCATCTGCTCGGTGATGTCGTCCACCTGAACTTTCAGGTGATTGGCAGGGTGCACCGATTCCGGCCGCTGCACCTGATCGACATTGGCCATCACGGTGAGGATATGACTGGCGCCGGTGGCGCGAACGGTTTCGGGGAGTGCTGCGAGCGAACAGACGTGAATCATAGTGGTCCTTTTGGTAGCGATTATAGGCTCACGCGCCGGGCGGCGAAAGCAGGGGTTGCCTCACACTTGCAGTGTCCTGAACCGCGCCAGGAAGCGCTTTTCGGCCTTGGCGGCGGTCCAGGGCGTGAGGTAGTCCCGTTGGGTCGCCTCGGGCAGGCCGGGATCGCGGCCGAACAGCCGCTTTGCTTCGCTTTCCGCAAATCCCGCAAGCCGCGTCGCCTCGAGATAGGCGGCGCCCCGGTCGGCTTCCTTGATCTGCCGCGTGATCTCTTCTGCCAGTACCGGCGACAGGCCGAAGCGGATGTGGATCGCCGCCAGCAGCCGTTTTTCCACCGCCTTGTAGTCGCCGCCGAGCACCGCTTTGAACGGCGAGATCATGTCGCCAATGACATATTCCGGCGCGTCATGCAGCAAGGCCGCGAGCCGCACCCTTGCATCGAGCCGCGGCGTCTGTTCGCGCATCACGGCTTCGACCAGCAACGTGTGTTGCGCGACCGAGAAGATATGCGCGCCGTTGGTCTGGCCGTTCCAGCGCGCGACGCGTGCCAGCCCATGGGCGATATCGGCGATCTCGATGTCGAGCGGCGAGGGGTTCAGAAGATCGAGCCGGCGGCCCGATAGCATCCGCTGCCAGGCGCGCGCGGAAGAGGATCCTCCCGCCGTCATCTGGCCTTCAGGCGTGTCGCGCGGCGCGTCCCGCCACATGATTCATGGCAGAAGCAACCGACCAGATGATCGTTGACCATGCCGGTCGCCTGCATGAAGGCGTAGACGATGGTCGGGCCGACGAATTTGAATCCGCGTGCGGCCAATTCCTTTGAGACTTTGGCCGAAAGCGGCGTCGATGCCGGCACGCTTGCGGTGGTCTTGAATTGATTGACCCTCGGTTTGCCGTCGACGAAATCCCACAGGAATGTTGAGAAGCCGGGGCCTTCCTCCATGATCTCCAGGTAAGACTTTGCGCTTGCGACCGTGCCCTCGATCTTGGCGCGGTTGCGCACGATGCCGACGTCGTTCATCAGCGCATGGATTTTCCTGGCGTTGTAGCGCGCGATCTTTGCTGGCTCGAAATCGTCGAACGCCCTTCGGAAATTGTCGCGC
>Ga0209153_1000319_pt1 | contig 24733 bp, 15 predicted proteins | sample GraSoiAngelo_120_FD_185877 | JGI IMG/M metagenome (GOLD analysis project Ga0209153, IMG submission 185877) | Grasslands soil microbial communities from the Angelo Coastal Reserve, California, USA - 14_0919_09_20cm (SPAdes) (version 2) | ecosystem: Environmental > Terrestrial > Soil > Grasslands ...
CTGGTCGCGGGGAAGATCGCCGGCCTCGTCGTGAATACACCGAGCGGGGATCCCGCCGCCGGGACCGAGGTCCTGCTGCGCGGGTTTGGTACACTCAACGCGTCCACCTCTCCCCTGGTCCTGGTGGATGGCGTCCCGGGCGACCTGAAGACCGTGGCCCCCCAGGACGTCGCGTCGATTGACGTGCTGAAAGATGCGTCGGCCGCGGCCATCTACGGCTCGCGCGCCTCCAACGGCGTCATCCTGATCACCACCAAGCGGCAAGACAGCGACCGCCCGGTGTTACGGTATGACTCCTACACCAGCATCCAGAGCATCTACAAGATGCCGGCCTTTCTCACCGCGGCCGATGTTGAGCGCCTAGCGGCGGACAGCTTCAAGACCCCGGCGGGAAACACCTTTACCGACCTGGGCTACGCGACGGACTGGCGCCGAGTGGTGATGCGAGGGACGCCCATCAGCCACAATCAGAACTTGAGCATCCTGGGCGGAACGTCGGGAGCCACGAACTACATCGCCTCGCTCACCTACCAAAACGATGACGGGATCTTTCAGAAGTCGAACAACCGGGCGGTCACCGGTCGTGTGAACATCGGCCACTCGATGTACGGTGGAAAGCTCACCGCCGACCTCAACATGGTGACCGGCTGGGAGAAGCGCTTCGACGGCGTGGACTTCAACTACATGTGGCGTCAGGCGACCATCCGGAATCCCACCGACCGGATCTACGACGCCGCCGGCAATTACCAGGTCCGGGGGACCTACTTCTACACCAACCCGATACAGATGCTGAATACGTACGGGGGGGATTTCGAATCGCGTGACCTCCGGTTACACGGGACCCTACGGTTCCGGCCGGTGGACCCGTTGAGCCTCTCGCTCCTGGTGGGTACGGACCGCGGAGAATGGATCCGAGGCACGTGGCGTAGCCTGGACAACCCGGACGTTCCCGGGATCAACAGCGCCAGCCGCAGCACCAGCTCCAACGAGAGCCAGGTGCTGGAAGCCACTGGTACCTACACCGGCGCGTTCGGCGGTCATCATGTGACGCTGCTGGGCGGCTACAGCTACTTGGACCGGCTGGACGAAGGCTTCAACGCCAACAACAACCGCTTTCCCACCGACCTATTCGGCTACAGCTCGCTGGAGTCGGGAAGCGGGTTGCCGCAGGGCGTGGCAGGAATGGGAAGCAGCAAGTCGTCCTACCGGACGATCGGGTTCTTCGGCCGGCTCAACTGGGACTGGAACGACCGCTTCCTTGCCATGCTCAGCCTGCGCTATGAAGGCGACAGCCGGTTCGGCGCGGCTCACAAGTGGGGTGTGTTCCCCGGCGTCTCGCTGGGGTGGCGCCTCTCGAAGGAGAGCTTCGTCCCGGCGGTCTTCAGCGATCTCAAGCTGCGGGCCGGGTACGGCGTCACCGGCATCGCGCCCAGCAACCCGTATCTGTCGCTCACGACCTACGCGTACCAGCTGCCCGACGGGACAACCTTCAATTTTCCGGTGGGCGGCCAGTGGGTGCCGGGGCTTGTGCCGGTCCGGAACGCCAACCCGGACCTGCGCTGGGAAAAGAAGGCGGAGTACAACGTGGGGGTGGATTTCTCGCTGTTCGACTACCGCATGGCCGGCACGCTGGATCTGTATCGGCGGGATACGCGGGACATGCTGTATAACTACAACGTGCCGGTGCCGCCCTACCTGTACAATAGCATTCTGGCCAATGTGGGTCACATGCGGAACGAGGGCGTCGAGGCGTCCCTCACCTACGACGTGGCGCGCGGGACCAAGTTCCGCTGGCAGGCCAGCGCCAACTGGTCCACCAACCGGAACCGGCTCCTGAGCTTGTCCAACGATGTGTACCAGGCGGACGAGTGCTTCGAGACCGGGTACACCGGCGAGCCCATTCAGACTTCCACCCACCGAGTCTGCATCGGCGGGCCCATTGGCGACTTCTACGGCTACAAGTCCGTGGACATCAGTAATACCGGCGAGTGGATCGTGCTCGATTCCCTGGGCAACCGAATCCCGATCACGCAGGCCACGGCCAAGGACCGACGGGTGCTGGGGAACGGGGTCCCGAAGCACTATGTGGCGTTCAACAACTCCGTGCGATGGGGGAACCTGGACCTCACGGTGAACATGCGGGGCGCGTTCGGGTTCCAGATCCTGAACTTCGGCCGCCTGTACTACGAGAATCTGAACAACACCCAGTACAACATGCTTCGTTCGGCGCTCGATCCCGTGTACGGCAAGCATGTGCTGGACTATCCGCTGGTGTACGTCAGCTACTACATCGAGGACGGCGACTACTGGAAAGTGGACAACGCCACCCTCGGGTACACCTTCGCCAGGCTCCCGGCGTTCTTGTCCGGCACGGTCCAAAGGGCCCGGATCTATCTGGCGGGCCGCAATCTTCTGACCATCTCGGGTTACAAGGGAATGGATCCGGAGGTCCGCACGGTTACCGGGACAGATCTCAATCCCGGCACCGACCACCGGGACCAGTACCCAACGACACGGGTGTTCACCCTCGGCTTCAACCTCACGTTCTGAAGGAGTGCGACCATGCCGACCTTCTCCACCGTAAGGGCCGCACTCCTGCCGCTCGGCTTCCTGCTTCTGGCAGCAGGTGCCTGCACCGACCTCAACGAAACGGTCTACGACGAGATCACGGACACAAACTTCAAGCCCGGCGAGAAGGACCTGGGCTCCCTGGTCGCGCCGGCTTACCGGGTCCTCGCCGACATGTACATGGGGTGGTACGGGATTGTGGACGTGGCGCAGGAAGAGCCGGCGGACGTGCTGGTGACGCCGGAACGGGTCAACGGCTGGTGGGACGGCGGGGTGTACTACCGGCAGCACACGCACAGCTGGACGCTGAACTCATACACCTTCAGCCATACCTGGGGCGACTGCTTCAGCTCCATCAACGACGTGAACCGGGTGATCTACCAGATCGAGTCCGGGACCATTCCGGTGACGAATGACAGCGCAAGGGCGGGCATTCTGGCCGAGCTCCGGGCGTTGCGTGCCTACGACTACTCGCTGTTGCTCGACGACTTCCGCAACGTTTCCATCGTCACCGATTTCACGGCGAAGGACCTGCCCAAGCAGAACACCGCCCAGGAAGTCTACGACTTCGTGGTGACCGAGCTGACCGCCGTGATCCCGGGTCTTTCGAAAGAAGCCGGCGTGGCGATGTACGGCCGGATGAATCGTTGGGCGGCGGAAGCGATCCTGGCGCGGGTCTACCTGAACGCCGACGTGTACGTCGGGACCCCGGCGTACGACAAAGTGATCCCACTGACCCAGGACATCATCGACGGCGGCAAGTATGCGCTCGATCCGTCGTATCGCACGCCGTTCTCCGTGGCTGCCGGGCCGCTGGACGGCGGACAGTCCCACGAGGTGATCTGGGCCGTACCTTACGACCACGTCTATCTCCCCGTCAGCAACTTCCACATGAAGACGCTGAAACCGGAACTCAGGTACGTATTCAACATGGACGCTCAGCCGTGGGGCGGGAGCGCCGGCAACCCACAGTTCGTTGACTCCTACGATCCGGATGACCACCGGAAGCAGGACACCTGGCTCATGGGCTCGCACTTCACGGCGGACGCGCAGTTCGGCTACGATTTCACCGACACCATCCCGCAGTTCCGGGGCCCGAATGCGTTCCGGCTCGGCTTCCCGGTCTGGAAGTACGAGATCTACTCTGGCGAAACGGGGTCGTCCGACGTGGATTACCCCATCGTCCGCTATGCCGAGGTCCTCATGATGCAGGCGGAGGCGCTCCTCCGGACTGGCCAGGCGGATGCAGCTGCCGCGCTCGTCACCCAGGTGAGGCAGCGGGCGTTCGCGGCCACCAACCCGGCCAAGGCCACCGTGACCGGCGCGGCCCTCATGCAAGGCAGTACCTATCTGTACGGCTGGTATGATACGGACGGGATCGTCAAGACCGGACCGGGCGGCACGCCTGTGACGGCCACCACGGGAGGAGCGTTCGGGGGAGCGGACATCCAGTATGGGCGCTTCCTGGACGAACTGGGGTGGGAGTTCGCGGTCGAGGGCCACCGGCGGCAGGACCTCATCCGGTTTGGGGTGTTCAGTACCAAGGCCTGGTTCAATCACGCGGCGGACGCCGACACGCACTGGCGGATTTATCCGATTCCACAGTCGGCGATTGACGCGAACCCAAACCTCAAGCAGAACCCGGGATACTAGGGCGATGACCATGCCTGCGAGAAGCCTCCGAGCGGTGGCGCTTGCCAGCACGGCGGCGGCGTGCGGCGCTGGGGGACGGGAAGGTTAGGTCGGCAGCCCGTATGGCCCGTGCGTTGGTCTCCGCCGCCTGGTGCATGATGCTGCTCGTGCCCGGATGCAGCCGTGCCCCTGGTCGATCCGACGCCGGCGCTCCAGCCCCGAGCCACGAACCTGACTCGATCCCCGTCCCTTACGGTGCGCAGGAGGCGGCGAAGAGCACCGGGGCCGTGACCAGCGTCCCGGCGCAGGAAAGCGACGATCTCCGGGACGTGCTCGACATGCTGCGGGGACACGTGGCGGGGCTGCAGGTGACGGAGCTACCCGGCGGGGAGATCCGGCTCAGGATCCGCGGCGCGTTTCAATCGCTTCAGAGTGACGACGCGTCGAACCAGCCGCTCCTGGTCATTGACGGGATGCCGGTGCATCCGCGAGCGATCCGGCTGGCCTTGAAGGGGCTGAATCCGCACGATGTGGAAAGCATCACCGTTCTCAGGGACCTGAGCACCACGGCGATCTACGGCAGCCTGGGAGCCAACGGCGTCATTTTGATTAGGCTGAAGCGCTAAGCGTGATCATCATTACCACGAGGCGAAACTGATGACCAGCGCGCCCCCTCGCTCCGCAGCCGCACGCCGGGTGAAGCGACCGCTCCGCTCGCTCCGCGAGGAGGTGTACGACCGCCTCCGGGCGCTCGTGAACCGCGGACGCCTCCGCCCCGGCAAGTACCTCGATCTCAATGCCCTGGCGCGAGAGATCGGGATCAGCCGCACCCCGTTGCGCGACGCCTTGCTGCGTCTCGAATGTGAGGGGTTCGTCGAGATTCATAACCGCCGGGGCGTCCGTGTCGCGCCGCTCAGCCTGGACCGCATCAGGCACATCTACGAGATCCTCGGCGCGCTGGAATCCACCACCCTGCGGTCCGTCGCTACCCGCGTCACGGCCGAGACCGTGGCCCGCATGCGCCAGCTGAACTGCGAGATGGTTCGGGCGTTGGACGCATCCGACTTCGCTCGCTTCTACGACACCAACCTGGCGTTCCACGACACGTATCTGAATCTGTCGGACAACGCCGAGCTGGTCCGGCAGGTCCACCTGCTCAAGCAGCGCCTCTACGACTTCCCCCGGCTCAAGGGCTTCGTGCCCGAGTGGGAGCGCGCCTCAGTGGAGGAGCACGAGGCCATGGTCCGCTGCCTGGAGCAGGGGAACGTGGGCGCCGCGGCGGACCTGCTGCGCGACGTGCACTGGTCGTTCAGCTACCAGGAACCGTTCGTGCGGCGGTACTACGCGGCCCAGAGCGGTGACGCCGCCGAGAAAGACGGCCGCCCAGATGTAGGTTCGGTATGACGCTTTCCCGCCGGAACGCCCTCAAGCTCGGTCTTGGCGCGGGCGCCGTGCCGCTGTTAGGCGGCTTTCCGGTTCTGGCCCGAGACCACGCCACACACAGTCCCCGCGGCCGAGCCGTCCTCCGGGCCCGCCCCCTCCCCTTGAGCGCCGTCCGCTTGACGGGCGGGCCGCTAAAACATGCACAGGAGCTCGATCGGCAGTACCTGCTCGCGCTCGAGCCCGACCGCATGCTGGCGTATTACCGGCAGCGCGCCGGCCTGGCGCCGAAAGCCGAGCCGTACGGTGGGTGGGACGGCGGAGGCCGCAATCTCACCGGCCACATCGCCGGTCATCACCTCTCGGCCGTGAGCCTGATGTGGGCGGCCACGGGCGACGCCAGGCTGAAACAGCGCGCGGCGTACATGGTCCAGGAGCTCGCGGCCGTGCAGCGCGCTCACGGCGACGGCTACCTCTGCGCGCTCGAGGGAGGGCGCAAGGCGTTCGCCGCCCTCGCCCGCGGGGAGATCCGCTCCGCCGCCTTCGACTTGAACGGGGAGTGGTCCCCCTGGTACACCCTGCACAAGATGTACGCCGGTCTGCGGGACGCGTACCGCTACACGGGTAACGGCACAGCGCTCGCCGTCGAGATCAAGTTCGCGGCGTGGGCGGAGCGCGTGCTCTCGGGGCTCGACGACGCGCAGATCCAGCACATGCTGAATACCGAATTCGGCGGCATGAACGAAGTGATGGCCGATCTGTATGCCGACACGGGTGACGAGCGTTGGCTCCGGCTCTCCTACAAGTTCGAGCACCGGGCGTTCATCGAGCCGTTGGAGCGCCACCAGGACGACCTGGGCGGCACGCACGGCAACACCCAGATCCCCAAGCTGCTCGGATCGGTGAAGCGCTTCGTCTACGCCGGCGCCCCGGCCGACCTCTTGGCGGCGGGCTTCTTCTGGGATCAGGTGGCGCAGCATCATAGCTTCGCCACCGGCGGTCACGGCAAGGACGAGTACTTCGGCCCGCCCGACAAGCTGAGCGACCTGATCGACGGGCGCACCTGCGAGACGTGCAACGTCTACAACATGCTGAAGCTAACGCGACAGCTCTTCGCCCTCGAGCCCGACGCGCACTACGCCGATTACCACGAGCGGGCGCTGTTCAATCACATCATGGCGTCGATCGACCCGGAGGACGGCCGCGTGTGCTACATGGTTCCGGTCGGCCGGGGCGTGCAGCACGAGTACCAGGACATGTTCCACGGCTTCACCTGCGACGTGGGGACGGGAATGGAGAGCCACGCCCTCCACGGCGACGGCATCTACTACGAGGCCGGCGACAAGCTGTGGGTGAGTCTCTACGCGCCCTCGACGGCGGAGTGGGCCGCGGCCCGGGCGCGGCTGGCCATGGACACGGGATTCCCCGAAGGGGAGACGGCGAAGCTCGTGCTCAGTCCGGCAGCCCCGAGGCATTTCACCCTGGCCCTGCGTCGTCCCTACTGGGCGGGCGCGGGGTTCGCCGTAAAGCTCAACGGCGAGCCGCTGCGGCAGGACGAAACGGAGATTGTCGATCGGGACACGGCGCGTGGGCGCCGTCAGTACGGCTACGCGTATCCCGTCAGCTCGTACGTCGAGCTGAAGCGCACCTGGCGGGCCGGCGACACCGTAGAGGTGACCTTACCCAAGTCCCTCGGCGTCGAGTCCCTCGCCGACAATCCGCGCCGCGCGTCCCTCATGTGGGGTCCGCTCGTGCTGGCGGGCGACCTGGGGCCGGAGCGGTCGCGAGAACCGGCGGAAGGCGAAGCGATTCAGCCGCCGCCCAAGGTGCCTGTGCTCGTCGCAGCCGAGCGGCCGGTCGCCGAGTGGCTCAAGCCGCTGGATGGGACTCCGGTGCGCTTCCGCACGGACGGCGTCGGCCGGGAGCCCGACGCCACGGAGCACGAGCGGGCCGTGGAGTTCGTGCCGTTCTACCGCCTGCACCGCCGCACCTATGCGACTTACTGGGACCTGTTCACGCCGGGCGAGTGGGAGTCCAAGAAAGCCGAATACGCGGCGGAGGCCGAGCGGGTGCGGCGGCTCGAAGCGGCCACGGTGGCGTACCTCGAGCCCGGTGAAGTCGTCTTCGAGCGTCAGTTCAACTACCAGGCTGGCGAGGGCGCTGTGCCGCAGCGCATCCTGGGCCGCCCGGGACGGCGAGGGACGAGCTGGTTCTCCTACGACGTGCCCGTGGAGTCCGCACATCCGATGGTGCTGCTCGCGACCTACTACAGTGGCGACCGGCGCGGCACGCCCGCGGAGTTCGAGATTCAAGTCGACGGTCGGCGCGTGGCCGACCAGGCGCTCCGGCTCTCGGACCCGCACCAGTTCTTCGATGTCGAGTATCGGATTCCTCAGGACTTAGTCGCTGGAAAGGCCAGGGTGACGGTGCGGTTCCAGGCCAAGGCCGGGAGCCAGATCGCCACCGTCTTCGCGCTGCGGATGATTCGTGGCGACGCCACGCGCTAGGATCGCTTCGCATCACGCAGCACCACTCGGTAACCGCCTCTGAGTCCCGTTCCCTGCGCGGTGAGCACGAGCCGCTCGAGCCGGTCGCCCCACACGGAGCGGAGCCGCTCGTCGGAGACCGGGATCTCCTCCGCGGCGGCCTTTAGCTCGCGTGCATCGTACGTAAGAAGGTAGCGACCGCCGAGGCGAACCTCGCCCGGCCTGGCGGTGTCCACGCTCAGTAGTGTCATGAGGTTCAGGCGCACCGGCTCTTTCCACTGCCTCAGCTCGTAGCGGTCCTCCAACTCCACCACGGACGCTTTGCGGTCGAGGGTGACGCGCCGCTGCCAGCGCCGCACCGCCGCCTCGGCTGGGTAGGCGGGGGCGAGGTCGGCCGAAAAGGTGACCCGGTTCGCCGTTTCGTTGAAGGACACGTCCTTCGCCTGGAACTCCCGTCCGGCCCCCTGCATGATGCCGTTGATGGTCGGCAGGTTGTGGTAGGCGGATTGCATCGTCCAGATCTCGTAACGCTGCGGGCTGAACGTCTTGGCCGAGTAGGTTTCCACGCCGACGTCGATCAGCACCGGTTTACCATCCCCATACACGATGAAGTTGCCGACATCGTTGTGGTTGTGGCTCTGCGCGTTGTGGCCGCCCCACGCGGCGACGTACAACCCCTGCGCCGAATTGGGAACGGACCGCGCCGCCATGAGCTGGAGATCCGCCAGCCAGACCGACCCGGGCAGTGGCTCGGAGACGTTTGCCGTGGCGACCTCACGCGCCACGAGCAGCGCCGGGAGGATGCGTCCGGGTGAAGAAGCGCCGGGTCGATAGGGGCCGCGGCGTTGCGCGAGCAGCGCGCCGAATCCCTGCATGACCGGATCGCCGATGCGTTTCCCGTATTGATACACCAGCTCGGCGTCGGGCGTAATTTTCGCCGCGGCGTCACCCATCGGGACGAAGTACTCGTCCTTGATGTAGACCCGGTAGATGTACTGCCCCATGTTGCGCACGAGCGGCGAACGGTAGATGTCGACCGTGCCGTTGGTCGCGCTGCGCAACAGCTCCAGGTTGTCGAACAGCGACGCCCCGGCCCGTCCCCAGTACCCCGGGCCTTCGTCCGAGGCGCCGTCGTCCGGATAGACATTGATGAAGTTGTCGAGGGAGCGCATGATCTTGTGGACGGCCGCAGTGCGACGCTGCGGGTCAGGCTCGAGCAGCAGGACGGCAGCGAGCCAGTTGGAATTGATCCACGGGTTCCAGTTGTTGACGTTCTTGCGTTCGCCGAACCCCATCCACCAGAAGTCATCGCGTTGTAGCGCCGGCGTAAGAACGCGGCGGTCGACCTCGGCGCGGATACGCTTCCGCAGCAGCGGCGACACCGTGTCGAGCCGGGGGCCGAGCAGGTAATCGGTCCACGCGAGCAACGCGCCGGTTTCCGCGGCGAACAGGTCGACGATCGGCTCGGTGACGTCGGGCAGCCCGTTCCCGGCGCGCTGCATGCCGAGGTGCGCCGTGGATCCCCAGAAGGTCTGTTCCGAAATCGCCCAGATCCCGTCGGCGATCTCGTCCAGGAAGCGTCCCTCGTTCTCGAACACCTCCGCGAGCACCAGCGTCGCCAGCTTCTCACGCTGCCGGGTGTTTATCGCATCGTAGTTCGAGCGGTTCCCGTTGCGGATGAACTGCAACGTCACTGTGGCCGGGATGCGCTCCCAGGTCGTGCCCAGATACTGGCCGGCTGTCTGGATGAACCCGGCGCGAATCTCCGGGGGAACCGCCTCCCAATCGGCCCTGTCCCGGATGGTGGGATAGGGATGCCAGTGGGCCGCCGGGAGCAGGGCGGCGGCTAGGGCCTGCTCGCTCAGTCCACCGGTGAGCAGGTTTCTCGGACCCTGGCCGGCCGCCAGAGCCGCTGCCAGCGCGACGAGGGTCGCAATCGTCTGCATCGGTCAGCTACAGATTGCCGCGCTTCAGCTCCTCCACGGCGTGGTCGCAGGCGCGCGCCGTCAGCGCCATGTAGGTGATCGACGGATTCACGCACGAGGAGCTGGCCATGCAGGCCCCGTCGGTCACGAACAGGTTGGGGACGTCGTGCGCCTGATTGAAGGCGTTCAACACCGACGTTTTCGGGTCGCGTCCCATCCGCGCCGTTCCCATCTCGTGGATCGCGAACCCGGGCTCGGCACCGAGCTGCCCGCTGCCCCTGTAGGCATCGTACGTGTGGACGTTTTTGCAACCCGCCGCCTCGAGCATCTCCCCGGCCGACGCGGCCATGTCTTTGCGCATGGCGAGCTCGTTGTCGCCCCAGGTGCAATGGATTTTCAAGAGCGGGATCCCGAACTCGTCCTTCTGGTCGGAAAGCTCCACGTAGTTGTCCTCGCGCGGCAGGCACTCCCCGAACCCGGTCATGCCCATGGACCACTGTCCTGGGTCGTGCAGCTTGCGCTTCAGCTCCACGCCGAACCCGCGCTCGCCGCCGCCGCGCCCCCATCCCTGGCGACTGGCCCCGCCTTGGTAGCCAAAGCCGCGCACGAAGTCGCGGCGCGAGGCGTCGTCGCCCAGGTTGCGGAACCGGGGGATGTAGATGCCGTTCGGCCGATTGCCCTGGTAGTAGTGGTCCAGCAGTCCCTCGATGCTGCCCCCCGCGCCGGCCAGAAAGTGATGATCCATCAGGTAGTGCCCCAGCACGCCGCTCGAGTTGGCGAGCCCGTTCGGGAAGCGGGGCGACGTCGAGTTGAGGAGCAGACGGGTAGTGGCGAGGGTGGAGGCGCAGAGAAACACGACGCGCGCCTGGTATTCTTGCGTTTGCTTCGTGACCGTGTCCACGACGCGGACGCCCGTCACGCGGTTCTTGTTCGCGTCGTAGATGACCGAGTGCACGATGCTGTTCGGCAGCACCGTGAGGCGCCGGGTGGCTTGCGCCGCGGGCAACGTGGACGCCTGGGTCGAGAAGTACGAGCCGGTCGAGCAGCCGCGCTCGCACGGGCCGCAATAGTGGCACGGCAGCCGGCCGTTCAGCGGCTGTGTGAGAATCGCCACTCGCCCGATGGTCACGTGCCGATCGGGAAACGCCCGCTCGATCCCCGTCTTCACGAGCTGCTCGCCGGCGTTCATCTCCATCGGCGGCTGGAACTCGCCGTCCGGGAGCTGCGCCAGGCCGAGCTTCTCGCCGCTCACGCCGATGAACCGCTCCACGTAGCTGTACCAGGGCGCGATGTCGGCGTAGCGAATCGGCCAGTCCACGCCGTGCCCGTCGCGCAGGTTCGCCTCGAAGTCGAGGTCGCTCCAGCGGTACACCTGGCGTCCCCAGATGAGGGACTTGCCGCCGACCTGGTCGCCCTGGATCCAGGTGAACGGCTTGTCCTCGATGTAGGGGCTCTTCTTGTCCTTGATGAAGAAGTGCTTGTTCGACTCGCGGAACTGACCGGTGCGCGCCTGGATCGGGTACTCCTCGGCGCCCTTGGTCCCGACCGAGAGCCGCGCGTCGCGCAACGGCAGCTCCCAGCTCGGCTTGTGCTCCGTGATGTAGTCCTTGCGGTGGACCACCTCGCGCCCGCGCTCGATCATCAAGGTACGCAGGCCTTTCTCCGTGAGCTCCTTCGCCGCCCAGCCGCCGGTGATCCCGGACCCGACCACGATGGCATCGTACGTGATCATGACCAGGCCCTCCCGACCGAGCTGTAGGGGATGTCGCCGCGGTAGGCGCCGAACGGACTGGGGTGCAGCTCCTGCGTCGCACCGACCTGCGACGTGTAATACCCGACCACGGTCAGCTCCTTCATGCGTCGGAAGAACCAGGTCTCCGAGGCCCGGGGCGAATCGATCCGAACCGCGGGATACGCCGCCTCGTCCAGCTCGGTGAGCAGGGCCACCTGTTGATCCGCCGTGCACTCGACGAACGTCTTGCCGTGCCGGGACCGCGCCCGCGCGTCGACGTCCGCCAGGCCTGCCACGAAGCGATCGCGCTCGGGGCTCGGGTAGTGATCGCTCAGCAAGGTGTCCACGAAGCGGTGCACGCCCGCCGCGCGGGCGCCCGGCGTGTCTGTCTGGGGGACGATGTGCTCGGCCATCACGGCGACGAGCTCGAGCTGGCCGGCGTCGAGCGTCCGCGGCGCCCAATCCTGCGGCGGCGCGATCCAGGAGCGCCGCGTGGCGGCGTCGAGCGCGCCCGCCAGCGTGGGCGCCGAGATGGCGCCGCCCAACAGGATGGCGACCCGGCTGAGGGCTTGGCGGCGGGTGATCAGGTCGTCGTGCTCCATGCGGTCATCCTCACTTGACGTCCCACCAGACGCGGGTCGTGGGCGTGTCCTTTGCCCGCACGGCCGCGTAGCTCTGGCTGTTGTTGGTGATCTCCGTAGAAGGGTACACGATCCGCACCGTCCGCTCCAGCAGCCGCCCGCCAAGCCGGTCGGGGGGGAGGACGGGGTAGTCGGTGCGTCGTAGCTCGGCCCAGGCCTCGTACGGCTGCACGATCCCGAGATGGATCCACTTCTGCGTAGCGATGCGCTGCAGTGTCCCGTTGTAGGCGACGGCCGTGTCGTTGAGGAACGCATTCACGACCGAATCCGACGGCGGCGTCACGTCCGGCGCCAGGTTGTTGCGGTTATACGTCGCATAGTACATCTCGATCGACAGCCGGAGAGCGTCGTCGTACGCGACCTTGGGATCGCCCGTCGCCCAACCGCGCATGTAGGCTTCCGCCTTGAGCAGTTGCACCTCCGCGGCCGTCATGACGTAGCCGGGGAAGTTGTCGTTCCGGCTGAACATGAGGGAGTCGAGGCGGGAATAGTGCTGCCGATCGACGGGTGGCCGCTGCGAGTCCGGCGACGACGCGAGGCCGATGTAGCGGGGCGTGGTGGTGTCGTTGTCGAGGACGGTATCGAACATGACCGCGAGGCGCGGATCGTTCGCGGCGACCATCATGTTCAGCATTACTTTCGGCGCCCACGCCTTTTCCGGCAGCTCGCTGGTCGCGCGGCTGCGGTTCCCCAAGGAGTTGTGGTCGAAGATCCACGCAGGGTCCATGTACCACGCGACGTTCTGGGCGTTGGTTTCCACCAACGGGTACGTCACCGGGTCCCCGAGGATCTCCTGCACGATCGCCTGCGTCTTGGTCAGGGCGACCTCGGACAGTCGTATGGCGAGGCGCAGCCGCAGCGAGTTGGCGAACCGGCGCCACCCCGTCACGTCTCCCTTGAGCAACAGGTCCTGCGTCGCCAGGGCGGGATGAACCACGGTCAGGCCGCGCAGCGCGTCCGACGCATCCTTCAGGTCTTTCAGGATCGCATCGTACACGGACTCCTGGGTGTCGAACTTGGGGAACAGATTCCGACCCGTCGTCTGCCGCGCCGTGAACGCTTCGGAGTACGGGATGTCGCCCCACAGGTCGGTGGTGCGCGCCGTCGTGAAGGCGTTCACGATCTTACCGAGGTGCAGGTACACTTCGTAGCTCGCCTGTTGCTCCTGTGGCAGCGTGCCGTAGATGACGGCGATCTCCCTCATGTCCATCGCGGCCTTCGTGTAATAGTCCGTCCACGTGTTCTGCCACTGGTCGCTGAGGGGTTGCATCATACGCACGTCGTTGACGGTGCCCGAGACCTGTGCCCACGCCGCGACGTTGTTGTAGACCTGCCAGTACCACTCCCCGTAATGGATCGGGAAGTCCGCGTCGATCTCGCCCTGGGTGAACAGGTATTCGATCCTCGCTGTGGTGGACTTATCCGGGTCCAGGAACAGCGCGTCGTAGGCGTCATGGCATGCGACGCTCGAGAAGGGCACGATCAGCAGCGCGAGGAGCCGGGTGGCGCTCTTGGTGGTGTGTGTCATCTCATCCTCTCAGAACGAGCCCGTGATCTTGAACCCGAGGCTCCGCGTGGTCGGGTGGTATCCGATGTAGTCGTTGAGGCCCTGGCGGTAGTCCACGGTAGAGGTCGCCGACTCGGGATCCACGTTGTGGAGGGTCTTGTACAGGTAGAACAGGTTCCGCCCGATGAGCGACAGACGGAGGTTCCGTGCGGGGACGTGTCGCCTCCATGCCGCGGGGAGGTCGAAGCTCAGCGTCAGCTCGCGCAGCTTGATGTAGTTGTTGTTGTAGACGATCTGTGGGTAGATCCCCTGGCCCTTCCAGTCGAAGTTGGTCTCGTAGTAGTCCCACAGTGGGACCAGCTTGTCATTCTGCACGTATCCGGTGACGTTGCCGCTCGCGTCGAACGTCTCCTTCTCGCCGTGCAGGATGATGCCGTCGTGGTACACCGTGGCTCCGCCTGGCGCGACGGCGTCGTGGCTGGGGAGCTGCACGTAATTTCCGGCGGCGTCGATGTAGTACGGCAGCCCGCCGTGCGCCTGGTCGCGCCCGAACAGCGTTTCCATCGCCCGCCCGGTGGAGAGCGCGTAATAGTCAAACATGCTCGCGTACTGACCGCCCACGCGAACATCGAAACGCAGGGAGAGGGAGACACCCTTGTAGCGGAACGTGTTCTCCAGCCCGCCGAGCCACCTCGGCATGATATTGCCGACCAGGCTCAACGTGTCGCTCTTCGCGTAGAAGCCGTTCTGGTCGACGATCTTCTGGCCGTCGGGTGCACGCCGGAAGTCGTAGCCGTAGATCTCCCCGAACGGGTGGCCGGGACGCGCCTCGACGAACAGGTTGTCCTCGAAGTTCTGCAGGACCAGCGTCTGGAGCCCGGCTGCGAGAGTGCGTACTTGGTTCTGATTCCGAGCGAAGTTCACGGTCGTGCTCCACTCGAAGTCGCTCCTGCGAATGGGGAACCCGGAGAGTTGCAGCTCCTGTCCGGTGTTCGTCATCACGCCGGCGTTGACGACGATGTTCGTCGCCCCCGAGCTGGCTGGGACGGCCAGCGGGATGATCTGATCGACGTTGCGTTGATGGTAGAACGAGCCATCGACGTGCCAGCGCTCGTCGAAGAAGCCCATCTCCAGCCCGGCTTCCACCTCGTGCTTGCGCTCGGGCTTCAGGGCGATGGGTGGGACGATCGTAGAGAAGCTGTTCAGCGTGGTCCCGCCATCCCAGGTACTGAAGGTGTAGACCTTGTTGGCCAAGTAAGGAGGGGCGCCGCGTCCCACCTGCGCGTAGTTCATGCGGAACTTCCCCGACGAGATCTGGCGGGGAAGCCGCAACGCATCGCTGAACACGAAGCTCGCGCCGACGGACGGATAGAAGTACGAGTTGCTCCGCGGCGGCAGCGTGGACGTCCAGTCGTTGCGACCCGTCGCGGTCAGGTACAGGTAGTCACGATAGGACAGTACCGCTTGGCCGAACACGCCGTCGGTGCGGTCTTCGCCTCGCGCCGCGGACTGTCCCGGCGTGCTCGCCGAGTTGTTGAGGCTGAACCAGTTCTCGGTCACGAGACCGCCGTTGGTCCACGCGGCCGTTTCACCGGTACGGTTGCGTGTCGTCGCGGCACCCACTTGGACGTCCAGGCTCAGGGAGGGCGTCAGAGGCCGTTGCGCACTCAGCAGCACCTCGCCGTAGAGCACCCGATCCTGCCGCCGCCGCACCTCATACCCGCCCGTCAGTCCCGCGCTCGCCGGCTGTGTGCTCCGCTGCTTGTTCTCGAGGGTGTTGTCGATGTAGTCGGTCCCGCCCTGCAAACGCAGGTTGAGCCAGTCCGCCAGGGCGTAATGGAGTCTGAGTGATCCGACGAGCCGGTCCTCCGCCGCCTCGTATTGATCCGCGAGCCCCGTCCAGAAGATCTGGCGCATCATGTCGGCCTCGGAGGGGTGGAGTCGCGGATAGACCCGGGTCGTGGTCAAATAGCCGGCCGGGGTCTCGTAGTCCTCCTTCAGCAGGTCGGTCTTGAGCGAGCGCGGGAACGAATAGGCCACATACACTCTGGGAGGCGGATTGGTCAGCGTCCTGTCGTAATAGTTGAACGTCACGTCGGCCCGTAGCCTGTCTGACAGGTGCATGTCACCGGTGAGGCTCACCGTGTTCCGTGCCTGCCGGGCCCCGGGGAACGTGCCGGTCCAGTCGTTCCGTGTGTAGCCGAGGCGATAGCGACTGCGATCCGTGACGTTGGAGAACGTCACCGTGTTCTCGAGGGTCTGACCCCCCTGATAGAGATTCCGGTAGTTGTCCGGTTGCGGGGTGAACGGGCGCATCTGCCCGTCCCACCACAGGACCATCTGCCCTTTCATTGGTGGACCCCAGCTGTGAGCCGCCCCGATGCCACCTCCGTTGGCGAGCATCGGCGTGCCCGCGGAGTCGATCATGAACTCCCCGTTGTTCCGTCGGTTCTGCAGGATCAAATCGTTGATGCCCGCGCCGTACTCGTTCTGGAACTGCGGCAGAAAGGCCACGTTGTCGAACAGCGACGACGAGCTGAAATCCATGCCCATGCCATCGTGCTTCGTGCCCCGCTTGGTCGTGATCAGGATGACGCCGTTCGCGGCCTGAGACCCGTACAGCGCAGCCGCTCCCGCTCCCTTCAGGATGCTGAGCGACGCGACGTCGTTCGGGTTGATATCGTTGATCCCGGTGCCCAGATCGCGGTCGTACACCCATCCCACGTCGCTGTAGCCCGAGTTCTCGTCCCGGATCGGAATGCCGTCGACGACGACGAGCGGGCGGTTGTTCCCGCCGATCGATTTGATGCCCCGAATCGTGAGATTCGTGCCTCCGGTCGGCCCGGAGCTGTTCTGCTGGATCTTGAGGCCGGGAACCTCTCCGTACAGCGCGGCCGGCACGGTGAGCGGGCTGGCCTTCGTCACGTCCGTGTCGGCCACTCCGCTGATGGCGTACGGGGTCACGCGCTTCGACTGCTCGATGCCCAGCGCGGTGACCGCCTTGACGTCGAGGAGCAGCGCCTTCGGCTCGAGCGCGAAGTCTGCAGTCGCTACGGCTCCTGCGGTCACCGTGACGGTGTCGCTCTGCTCGCCGTAGCCGATGAGCCGCGCCCGCACCTGATAGGTGCCCGCGGGTACCGCGGACACGACGTATTCACCGCTCTGATTGGTCGTAGCCGATCGGCTGGTCCCCGTCGCGGACACGCGGGCGTCAGGGATGGGATGCTGGTCGGCTTTGGAGACGACTCTTCCTCGGATCGTGCCCTCGGCTTGTGCCTGGGCGGAGCGCGCGGCGGCTCCGAACAATCCCGCGAGCGTGGCGACGACGACCATGACCGGACGTGTGATGGGGCGCATGCTGCTCTCCCGGGCGGTGTGAGTCTCACACAGAAACCCTTGAGGGAGAGCGGGGGACTGACATGTTGCGCAGACGCAACAGACTGCGGGCCCTAGAACTCCTCGCGTGCCCCGCCGATCGCCGTGGCCAGCACCGTCTCCGGCGTCCACTGCTCGATCAGGCGTGCGGGAGAGAGCCGCCCGCGACTCATCACCGCCAGCCGGTTGCACAGGCCGAACAGCTCCGGCAGATACGAGCTCACCATAAGCACCGCCTTCCCCTGCGCGGCACAGCGCGCGATCGCCTCGTAGATCTGCGCCCTGCTCCCCACGTCGATGCCGCGCGTGGGCTCATCGAGCAAGAGGACCTCTGCGTCCTGATGCAGCAGCCTGCCGATCGCCACCTTTTGTTGATTCCCGCCGGACAACGTGCGCACCGGCTGGGCCGGCGTCGCCGCCCTGATATGCAGTGTGTCGATCCACCCCCGCGCGGCCACCCGCTGCCGATCGAGATCGAGCCATCCCCAACCCGGAGAGCAGGCGGAGAAGCGCGTCGCGGTGAGGTTGTCGGCGACCGACAGCGCTAGGGCGAGCCCCTCCCGTCTGCGGTCCTCACTCAGGTATCCCAATCCTTGCGCGACACGCCGCGCTGGGCTCGCCCCGGGCACGGCGAGCTGCCGGCCGTGCAGGGCGATGCGTCCCGAGGCCCGAGGCTCGAGCCCGAACAGCGCCCGCACCAGCTCGCTCCGTCCCGAGCCCATCAGCCCGGCGATACCGAGCACCTCGCCGCGACGGAGCTCGAAGCTGGCGTGTTTCAAAACCGGTGGCGCGGCCACATCGTGCACCGTGAGGATCACGTTGCCCTCATGGCGTTCCCCCTCTCCGGAACGGAGAGCGGACCAGGGGGTGAGGGCAGCGCGACCGACCATATGCGCGATCAGCTGGTCGTTGCTCGTTCCCGTAATGCTGCCCCTGTCCACGCTCCGGCCATCCCGCAGGATGGTGTAACGGCCGGCGATCTCGCGGACCTCCTCGAGAAAATGACTGATGTAAATGACCGCGATGCCGCGCGCCGCGAGCTGCCGGATCAGTGCGAACAGGCGGTCGACGTCCTCGCGCTGCAGGCTGCTGGTCGGCTCGTCCATCAGGAGGATGCGCGCGTCGGCCGCCAGGGCGCGGCAAATCTCCACCACCTGCTGCGCGGCCAGTGGCAGATCGGCCACGCGCTCGTCGGGGTCGAGCGCCGGCCCCCCCCCGAAGTGCTCCAGCAGGGTGAGCGCCCGGCGCCGTGCCGCGCTCCCGTCAACCCAGCCGCCCCGCCCCCGCGTCGGCTCGAGGCCGAGCAGCATGTTCTCCGCCGCGCTCAAGTGGGGGCACAGACACAGCTCCTGGTGAATCAGGGCGACGCCGCGGCGCCGCGCGTCGCCGGGAGCGGCGGGGGCGTACGGCCGGCCGTCGACCTGCATGGCGCCGCGATCGGGCCGCACGGCGCCCGCGAGGACGTTCATCAGGGTGCTCTTGCCCGCGCCGTTTTCTCCGATCAGGGCGTGCACCTCGCCCGCGTGGAGCGTGAGATCCACGCCGTCCAGCGCCGTGGTCGCCCCGAATCGCTTGGCGACGTCGCGGATCTCCAGCACCGAGGTCATGGCTCCGCGAGGTAGCGCGCGATCGGGGGATGGATGAGCGCCTGGGTCGATGCGGAGTCCAAGTTCGCCGGAGTGACGAGCATCACCCCGGTGTCGATGCGGCGCTCGACCGGCTTGCCCCGCAAATGGTCGACCATCGCTGTGACGCCCAGGTACCCCATGCGCATGGGATTCTGCACCACGACGCCGTCGAGCTGCCGATTGCGGACGGCGTCGATGAGAATAGTGCTCGCGTCGAACCCCACGAATCGGACCTTGCCGCCTTTGCCGATGTCCTGCAACGCGAGCAGCATGCCGATCGTGGACGATTCGTTGGGCGTGAAGATCCCCTGCAACACACCGCCGTAGCGGTTGAGCAGGTTTTCCGACGCCCGCTTGGCGGTCTCCCGCGTCGGCCCGGCGTACTGATCGGTCGACACCAGCTGCACGCCCGGATAGCGGGAGCGTAGCTCCTCGAGAAAGCCGGCCTCTCGATCGGTGGTCGAGGCGGAGCCTTCGGCATAGCGCAGCAGCAGGACCTTGCCGCGGCCGCCCAGCACCTCGCCCAGCCGGTCTGCGGCCATGCGCCCGCCCTTGCGATTGTCGGTCGCCACGAAGCTGATCGGAACGTCCGACTCGAGGCCGGAGTCGATGATCACGGTGGACACACCGGCCCGCTGCGCCTCTTCCACCGGTCGCACCAGGGCGCGGTTGTCGAGCGGGGCGAGCACGATGCCCCGGACGCCCTGACTGAGGAACCCCTCCACGACCTGCACCTGCTGCTCGCGGTCGTCCTCGCGGAACGGTCCCTTCCAGACGATGCGCACCGGTGTTCCCTGGGCCGAGAGCTCGCGCGCCGCTTGGATCGCCCCGGCGTGGATGCTCTTCCAGAATTCGTGCGTCGTGCCCTTGGGGATGACGGCGATCGCGAGCTCCTTGTCGGTGCCGGAGCGGCTGCAGCCCGCCAGCAGGGCGACGCACAGGACGATGCACGCGCGTGGTTTCACAGCGTCACGACTCCCTTGACGTAGCCCGGCGCGGCGTGGCCCGCCGCGAACGCGCCGGGCGCCGCGTCGAGCGACGGGTAGCGATGGGTGATCAACGATGCCGCGTCCACCGCCCCGTGCTCGATCAACCGCAGCGCGCGGACGTAGGTGGTGGGCCGGCCGTCGGCCTCATGGCCGCCGGACGCGCCGACCGGCGAGAGCAGTGCGGGCTCGAGGAACTGCAGCTGGTTCATCACGCTCAGATCCACCCCGGCGTGGCCGTGCCCGTACAACAGCACCGTCGCCTGTTTGCGCACCAGCGATGCGATGGACGCGAACATCTGCCCGGATCCCGTGGCCTCCACCAACAGCTCCACGCGGCGGCCGCAGGTGCGCGCCAGCACCACGTCCACCAGGTCCGCGGCCGTCGGATCGATCGTCTCGGCGCCGAACCGCTCCGCCATGGCGCGCTTGGCGGCGCTCGGCTCGCTCACGAGCAGCAATCCGTCGTAGCCGAGCACGTTGCGCAGATACTGCACCCAGAGGAGACCGGCGGGGCCCGCCCCGCAGATGATCGCGCACCGGACCTGCCCACCGTTGCCGCCGCTGCCGCCCTTGCCGCCCTGCATCCCGTACCGCGCCGGCGTCCGCAGCAGCACGTCCGACGCGTGCACCACGCACCCCAGCGGCTCGGTCAGCGCGGCGACCGCGGCGTCGAGCCCGGAGTCGATGCGCACCGCGTTCACCGCCGGGATGGTGAGGTATTCCGCGAGTCCCCCCGGCGGGCCCGTGATGCCGTGTTCACGGTATCGCTCGCACTGATGCGAGTCCCCGCTGGCGCAGTACTCGCACGCGGGCGAACGCCCCTCGCTCACGCAGCTCCGCCCCTGATCGATCACGACGCGATCTCCGGGGCCGAGGTCTCGGACGCTCACGCCCGTCTCCTCTACGACGCCCGCGATCTCATGACCGAGGATCTGCGGCTCGCGGGCGAGCGGGACGGGCCGTCCGTGCTCGTCGCGGTTGTAGTTGGCGTGACCGCCGAAGATGTGCAGGTCGGTGCCACACAGCCCGACCGCCGCGACCTGTACCAGCACCTCGGACGGCTGCGGACGAGGGGTGGGGACATCGCGCACCTCGATCCGGCCGACGTCGACGAGCACCGCGGCTTTCACCGGATGGAGCCTCCCGAACCTGCCGAACCTCCCGAACCTCCCCCAACCTGCAGTACGACCACCGACGCGATGGTGCTGGGAGGAACGCGTGGCAGCTGCACCACGAAGCCCGAATCCGCGCGCTCGATCGTGAGCGGTGTCCCGTCGGCCAGGAGCGACGCGGCAAGCGGCCGGTCGGGCAGGCCGGTCAGGGCGAGCCGGCCGTCCTTGGGCCAGTCGAACACGTGGGCGTACACCTTCCCCCGTTTGGCGGTGTAGCGGCCCCAGGCAGGTCTGCCGTAGGGACTCACCGTCGTTCCGTAGATGGCTTCACCGTTGGCCTTCATCCAATCGCCCATCTCGTGCAGCCGCGACACGATCGGCGTGGGGATCACACCTTCCGCCGTCGGGCCAACGTTGAGGAGAAAGTTGCCGCCCTTCGAGGCCACGTCGATCAGCGTCCGCAGGAGTGTGCGCGTGTCCTTCCAGTCGTCGTCGTACGATTTGTAGCCCCAGGTGTCGTTCATCGTCATGCACGTTTCCCAATCGACGCCCGGAAGCCCCTCGGGGGGCACCTGCTGCTCGGGGGTCCCGAAATCGCCCAGGCCGATCTGGCCCGCCTGGTTCAGGCCGCTCAAGCCCTGGCGCGTGTGCCCCACGCGATTGTTGACGATGAGGGTCGGCCGGATCCCGCGCACGAATGCGTACAGATCGCGTCCGCGCTCGTCGTTCCAGTCGGCGATCCATTCGCCGTCGAACCACAGCACGTCGATCTCGGGATACTGCGTGAGCAGCTCCTTGATCTGGGGCTTCATGTAGTTCTCGACGTAGCGGCCGAAGTTGGCATTGCTCCAGGTGCTGGAGTTGTATTCGGGCGCGTTGGGCCCCTGGGCGTCGGGGTGGTGCCAGTCCATGATCGAGTAATAGACCCCGAAGCGCATGCCGGCGCGGTGCGCCGCCTGGGCCAATGCCTTGAGCGCGTCCCGCTTGTACGGCGTGGCATCGACGATGTCGTAGCGCGAGATCTTCGAGTCGAAGATGGCGAACCCGTCGTGATGCTTCGACGTGATCACGATGTACTTCATCCCGGCGTCCTTGGCGATGCGCACCCAGGCATCGGGGTCGAACCGGACGGGGTTGAAGCGGTGCACGAACTCTTCGTAGTCGGGGATGGGGACGTGCGCCCGGCTCATGATCCATTCCCCGATCCCCGGGATGCGCTCGCCCTTGTAGGTGCCGGCGGCGACGGCGTAGGCCCCCCAGTGGATGAACATCCCGAAGCGCGCGTCGCGCCACCAGGCCATACGCGCGTCGCGGGCGGCGGGACTCTCCGCACTCTGGGCCTGCATCATCACGGCGAGCAGAACGAGGTGGCTAAGCGGCATAAGCCTCTCCGGAGGTTGGTGGTGTCATATCGTCCATGCCGGGCCGTCCGGGTACGCATACTGTGCCAGACTCTCGGGCTTCATCGTGATGCTGTAGCCGGGCGCCGTGGGCGCCAGGTAGCGGCCGTCACGCACCACGACGGGATCCACGAAGTGCTCGTGCAAGTGATCCACATATTCGACCACGCGATTCTCGAGCGAGGCGCTGACGGCGATGTAGTCGAACATCGCGAGGTGTTGTACGTACTCGCACAACCCGACACCGCCCGCATGAGGACATACCGGAATCCCGAACTTGGCCGCGAGCAGCAGCACCGCCAGCACCTCGTTCACGCCGCCCAGCCGGCAGCTATCGATCTGACAGAACTGGATCGCCTTGGCCTGCATCAGCTGCTTGAAGACGACGCGGTTCTGGCACTGCTCGCCGGTCGCGACGCCGATCGGGGCCACCGCCTTGGCGATCGTCGCGTGGCCCAGCACGTCGTCCGGGCTGGTCGGCTCTTCGATCCACCAGGGATCGAACCGCGCCAGCTCCCGAATCCAGGCGATGGCCTGGTTCACGTCCCAGACCTGATTGGCGTCCACCATGAGCTTGCGATCGGGCCCGATCTCATGGCGCACCAGTGCGGCGCGACGCATGTCGTCCTGCAGGTCCCGGCCGACCTTGATCTTGAAGTGCGACCAGCCGCGCGCGACGCCCTCGCGGCACAAACGGCGGATCTTGTCGTCGGGGTAGCCAAGCCACCCGGCCGAGGTGGTGTATGCGGGGTAGCCCGTGGCGCGGATGTCCGCTTCTCGCGCTGCCCGCGTGGGAGCGTGCCGGCGCAGGAGCACGAGGGCCTCGTCCGGCGTGAGCGCGTCGGTGATATAGCGGAAGTCGATGCAGCGCACCAACGCCTCGGGACTCAAGTCGGCAAGCAGCTTCCAGAGCGGCTTGCGCTCGATCTTGGCGTAGAGGTCCCACACGGCGTTCACGACGGCCGCCGTGGCGAGGTGCAGCACCCCCTTTTCCGGTCCCACCCAGCGCATCTGCGAGTCGCTCGTGAGCCGGCGCCAGAAGCCGGCCATGTCGTCCTTGATGTGCTCGAGCGTGAGACCGTGCACCAGGGGTGCGAGCGAGCGAATCGCGGCGACGCAGAGCTCGTTGCCCCGGCCGGCGGTGAACGTGAGCCCGTGTCCTGTCAGCCGGTCGGGCCGATCGGTGTGGAGAATTGCGTACGCCGCGGAATAGTCCGGGTCGGGGCTCATGGCATCGGAGCCGTCCCGCTCCCGCGACGTGGGGAACCGGATGTCCAGCGCGTCGATACCGGTGATCGTCGTAGGCATCGTCACATCGCAGTGAAGCCGCCGTCCACGGGCAGCGCGACCCCGGTTACGAACGATGCCTCGGGCGAGACGAGCCACAGCGCCGCCTCGGCGCACTCCTCCGGGGTCCCCAACCGGCCCAGCGGCTGTGCGGTGCTGTACGCGGCCCAGGCGGCCGCCGGGTCAGGCATCGCGTCCGCGAACTGGTGCAGCATCGGGGTGTCGATGATCCCGGGGCACAGGGCGTTCACGCGGATGCCGCGCGCCGCGTAGTCGAGCGCGAGGGCCTTGGCGAGCAGCACGACCGCGCCCTTGGACGCGCAGTACACCGGTGAATCGGTCTGCGCCACGAGGCCCGTCTTGCTCGCGGTGAAGAGAATCACTCCACCGGCGGCCTGCCGGACCATGATGGGAATGGCATGGCGCGCGGCGTAGAGCGGGCCCTTCACGTTCACGTCCAGCACGCGATCGATCTCGTCATCGGCACTCCCGGTCAATTCTTTCGGCAGATTGACGCCGGCATTGCAGAACAGGATGTCGAGGCTGCCATAGCGCTCCACACACAGACCGAGCATGCGTTCGTTGTCTGCCCGCCGGCCGACGTCGACGCAGACGAAGCGTGCGGTGCCCCCCGCCTGCTCGATCTCGCGCACCAGCGCCTCGCCCGCGGCGCCCTGCGTATCCGCGAGGACCAGGCGCGCGCCCTCGCGCGCGAAGCGCAGCGCACTGGCACGCCCGATGCCACTCGCGGCGCCGGTGATGACCGCGGCCTTGCCGGCCAGCCGCCCGTCAGCCGTAGGCACGCAGGCGCTGCCGCGCGGTGCCGAGCCCGTCGATGCCGAGCTCGACCTCGTCTCCGGCCACGAGGTAGCGCGGCGGGCGGTGGCCCAGTCCTACGCCGGCCGGCGTGCCGGTGGAGATGATGTCGCCTGGGAGGAGCGTCATGAACTGGCTGACGTAGCTGACGAGTGTCGGCACGTTGAAGACGAGCTCGCGCGTCGAGCTGCACTGTTTGGTCTCGCCGTTCACCTTGAGCCAGATCGGGAGATCGTGCACGTCGCGGATCTCGTC
>Ga0209153_1000320_pt1 | contig 24588 bp, 20 predicted proteins | sample GraSoiAngelo_120_FD_185877 | JGI IMG/M metagenome (GOLD analysis project Ga0209153, IMG submission 185877) | Grasslands soil microbial communities from the Angelo Coastal Reserve, California, USA - 14_0919_09_20cm (SPAdes) (version 2) | ecosystem: Environmental > Terrestrial > Soil > Grasslands ...
CAAGTCCCGAGCAGGTGAAAGAACTGCAAAAGGCCCGCAAAGTCTTCGAGGAGGTGCGGCCTTATGGCTCGGTCGATACGGAGGCCGCCTACAAGAAGGATACCGACCTCGCCTACGAGGTCGCTGGCGGCCGGGTCAACCGCGCCATCCGCGCGCTCCAGCTCGAAACCGAACTGCGCATCGCTCCTAGCCGCTACGCCGACCGCTTCGTGGAGCGCTGGCAGAAGCTCGATCAGTCCAGCCTGCGTCAGTATCGGGCGGGCGATTTTTCCGGCTACGAGGCCACGCGCTCGGCGATGGGCGACATGGCGAGAGGCCTCGAACGCGATCCACAACTGGAGTCCCTCCTCGAGAACCGGAAGCGGGAGCTTGGCATCACCTTCGAAACAGGCCGCCGGCTCGGCCTCGAACTCGCCTTCTCCCTCGGCATTGACCTCGATAGAGGCCGAGGCCTCGGAATTTGACCCATCCAATTTTCCGCCGGTTCTACGCCACAGTGAGCGATGCCAAAAACTCTCTTGCGCGCCTGTCACCGCCTGTCTTGTCTGGTCTCAGACGCCTTCAGAAACAGCCAGCAGGATGCAGCGCGGCCATGCGCGAACCCGACCGTATTATCCGTTTGAAAACCGTCCTTGCTAGGACCGGGCTGTCGCGGTCCACCATTTACCGCAAGATCGCCGAGGGCACGTTCCCGACTCAGCTCAAAATCAGCACCAACGGGGCCGGCTGGCATGAATCGGACATCAACCGCTGGATCGCAGATCCAGTCGGATGGCGCCCGAAACGCGAGCTCGATGCGGTTGGGTGAGGTTGGAGAGAGCTTCCGACCGTCCCATTCTTACTCTCCTGCACGCAGGAGTTAGGAGGCTGCATCGACAAGCCTTTTGGTCGATACCATTGGCAATATAAAGCTTGGTGCAGTCCGGATGACGCGCTACGCGCCGATGTCTTCGAAACAACGCAAGTTGAGACGGTGCAAGCTACCAGGGAAGCGCGTCATCTCGCAAAGCGACTCCACACACGTCACCCTGTGCAAATGCCAACTCACGCGGCTCGGTCCTGATCCCCCACTATGGCAGAGATCATCGAAGCACCTCTATGAACCATGGCTGACAACGACAACAACAAGCGCCGGCTCGCCGAGTTTAAGGACGGGTGTCGCTATGGGAAGTTCGGGAAAACGAAAGCTTATGAGCTGATCGCTCAGGAACGGATCAGGGCCTACAAGATGGGAGGCAAGACGCTTATCGATCTCGATAGCATCGATGAATATCATGCCTCGCTGCCACGCGTTGAATCACGGGCTATGCTTTAGGCCGATTTGCGCAGCGGCACGGCAACTCCCTTGCGCAGGCGGTCGAGACGATTGGCCCAATGCTGCATCAGGCGCACGCGTTCGCTCCAATAGGCTGCCCGGTTGTAGATGCCGCGAACCTTGTTCTTGTCGCCCTTGGCAAGCTGGCGCCGCACCACCTCGTCGCGGCGCCGCCTCTTTTTCTCGTCCGTTTCATGTGCGAGCTGAGCTTCCACCACATCACCATCGAATGCGCCTTCTTCGTTGAGCAAGGTCGAGACGCTGGACCGGAAGCCATGCGCGCAGTGGTCGCCACCGGGGCCGGTGTCGTAGCCCATGATCCGCAGGGCCTTGTTGATCGTGTTGTCGGACATAGGCACATCATCGTCATGGGAGAACAAGTAGCGGCCGCGGCCGGTCAAAGGTCGCAGCTCGGCGAGGATAGCGAGCGCCTGGCGGGAGAGTGGCACTTCGTGATCATCGCGCATCTTCATCTTCTCGGAGGGGATCAGCCATATGCGGTTCTTCTCGTCAAACTCAGCCCACTCAGCCAGCCGCAACTCGCCGGGCCGCACCATGGTCAAGGCGATCAGCTTGAGCGCGTAACGCACCAGTCCGCCGTTCTTGGCGTCATAGACCTCAATCCGGCGCATCAGGTCGCCGACGTCGTCGGGATCGGTCAGCGCGGGGCGCGGATTGCCCTTGGGTGCCTTGGTGAGCGCGTGCTTCAAGTCACGGGTGGGGTCGCTGTTGCAATACGAGGCGCCGACGCCAAATTGGAAGACCCGCGAGGCGGTCGAGCGTACGCGTCCGACGGTGTAGTACCGGCCGCGGGCCTCGACACGCCGGAATGCCGTCAGCAATTCCGGCGGAGCGATCTCGCAAAGCGGTCGGTCGCCGATCTCACGATTGAGCTGAGCGAGATTCCAGCGTTCCCGCTTGATCGTCGACTGGGCCTTGTTCTCTTTTTCGAGCTTCGTGGTCGCCCATTCTTCGCCGACTGCCCGGAACGTGTGCTTGAGCTTTTCGTCTTCCTGTCGCTTGGCCTCACGCGCTGCGACTGGATCTTGGCCCTGATCGAGCAGCCTTTCCGCGTTGTGGCGCTTTTCGCGCGCGGCCTTGAGTCCGACGCCGGGAAAGGTGCCAAACGACATATTTTTGCGCTTGCGGGCGAACCCGTAACGGTAGAGCCACAGCTTGGTCCCATTGGGCCGAACCACGACGCTGAGGCCCTGGCCGTCGGCAATCGCGTATTCCTTGTCCGCCGGCGTCGCATTGCGGATTTTCGTGTCGCTCAGTTCATCCATGGGAAGGCTCCCCCTCGCAATCGGGCGGCCAGCCAGTGTACCCGGCCCTTCCAGTGTACCCACAGTGTACCCGAAGTCGCCGGATGCCCTCGGACGGCCGCAAACCGTACCGGGCGTCAATATATGAAGGAAATGCCTTATTTTACGAGGGTTCTTGCTGATCGGCGAACTAGCGCGGACAAGAAAGAACGGAGCCGGAAAGGTCAATGGTGCCCAGGGGCGGAATCGAACCACCGACACTGCGATTTTCAGTCGCATGCTCTACCAACTGAGCTACCTGGGCGTGCCGCTGAGCCCATGGCCCATCGAGCGGGCGGTTTATAGTGGCCCCCAGCCATGCTGTCTACCCACCTGGCTCGAGTCACAAACGCTTGCGAAATCAAGCCAATCCCGCGCCTCCGCCGTCAATTGTCCACCCTGATCTTTGCCTCCCGGATCACCGGGCCCCATTTCTCGATTTCCGACTTCAGGAAGTTGGCCAATTCGGCTGGCGTCGAACCTTTCGGGGTGGCGCCGAGTTCCTCGAGCCGCGTCTTGACCGATGGATGGGCGAGCGCGGCGTTGGTGTCGGCATTGATCCTGGCGACGATGTCCTGCGGCGTCCTCGCGGGCACGAAGAAGCCGAACCACGACATCACGTCGAAGCCGGGCACGCCCGACTCCGCGATGGTCGGGATGTCAGGCACCACGGCGACGCGTTCCCTGGTCGTCACCGCAAGGCCGCGCACCGAGCCCGCCTTCACATGCGACAGGATCGAGGGCATGTTGTCGAAGATGACGTCGACACGGCCGGGAATGAGGTCGTTGATCGCAGGCGCGCCGCCGCGATAGGGGATGTGCGTCATCTCGACCTTCGCCAATCGCTTGAACAACTCGCCGCTCAGATGCAGCGTGGTGCCGTTGCCGGACGAGGCGTAGGTCACCTTGCCCTTGTTGGCGTTGCAATAGGCGATGAACTCCTGGACCGATTTGGCCGGCGAGGAATTCGGCACGCACATCAGATTGGGCTGGGTGATCAGGAGCGTCACCGGCGCGAAGTCACCGACCGGATCGTAGCTGAGGGACGGATACAGGAACTGGTTGGTGGCCTGTCCGGGGCCGACGATGAAGATGGTGTAACCGTCGGGATCGGAATGGGCAACATTGTCGGCGGCGATATTGCCGCCGGCGCCCGGCCTGTTCTCCACCACGACCGACTGGCCCCACATCTCCTGCAGGCGGTTACCGACGAGGCGCGCGGTGATGTCGGTCGAGCCGCCCGGCGCGAACGGCACCACCACGCGCACCGGCTTGACCGGCCAGTCTTGAGCCCGCGCGCGGGACGAAAGGAGGGTTGGCGCGGCCAAAGCGGACGCGGCAAGGCCGACAACACAGCGGCGGTTCAGCATGAGCGCGCTCCTCCCAAAAAGGACCGCCTGATTGCCTCAGGTCATCTGTTTTGCGGAGTGTGAGGACATGCCTCGATAAAAATCAATCCGAGGCGTCAGCGAATAACCGTTCGCATCGGGATCAACCGCCGTTTATTCCGCGTCTTCCTCGTCCTTCTCGGAGCCCGGAATGACGTAGGAGCCGGACAGCCAGCGATTCAGATCGACATCGCGGCAGCGTGGCGAACAAAATGGCAGCCACTCGGGCGATGCCGGCTCGCCGCAGATCGGGCACCGCTTGCCTTTGGCTTTGCCCTTGTGCTTCGCTGGGCTCTTTTTCGGCTTAGCCGGCATTCAACCAGCCGAAGCGGACCGGAAAGCCCTCGCCGCCAAGCAGCACGGTCGATTCATAGAGCGGCAGGCCGACGACGTTGGAGTAGGAGCCGACCATCTTGACCACAAACGAGCCGGCGATGCCCTGCACGGCATAGCCGCCCGCCTTGCCGCGCCATTCGCCGGAGCCGATATAGGCCTGGATGTCGTCCTCGCTCAGGCGCTTGAAGCGCACCCGCGTCTCGACCAGGCGCTGGCGAAAAGCCTCCTTCGGCGTCACCAGGCAGATCGCGGTGTAGACGCGGTGGTTGCGCCCCGACAGCAGCCGCAGGCATTGCGAGGCCTCGTCGACCAGATTGGCCTTGGGCAGGATGCGACGGCCGACCGCGACCACGGTGTCGGCGGCGAGAATGAAGCAGCCGCGCAACTCGTCATCGAGCTGCACCGATTTGAGCGCGGCGTCGGCCTTGGCGCGCGCCAGGCGATTGGCGCAGGCGCGCGGCAGCTCGCCCCGCCTCGGCGTCTCGTCGACGTCGGCGGGACGCAGCGCATCGGGCTCGATACCGGCCTGATTGAGCAGCGACAAACGCCGCGGCGAGCCGGAAGCAAGAACAAATTTGGGGCGGCCAAGCATGCGGATTTTTGGAAGGAGAGATTCGCAGGAATTTTCGCGCGGAACCTATCGGAAGGGCTCGCCTTTAACAACTGGGGAACATCGCGCTTTTGCGCCCTGTCATCCGAGAGTCATCAATCGCTGGCCGCGCCCGCTCTGGCAAATCGCTTGCGGATACGCAGCAGCAGGGTGTCGCAGACCTCGCGATAGGCGGTAAGCTTCTGCTCGCGGTTGCCGTCGGTGCCGGTGGGATCGTGGGTCGGCCAGTATTCGACATCGGCCGCGAGCGTGCGCGTCAGCTCCAGCGCCTTGTGATGCGCCTCCGGCGACAGCGTGATGATGAGGTCGAAATTGAGACCTTCCCAGTCGTCGAGCTCCTCGAACGTGATCGGATTGTGGGTCGAAATATCCTGGCCGAGCTCGGCCATGACCGCGACCGCGAACGGATCGAGCTCGCCCTTCCTCACGCCTGCGGATTTGACGTAGAGCGCCTGCGGAAACATCGCACGCAACAGGCTTGCGGCCATCGGCGAACGCACGCTGTTCAAGCCGCAGGCAAACAGCACCGCCTGCGGATTGCGCGCGCGCGAGGGTGCCGCCATCTGGGGCTAACCCTTCCAATGCAGCACAGTGATCAGCGTGAACAGCCGGCGCGCGGTTTCGAAATCGATCCGCACCTTGCCCTTCAGCCGCTCCTGCAGCGTGCGCGAGCCTTCGTCATGGATGCCGCGGCGACCCATGTCGATGGCCTCGATCTTGTCCGGTGTCGCGGTGCGGATCGCCTGATAATAGCTATCGCAGATCATGAAATAGTCTTTGACGATGCGGCGGAACGGCGTCAGCGACAACAGATGCGCCACCACCGGCGTGCCGTCTTCGCGTCGGATGTCGAACATCAGCCGGTTGCCGGTGATGCCGATATGCAGGGTGAACGGCCCGTTGGCGGCGCCTTCGGGGGCGAACAGATTTTGCTCGATCAGGTCGTAGATCGCGATCGCGCGTTCGTGCTCGATGTCGGGCCCGGACCGTCCGATACTCTCTTCGTCAAGCGTCACCGCCACGATGCGACTTTGCGAATCGTCCCCTGCGGCAGGCTTGATCATGGCAGGTTGAGGCGCAGTCCGACCGAGCGCGAATGGGCTTCGAGACCTTCGGCCTTGCCGAGCGTCATCGCCGCCGGCCCCAGCGCACGCAACTGGTCTGGCCCGCATTTGAGGATCGAGGTTCGCTTCATGAAGTCGAGCACCGCGAGGCCCGACGAGAATCTTGCCGAGCGCGCCGTCGGCAGCACATGGTTGGAGCCGCCGACATAGTCGCCGATCGCCTCGGGCGTGTGGGCGCCCAGAAAGATCGCACCGGCATTGCGGATCTCGGCCGAGAGCATTTCCGGATCCGCCGTCATGATCTCCAGATGCTCGGCCGCGATCGCGTTCGCGATCGGAATCGCGTCACCGATGCTGTTCACGACAATGATCGCGCCGAAATCGTTCCAGGAAGCCCGCGCGATGTCGGCCCGCGGCAGCGTGCTCAATTGGGATTGCACGGCACGCGCGACTTCATCGGCGAGCGTGCTCGAACAAGTGATCAGGATCGACTGCGCGCTGGTGTCGTGCTCGGCCTGCGCCAGCAGGTCAGCCGCGATCCAATCGGCATTGCCGGTGTCGTCGGCGATCACCAGCACTTCGGAAGGGCCCGCGATCATGTCGATGCCGACCTTGCCGAACACCAGCCGCTTGGCGGCCGCCACATAGGCGTTGCCGGGGCCGACGATTTTCGCAACCGGCGCGATGGTCGCGGTGCCGTAGGCGAGCGCCGCGATGGCCTGCGCACCGCCGACCCGGTAGATTTCGGAGATGCCGGAAAGCTGCGCCGCCGCCAGCACCTTTGGATTGAGCTTGCCGTCGGGCGCCGGCACCACCATCACGACGCGCGCAACGCCCGCGACCCTTGCCGGCACCGCGTTCATCAGCACCGACGACGGATAGGCCGCGGTGCCGCCCGGGACATAGAGGCCGACCGCCTCGATCGCGCTCCAGCGCCAGCCGAGCTCGACACCGAGCGGGTCGGTGAAGCGCTCGTCCTTCGGCAGTTGGCGGCGATGGAAGGTCTCGATCCGGTCGCGCGCGAATTTCAGCGCGTCGAGTGTCGCGGCATCGCAGGCTTTCGCCGCGGCGTCGATGTCGGCCGCGGAAACGCGCAAGCCGGTCGCATCCAGCTCGACCCGGTCGAATTTGCGTGTCGCCTCGATCAGCGCCGCATCGCCTCGATCAGCGACGTCATCGACGATGGCACGGGTCGCCCGCTCGACATCGGCCGACACTTCGCGCTTGGCGACGAGAAATTTCGCAAATTGCTCGTCGAAATCGGCGCTGCTTCGGTCCAGTCGAAGGGGCATGGAAATGATCCGGCGGGATTCGCAAAGGTTGCTGCCAAGTCTATTGCAATGGCGCGGCAGCCAAGCGCCGTCAACCCTTGAAACCCGAGCCAGGTTAATGGGTTCACGCACCCATCCCGGGCTCGGCGAGATCGCCGGTGCCGAGATTGTCGGCACCAAGGTCGGTCAGCTCGCATTCCAGGCATTCGACGTCCAGGCGGAGCGCTCCGCCCTGGGCGAACAGCAGAAGCGCGCTGCCGCTAGGCGCTTCGCCCTCGTGAAACTCGATTCCGACCAGATCGAGCACCGCGTCGGGCGCCTCAAGATCGATCCTGCGGGACTTGCAAGACAGCACCCGGTCGAAGCGCAGTGCGGCGACCAGGCGGCGCTGCGTGGTCTCGCCGCAAAGCGTCTGTTCCCAGTCCAGCCGGCTCATGCCGATCACCAGCCGCTTCTCGCGTTGCCGCCACATGATGTCGGAGGTCCGCACATGGGCGTCCTGCACATGCGCCGAGATCACCGCGAGGTCGTCGGCATCGAGCGCCATCAGTTTGAGCTCGGTGGTCGCCATCATCGCAAAAGACTCAATCGCTGATGCGTTGGATCGACGCGCCGCACGCCGACAGCTTCTCCTCGAGCCGCTCAAAACCACGGTCGAGATGATAGACGCGGTTGACCATGGTTTCGCCCTCGGCGGCGAGGCCGGCAATAACCAGGGATACCGAGGCGCGCAGGTCCGTTGCCATGACCGGCGCGCCGCGCAGTTTCGCGATGCCGTCGATGGTGGCGGTCTCGCCGTCAAGCGAGATCCGCGCCCCGAACCGCGCCAGCTCCTGCACATGCATGAAGCGGTTTTCGAAGATTGTCTCGGTGATTTGCGACGAACCCTCCGCCTGGATCATCAGCGCCATCAGTTGCGCCTGCAAATCGGTGGGAAAGCCCGGAAACGGCGCGGTCGAGACGCTCACCGGGCGGATGACGGCGCCATTGCGCGCGACGCGGATGCCTTCGTTGTTGACGGATATTTCGGCCCCGGCCTGGCTGAGCACGTCGAGCGCCGACTGCAACAGCTCCGGCCGCGCGCCTGCAAGCTGGACATCGCCGCCCGTCATCGCCACCGCCATCGCATAGGTGCCGGTCTCGATACGGTCCGGCAGCACGGTGTGGCGAGCGCCATGCAGCTTTTCCACGCCTTCGACGGTGATGCGCGGCGTGCCGGCGCCGCTGACACGTCCGCCCATCTTGTTCAGGCAGTCGGCGAGATCGGCGATCTCCGGCTCGCAGGCCGCGTTGGTGATGATCGTAGTGCCGTTGGCGAGCGTCGCGGCCATGACAGCGACATGGGTGCCGCTGACGGTCACCTTCGGAAAATCGATCGCGGCACCCTTGAGCCCGCCGGGAGCCTTTGCGATCACATAGCCGCCATCGATTGCGATGTCGGCGCCGAGTTTCTCCAGCGCCATGATCAACAGGTCGACCGGCCGGGTGCCGATGGCGCAGCCGCCGGGCAGCGACACCTTGGCTTCATGCATCCGCGCCAGCAGCGGCGCGATCACCCAGAAACTCGCGCGCATCCGCGACACCAGCTCATACGGCGCCGTGGTGTCGATGATGTCGGCAGCGGAAATGCGCAGGGTCTGACCCTGATATTCGCGATCGCCTGTCCGCTTACCGACCGAGGTGATGTCGACGCCGTGATTGCCGAGGATGCGCTGCAACTGTGCGACATCAGCAAGGCGCGGCACGTTGTCGAGGATCAGGGTTTCCTCGCTGAGCAGCCCGCCAATCATCAAGGGCAGCGCGGCGTTCTTCGCGCCCGAAATCGGGATGGTGCCGTTGAGCTTGCGGCCGCCCGTGATGCGAATGCGATCCATTACAAATTCCTGCTGTTATCAGGTGCAAATTATAGGGCCGGCACGGCCAAGGCAAAAGCCGCGAAATTTGCGGCGATTATGGGGTTGGATGCAATGCGGACGGCATTGCCGGTTCGCGCGCAAGCGCGAACCTCGGATGCAATTTGCACATCGGGGCGGATTCAGCCCCTGCGGGGCCGCCCCGCAATGACGACCTTCATCCCTTGATGAAGGCCAGCAGGTCGGCGTTGATCGTGGCTGCTTCCGTGGTTGGCATGCCATGCGGAAAGCCCTTGTAGGTCTTCAGCGTGCCGTTCTTCAAAAGTTTTGCCGACAATGGCGCGGAGTCGGCATAAGGAACGATTTGATCGTCATCGCCATGCATCACCAGCACGGGCACGGTGATTTTCTTGAGATCGGCCGTGAAATCAGTCTGCGAGAAGGCGACGATGCCGTCGTAATGTGCCTTGGCGCCGCCCATCATACCCTGGCGCCACCAGTTCTGGATCACCGCCTCCGAGGCTTTGGCGCCCGGCCGGTTGTAGCCATAGAACGGACCGGCCGGAAGGTCGCGATAGAATTGCGAGCGATTGGCAGCGAGCTGCGCCTGAAGTCCGTCAAAGACTTCCTTGGGGAGGCCGCCGGGATTTTCCGCGGTCCTGAGCATCAGAGGCGGCACCGCGCTGATGATGGCGGCCTTCGCCACCCGGCTGTCGCCGTGCCGTCCCAGATAGTGCACCACCTCGCCGCCGCCGGTGGAATGACCGACGTGAATGGCATTCTTCAGACTGAGATGCGCGGTCAAAGTCGCGAGGTCGTCCGCATAGTGATCCATGTCATGGCCGTCGCCGGTCTGGCTGGACCGGCCGTGGCCACGGCGGTCATGAGCGATGACGCGATAGCCGTGATTTAGAAAGAACAGCATCTGCGCGTCCCAGTCATCGGCCGAGAGCGGCCAGCCATGCGAGAACACCACCGGCTGACCCGAACCCCAATCCTTGTAATAAATCTCGGTGCCGTCCTTGGTCTTGATCGTTGGCATTACGGATACTCCTGTTTTACGCCGTCATTCGGGGACACGCGTGGACCCGCAATCGGAAAGAAGAATCGAATTCGCGCCCACGCGCCGGAATGCCGAATCCCGCTCAGGCGAGCGACGCGGCGGGACGAAATCGCCGCGACGCGCCGACGAGCACGATGACGAAGAACAGCAGCACGAGGCCCTGGATCACCGCGAAGGGCGGTTCGCTTGGCGGCACGCTCGGCGCCAGCGCATGCAGCACCGGTATCTTGAGGAAGCTCTGGATTACCAGCACGAACACGTTGAGATAGAGCGAGACCAGCGCCGTCACCACGTAGATCCAGCGCCAGGGACCCGCGAGCCGCATCGCGTAAAGCGCGATGCAGGCGATCGCGAGCAGCACCAGCGAGATAATGCCGATCATGTGTGACGGCAGTAATTGGGTGAATGGAAACAGGAAGCCGGTGGCGCTGGTCAGGACCGTCGACAATAGAAAGATCACGGTCAGGCCCGACAAGCGGTGGGAGCCGAGCATCGCGAACATAACGATAATGCCGGAGACGATACCGATCACGCTGATGATCACGTGGACCATCGTGAAAGTAGCCAAGCTCATGCCGAGGACCATGGTGCACTCCCCCTATTGGAAAGGCGCAAATGCTACGACCGTCCCCGGCAAATTGCCAGATTGTCTGAGCGCTGCTCAGACATGCACGATCGGGCATAAGTGTGATGCCCGAATTTCTTGCGTGCCGTCATAAACTCTAGCGATTGAGAAATTCTAGCAGCTTCGCTGCCGGCGATATGCGAACAGCCCTTTGCTGTCATTTACGTCATTCCTTACAGCGCCGGTTTTGCGACATCGCCAAGAAAGCCGTGCAGCGCCGCCACCACCTGTGCGCCCTCGCCGATTGCGCCGCCGACCCGTTTGACCGAGCCCGAGCGCACGTCGCCGACCGCGAACACGCCGGGCACGGAAGTTTCCAACGATGATGCCGTACGCCCGAGGTGGAGATCGGACTGCGCCCCGGTCACCACAAAGCCGCCACGATCAAGCGTGACGCCGCAGCCGTCGAGCCAACCGGTTGCGGGATCGGCGCCGACGAACAAGAATAAATTACGAATCTCGACTGTGCTTTGTTCGCCGGACAGGCGGCTCTTCCAGCGCACGCGCTCGAGCGAGGAATCCTGACTCCCCTCGAGCGCGACCACCTCGGTATTGAACATCGGTTCGATGTTCGGCGTGGCCTCGATGCGCTCGATCAGATAGCGCGACATGCTGGCGCCCAGGCCACCGCCGCGGATGACCATGTGGACCTTGCGGGCGTGGCCCGACAGGAACACCGCGGCTTGCCCTGCGGAATTGCCGCCGCCGACCAGCACCACGTCCTGGTCAGCGCAGAGCCGCGCCTCGACTGGGGAGGCCCAATACCAGACGCCGCGACCTTCGAAAGCCTCGAGGTTTTCGATTTCGGGCCGCCGGTAGCGCGCGCCGCTCGCGACCACCACCGAGCGCGCCCGCAACGCCTCGCCGCCATCGAGCTTGAGCGCAAAGGCCCCGTCGATGCGCGCGCAATCGAGCGCGGTCGCGCTCATTGGAATCATGATATCGGCGCCGAACTTTTGCGCCTGCGTGAACGCGCGGCCCGCCAGCGCCTGGCCGGAAATGCCGGTCGGAAACCCGAGATAGTTTTCGATACGGGCGCTGGCGCCGGCCTGTCCGCCGAACGCGCGCGCATCCAGAACCACCACCGAAAGACCTTCGGAAGCCGCATACACGGCGGTCGCAAGACCAGCCGGACCGCAGCCGACGATCGCGGCGTCATAAATCCTGGTCCCGGCCGGCCCGCCGATCATGCCGATCGCGCGGGCGAGCTCGCTCTCGCCAGGGTTGCGCAGCACGCTGCCGTCGGCGCTCACCACCAGCGGCCAATCCGACGGCGATGGCGAATAGCGCGTGATCAGCTCGGCGGCATCGTGGTCGCGTTCCGGGTCGAGCAGGTGATGCGGAAAGCCGTTGCGGGTGAGAAATCCCTGCAAACGGACGACACCGGTGGAGTTCGAAGGCCCGATCAGCACCGGGCCGCCGACCCCGCCCTGGATCAGGCTGACCCGGCGTAGGATCAGCGCGCGCATGATGCGTTCGCCGAGGTCGGCTTCGGCGACCAGGAGCGCCCTTAGCCTGTCCGGCGGGATCAGAAGCGTCTCGACGTCGCCCTCGGCGTGGCCGTCGACCAGCGCGACGCGGCCGGAGAGCTGGCCGATCTCGGCCAGAAACTGCCCGGGCCCCTGGTCGATCACCGGCGTGACATGGCCGAGGCCGTCGCGCTGGGTGATCGCGACATGGCCGGAAAGCACGACGAACATGCCGGGGCCGGGCTTGCCGGTCTCGAACAACCGCTCGCCGTTGCTGTATTTCCTGATCTCGCCGAACCGGCGCATGCGCGCGATCTCGAGCGCGGTCAGTTCCGGAAACGTCTGCTCGGGACGGGCAAACACCCGAGGCCGCGCAGCGCCACCGTTCGTCTGGTTTCCAGTCGCGCCGTCCACGCCCATTTCGGTCTCACTTTTGTTGGAAGATGACGAAAGCGGAAGCTAGCAAAATCCGATGCAAGCCAAACCCGGTTATTTGCCTGGCTATTTGTCCGGCCTTTTTGCGCCGAAATCATGTGAGGCAGCCTCACCCTCGGAAGATGCGGCACCGCTGCGCTGCTTCGCCTGCGCTTTTCGCCGCTTGAGATTTTCACGGAGCGCAAGCTTCAAGCGGTCCCTTCTCGAGTCCTTCGTAGACACCGAGCCCGGTCCCTTGTCCTCGTGCTTTTCATCCATCGTGGTCGACCTGTTCGAGTGCTTAAAAGAGCATTGCCAGGAGAATAAACATGAGCGGCGTGCAAGGCACGGGCTCCTCAGTGGGAACCGGCGCGCTGCGACCGCCCAATTGAAGCAGAAAGCGATCGCCAAACGCGGGTTTGCGGCCGGTTTTTGACGGCGCCCGAGCGCTTGCGCCGCTTGAGGGCTTGTGGCAAGGATCGGCGCGCCGTTTAGGGCCTCTTGGCCGATTCTGTCAGGTCCCCGGGCATGCTGCCGTAGCTCAGTGGTAGAGCACTCCATTGGTAATGGAGAGGTCGACAGTTCAATCCTGTCTGGCAGCACCAGCTTTTTGCGGCAATAAGCGGTTCCAGACTGCCCGATCGACCGCCCAGAGGTTCCGGCATTTCCATCTTCCCATCGCTATGAGGAACGAGGAGCCAATCAGCGCGATATCCTTTGTTGCAATCAATCCAAGAGGGTAGCGCGATGACAAAAATCGTCGAGACTGTGCGCATTGCCGAAGACCCCGATACGCTGTGGCGGGAGATCGGCGAGTTCGGTGCCGTCGGCCATTGGCACCCGATGCTGGCGAAGGTCGATAGCGAGGGCGATCGGGAAGGCGCCTTGCGCATGGCCGAAGGCCGCGATGGCAGCCGGCAAACCGAACGGCTGCTGGAGATGGCGCCGGAGCATCACCGTTACCGCTATCGCATGGAAATAACCGCGTTGCCGGTGCGCGACTATGTCGGCGAATTGCGTGTGGAAGGCAATGCCGATCAAACCAGTACGGTTAAGTGGTCGGCGGAGTTCGAGCCAACCTCGGGTGACGAAGCTGGCACCGCCCAGACCATCCGCGGCTTCCTCAAAGCCGGTCTGGACAATCTGAGGGCCTTGCACGGCTGACGCCGGCTGCAAGTTTTTTTCCGATGCGTGTCTTATGATGACCGCGCACGGCGTTCCGCCGCGCCTTGGTGCAGTCTGAAATTAAGGCATCCTTCAGCTTTCATTAGCGCCGCATTAATCACAGAAAATTGTTGTTCCCCAGCGAGTTGGGTTGCGGACCGGTGTGGCTCACAGGTGACAGCTTTTTATCCAAAACCCGTCTAATTGCGCGCCATGGACGGCGCCCGCAGGCGGCGTCTCTTGCATGATCTTTTGGAGACAAGACCAATGAAGAAGTTCCTACTTGCTACTGTGGCGCTCGTCGCTCTCGGCGCGACCGTGCCAGCACTTGCAGCCGATCTCGGCGCGCGCGCGCCCTATACCAAGGCCCCCGTCTATGCGGCGCCGATCTACAACTGGACCGGCTTTTATATCGGCGGCCATATCGGCGGCGCGTTCTCGAGCGACAATAATTTCAACGGCCTGACCACGGGCAACAACGGCAATGGCCGTTTCCTCGGCGGTCTGCAGGGCGGCGCAGATTACCAGTTCGCTCCGAACTGGGTGGTCGGTGCCGAAGCCCAGTACAGCTGGCTGAGCGGCAATGTCGGCGCGGTATTCCCCGGCGGCTTCGCCTATAACAACAATCAGCGCGGGCTCGGCTCGGTGACCGGCCGCGTCGGCTACACCTGGGGTCCGGGGCTGCTCTATGTGAAGGGCGGCTATGCCTTCTCCGACAACAACGAGAGCGTGACGCTCGTCGGCGTTCCGGTCGCGTTCGCGATCAACAACGACCATCGCAACGGCTACACCGTCGGCGCCGGCCTGGAATACATGTTCGCGCAGAATTGGTCGGCCAAGGTCGAGTATCAGTATTATAACTTTGGCAGCGCCAACTTCACTGCCCCGGCGGCGCTGGTTCCGTTCGGCAGCTTCACCACCGACGACCACACCGTGAAGGCCGGCGTCAACTACCGCTTCAACTGGGGTGGCCCGGTTGTCGCCAGATACTGATCGCGACAAGGACTGATCGCGACAAGGACTGATCGCGACAAGTATTGGTCGCAACCTGCAGCAATTTACGGAAAGGCCGGCGCAATGCCGGCCTTTTTGTTGCGGAAATCGCCCAAATCGCTGCGATTTCCCGATTTTGTTAACCGCCTAACGCGATACTGCCATCCGATTGATCCGACCAGGATCCGGCGGGCGTGGGGCAGAGGGCATGGCGTTACGATTAAGCTTCGGCAAATCCGGTTTGTTGCGCTTTTTGCGGCCCCGCTGGGGCGTCAGAGGCAGCCTGTTCGCCGCCTTCGCCGTGATCGCCGGCATGGCGATCGTCATCTCTGCCGGCGCCGGCATGGTTTTGCATCATCTCGGCGGCACCATGATCGACCTGAGCGGGCGGGATATTCCGCGTCTGGCCGCCAGCCTCGAACTGTCGGCGCAAAGCGCTGGCCTTGCCAGTCAGGGACCGGCGTTATTGGTCTCGCAAACCGACGACGCGCTCAATGAGCGCATCAAGAAGATGAACGAGATCCAGCGCTCCACGCAGGAGAAGCTCGGCGAGATCATCGAGCTCGGCGCCGACAAAACCATCGTCGCGGCGCTCGGCGAAACCGTCAAGAATATCGACGAGGCGACCAAGAGCCTGGTCTCGGCCTCCCGCGAGCGGCTCGTAGCCGCTGCCCTGCACGACAAGACCTACGACGCGTTGCGCAGCGCGCAAGGAGCCTTCGTAGCCGCCGCAGGCCCGGTCATGCTGGATGCGCAGACCCAGATCAACGCCATTCTCAGCTCGGCCAATCTCTCCGCCACCGACGCCACCGAAGCAGCGCAGGCCGTCGACCAGATCAGCAATGTCGTCGCCAGCGGCAATCTCGCCGCAGCCGACCTGAGCGCGGCGCTGTCGGCAGGCTCAAGCGACACGCTTGACGACATCCAGAGGGAATTCAAGGCGGCGCAGGGGCGCGTGAGGTCCAACCTCGATCTGTTGCCGAACAACCAGGGGACCAACGCATTGCGAGAGGCTGCGGCAAAGCTGCTCGCGCTCGGCGACGGCAAGACCGGCGCGTTCAGCGTGCGCCAGAAGGAGTTGGATGCCAACGACTACGGCCAGACCGTGCTGGATGAAACCCGCAAGCTCAACATTGGTCTTACCATCAGCGTGCAACAGCTCGTCGCGGGCGTGCAGTCGGGAACCAACGCCTCGACCTGGCAGGCGCGCCAGGAAATCTCCTATGCCACCGCGATCATGCTGGCGCTCGGGGCGGCAACCTTGCTCGGCTCGATCCTGTTCGTATGGCGCTATGTCGGCGGCAACATCCTGCGCCGGATCGGCCACCTGCAGCGATCGATGGTGCTGTTGTCCGAGGGCGACCTCGAGACCGACATCTATCGCTCCACCCAGCAGGACGAGATCGCGGCGATGGCGAACGCGCTGCAGGTGTTCCGCGAAAGCATGATCGAGGGCCGCGCGCTCTCCACTGAACAGGACAAGGACCGCCTCGCCAAAGCCGAACGTGCCACCCGCATGGAGGCGCGCATCGTCGAGTTCGAGGGAGCGGTCCGCGCCGCGCTCGACAATCTGCAGAGCTCGGCCAATTCCATGCAGACTACCGCGCAGAGCATGTCGTCCACCGCCGACCAGTCCAGCGCGCTGGTGAGTGCGGTGGCCTCAGCCGCCGAGGAAACCTCGGTGAACGTGCAGACGGTATCCTCGGGCACCGAGGAATTGTCGTCGTCGATCGCCGAGATCGGCCGCCAGGTGGTCGCCTCGGCGCAAATCGCCGGCAAGGCCGTCAATGAGGCGGGTGCGACCGACGCCACCATGCAGGGGCTTGCCGATAATGCGAGCCGCATCAACGTCGTGGTCGACCTCATTCAGGTGATCGCGTCCCAGACCAACCTGCTGGCGCTCAATGCCACCATCGAGGCCGCGCGCGCCGGCGAGGCGGGCCGCGGTTTTGCCGTGGTCGCCTCCGAGGTGAAGAGCCTCGCCAACCAGACCGCGAAGGCGACGGACGAAATCCGCGCACAGATCGCCAGCATGCAGCAGGTGACGACCTCGGCGGTCAGCGCAATCCGGAACATCGGTCAGACCATCGGCGAGATCAACGAGGTGACCACCGCGATCGCCGCTGCAGTGGAACAGCAGGGCGCGGCGACGCGCGAGATCGCCCGCAACATCCAGCACGCCGCCGGCGGCACCGCTGAAGTCTCGAGCAACATCGTCGGGGTCTCCACCGCTTCCGCCGAGGCCGGCGCGGCGGCGGCAGAGGTGCTGAATTCGTCCGAGGCGCTTCGCCGCGAAGCCGATCGGCTGCGTTCGGAAATCGACGCCTTCCTGAGCAATATCCGGGCGGCTTAGCGACCGGCGGTCCAACCAGCCACGAAAATGTCTTGCGCCCATGTGTTTCACACAAAAGCGCATCCGTTTTTTCGGCTGGCGCAGCGCCGCCTGTACGGCTAAGCGGATAAACCATGCATTCGAAAACAGACAGTGTTCAGTCCTCGGCAGAGGCACTGCGATACCCCTGGGAAAATCACCCCGGGCCGGATCAGGTCGTCGAGGTCATGCCGGGCGTGTTGTGGGTGCGGCTGAAACTGCCGTTCCGCCTCGATCACGTGAACGTCTATCTGCTTGCCGACGGCGACGGTTGGGCGATGGTGGATTCCGGATTTGGCAACGAGGAATCGATTGCCGCGTGGACCGCGTTGTTCGAGGGTCCGCTTGAGCATGTGAAGATCACGCGATTGATCGTCACCCATTCCCACCCCGATCACGTCGGGCTCGCGGGCTGGATCGTCGACCGCTTCAAATGCGCGCTGCACATGTCGCAGGTCGAATATCTGCAGTCGGTCTATCACCAGAACCGCGGCACCGAGGAGCGCCGCAACGCCCAGCGGCTGTTCTTTCGCCGCCACGGCATGGACGAAAGCCTGACCGACAAGCTGCTCGGCCGCGGCCAGGACTATCTGAAGCGGGTTTCCATCCTGCCGCCGGCCTACCGCCGCATCTCGCATGGCGACGAGATCACGATTGGCACGCGCCGCTTCAAGGTGATCACCGGCGGCGGCCACGCGCTCGACCAGGTGATGCTGTATTGCGCCGCCGACAAGCTGTTCCTCTCGGCCGATCAGGTCTTGAGCAAGATCTCGCCCAATGTCAGCGTCTGGGCGGTCGAGCCGGACCAGAATTCGCTCGGGGAGTATTTGGCGTCACTGGCAAGCCTCACTACCACGCTGCCCTATGACGTGATCGTGCTGCCTGGTCATGGCGTGCCGTTCTACGGGCTGAAGACCCGCATCAAGCAATTGGCCGACCACCACGAGGAACGCTGCCGCCTGATCGCGGATGCCTGCCGGGAGATTCCGCAGACCTCCAAGGAGCTGGTGCCGGTGGTGTTCCACAAGCACGCGCTCGACGCCCATCAGATGGGCTTTGCCGCCGGCGAACTGATCGCGCATGTCAATTACATGCTGGTCGAGGGACGCCTCACGGCCGAGGAGCAGCAAGGCGTGCTGCGCTTCAAGACGACGTGACAGCCTAACAGCGAATTTAACAAAGGCTGAAAAATACGAGGGTAGCAAAAACGCCGCCAGCACATTGATCTCGATCAATTTTTGCTCCGCGTTGGCAGCAACCGGCTGCCCGCTCGCAAGCCTCGCGAACGCCGGAATCCGGCTCGACATTAAACCTGGAAAAGCTCTAAAAAGGCAAAACTCCAGCAATAGGACCAGCCGTTCCGGCCAGGTTCCGCTTCAGGTCTCGCGATGGATTACAGCAAATTCTTCAGTGCCGCCCTCAACCGCCTGCATGACGAGCGGCGCTACCGCGTATTTGCCGATCTCGAGCGGATCGCAGGCCGGTTTCCGCATGCGGTGTGGCATTCCCCGCAAGGCCGGCGCGATGTCGTGATCTGGTGCTCCAACGACTATCTCGGCATGGGCCAGCACCCGAAGGTGGTCGGCGCCATGGTCGAGACCGCGACCCGAGTGGGCACCGGCGCTGGCGGCACCCGCAACATCGCCGGCACCCACCATCCGCTGGTGCAACTCGAATCCGAACTCGCCGACCTCCACGGCAAAGAGGCCGCGCTGCTCTTCACCTCGGGCTATGTCTCGAACCAGACCGGGATTGCGACCATCGCCAAGCTCATCCCGGATTGCCTGATCCTGTCGGATGCGCTCAACCACAATTCGATGATCGAAGGCGTCCGCCAGGCCGGCCGCGAGCGCCAGATCTTCCGTCATAGCGACATGGCGCATCTGGAAGAATTGCTGCGCGCCGCCGGCCCGGGCCGGCCCAAACTGATCGCCTGCGAGAGCCTTTATTCGATGGATGGCGATATCGCGCCGCTGGCGCGGATATGCGATCTCGCCGAACGCTATGGCGCCATGACCTATGTCGACGAGGTTCATGCGGTCGGCATGTATGGTGCGCGCGGCGGCGGCATCGCGGAGCGCGACGGGGTCATGCACCGCATCGACATTCTGGAAGGCACGCTTGCCAAGGCGTTCGGCTGCCTCGGCGGCTATATCGCGGCAAGCGCCGACGTCATCGATGCCGTCCGCTCCTACGCACCGGGCTTCATCTTCACTACCGCGCTGCCGCCGGCGATCTGCTCGGCGGCGACCGCCGCGATCCGCCACCTCAAGACCTCGAATTGGGAGCGCGAGCGCCACCAGGACCGCGCCGCCCGCGTCAAGGCGATCCTGACCGCCGCGGGCCTGCCCGTGATGTCGAGCGATACCCATATCGTGCCGCTGTTCGTCGGCGATCCGGAAGCCTGCAAGCGCGCCTCCGACATCCTGCTCGAAGAGCACGGCATCTACATCCAGCCGATCAACTATCCGACCGTCGCCAGGGGCACCGAACGCTTGAGGATTACGCCCTCGCCCTATCACGACGATGCGCTGATCGACGCCCTTGCCGAGGCGCTGCTGCAGGTCTGGGAGCATCTTGGCCTGCCGCTGCGCGAGCAGTCGCTGGCGGCCGAATAGGCTTTTTTCCGCCGCTCCGCCCGGCTTGCCGCATCTGGCTTGCCGCATCTGGCTTAACGACGATCGTAAATCCCGGATTTGACAGGAAAATCGCTGTCGCCTGCGGCAGCGCGAAGCGTTAGAATTCAACATTGCGTCATGCCCCGCGAAGGCGGGGCATCCAGTAATCCGCGGCGCCAATAGCCTAATCTCTGGCCTATCGGAATACTGGATCGCCCGGTCAAGGCCGGGCGATGACAGCGGAAGGAGATTCGATCGACTCGGAAGCCTATAAGGAGAGTTCGCAGCAATGCTGCACGACTGGGGCGTGATTGCCGCCGCGTTCGGCTACATCGGGTTCCTGTTCCTGGTGGCGAGCCATGGCGACCGCCTTTCGCCGGCGCAGCGCGGCCGCGCCAGCGCGTGGATCTATCCGCTGTCGCTCGCAATCTACTGCACCTCGTGGACCTTCTTCGGCTCGGTCGGCTTTGCGACCCGCACCAGCGTCGATTTCCTCGCGATCTATATCGGCCCGATCCTGATGATCGGGTTGTGCACGCCGCTGTTGCGCCGCGTGATCCAGCTCGCGAAATCGCAGAACATCACCTCGATCGCCGATTTCATCGCCGCGCGCTACGGCAAGAGCCAGGCGGTGGCGGTGACCGTGGCGCTGATCGCGCTGATCGGATCGGTCCCCTATATCGCGCTCCAGCTCAAGGCGGCCGCGGCGTCGCTCGAGACTATCCTGAGCGAAGACCAGGCCTTTTCCCATATTCCGATCATCGGCGACATCGCGCTGATGGTCACGCTCGCGATGGCGACCTTTGCGGTGCTGTTCGGCACCCGCCAGACCGATGCGACCGAACACCAGCACGGCCTGATGCTCGCAGTCGCCACCGAATCGATCGTGAAACTGGTGGCCTTTCTCGCCGCCGGCGCCTTCGTCACCTTCTGGATGTTCGATCCGCATGAACTGATCCAGCGCGCGATGAAGACCCCGGAGGCGGTGCGCGCGATCCAGTACACGCCGTCGATCGGCAATTTCCTGTGCATGGTGGCGCTCTCGTTTTTCGCCATCATGCTGTTGCCGCGCCAGTTTCACGTCAGCGCGGTGGAAAACTCCAGCGATTCGGAAGTCAGCCGCGCGCGGTGGCTGTTTCCGCTCTATCTCGTCGCCATCAATTTGTTCGTGATCCCGATCGCGATCGCCGGCCTCGTCACCTTCCCGTTCGGCGCCCTCGATGCCGATATGTATGTGCTGGCGCTGCCGATCAAGGCGGAATCGCCGCTGCTCAGCGTCGGCGTCTTCGTCGGCGGCCTTTCGGCGGCCACCGCCATGGTGATCGTGGAATGCGTCGCGCTTTCGATCATGGTCTCGAACGACATCGTCGTGCCTCTGGTGCTGCAGCGAAGCGGAGCATCGCGCGAAGGCAAGGATTTCGGCGATTTCCTGCTGCGCGTACGCCGCTTTGCGATCTTCGCCATCATGGCGATGGCCTATTTCTACTATCGCGCGCTCGGCAACACCCAGCTCGCGGCGATCGGCCTGTTGTCCTTTGCAGCGATCGCCCAGCTGGCGCCGGCGTTTTTCGGCGGCCTGTTCTGGCGGCGCGCCACCGCGCGCGGCGCCATGGGCGGCATGCTGGTCGGCTTCGCGGTGTGGGTCTATACGTTGTTCCTGCCGAGCTTCCTCGACACCAGCACCGCAGGGCTGCTGCTGTTGCACCACGGTCCGTTCGGGATCGAGGCGCTGCGTCCGCAGGCGCTGCTCGGCGCCGATCTGTCGCCGCTGTTGCACGGCGTCGTGTGGTCGCTGTCGCTCAACCTCTTGACCTATGTCGTGCTGTCGCTGGCGCGGCGGCCCTCTTCGATCGAACTGGTGCAGGCCGATCTGTTCGTGCCGAACACCCTCGCACCGATCACGCCGGCGTTGCGGCGCTGGCGCTCTACGGTCACCGTGCAGGATATCCAGACCACCGTGGCGCAATATCTCGGCCCCGAGCGCGCCCGACACTCGTTCGAAGCTTTTGCGATCACCCATCATGTGCCGCTGCAGCCGTCGGCGCCAGCCGATTTCGAATTGCTGCAGCATGCTGAACATTTGATCGCCTCTTCAATCGGCGCCGCTTCCTCCCGCCTCGTCATGTCGCTGTTGCTTCGCAAGCGCACCGTCTCCGCCAAGGCCGCACTGAAGCTATTGGATGATTCCCACGCCGCGCTCCACTTCAACCGGGAGATCTTGCAGACGGCGCTCAACCATGTGCGGCAGGGCATCGCCGTGTTCGACGCCGATTTGCAGTTGATCTGCTCGAACCGGCAATTCGGCGAAATTCTGGGCCTGCCACCGCATCTGGTGCAGCTCGGGATTCCACTGCAGGAAATCCTGGAATTCATGGGGGCGATCAGTTCTACCGGCGTGGGCGACGGCGAAGCCTTGCTGGAGCGGCGGCTTGCGGCCTACACCACCGAAGGCGAGCCCTATCTGGAGCGCCTGCCGGACCGCCGCATGGTGATCGAGGTGCGTTCCAACCGCATGCCGGGCGGTGGCCTCGTCATCACCTTCTCCGATGTAACGCCTTCGTTCGAGACCGCCGAGCAACTCGAGCGCGCCAATGCGACGCTGGAGAAGCGCGTGCGCGACCGCACCGAGGAGCTCACCCGACTCAACACCGAACTGGCGCTCGCCAAGAGCACGGCCGAGGACGCCAACATCTCGAAGACGCGGTTTCTGGCGGCGGCGAGCCACGACATTCTGCAGCCGCTCAACGCGGCGCGGCTCTACGTGACGAGCCTGGTCGAGCGCCAGAATGGCGGCGAGGATTCGCGGCTGGTCGAAAATATCGACGATTCCCTTGAAGCAATCGAGGAAATCCTCGGAGCGCTATTGGATATTTCGCGGCTCGATGCCGGCGCCATGACACCCTCGATCTCGAGCTTCAAGATCGGCGACTTGATACGTTCGCTCGAGATCGAGTTTGCGCCGAGCGCGCGGGCCAAGGGGCTGGAACTGACCTTCGTGTCCTGTTCGCTGCCGGTCGAATCCGATCGCTCGCTGCTGCGTCGGCTGTTGCAGAACTTCATCTCCAATGCCATCAAATACACCCCGCACGGCCGCGTGCTGGTCGGCTGCCGGCGCCACGGCCAATCCCTGAAGATCTGCATCTACGATACCGGCGTCGGCATTCCGATCGTCAAGCGCACCGAAATCTTCAAGGAATTCCATCGCCTCGAGCAGGGCGCGCGGATTGCCCGCGGCCTCGGCCTCGGACTGTCGATCGTCGAGCGGCTGGCCCGTGTCCTCAACCACGGCATCGCCATCGACGCCAATCCGGGCGGCGGTTCGGTATTTTCGGTGACGGTGCCGACCGCGAAGGCGATCAACTTCACCGCCGCGGTCACCAGCGCCACGCCACTGTTGCGCACGCCGATGAGCGGCGCCCTGATCGTGTGCATCGAGAACGATGCGGCGATCCTCGACGGCATGCGAACGCTGCTCACGGCCTGGGATGCCAAGGTCATCGCCGTCAGCGATCCGGAGGCCGCGATCGAGGCGATCGAGGCGGCGGGCGGTCAGGTGACCGGCCTCTTGGTCGACTATCATCTCGACCGCGGCAACGGGGTTGCGGCGATCCGCGACATCCGCCGCCGCTTCGGCGAAAGCATTCCGGCCATCCTGATCACGGCAGACCGCAGTCCGCATGTGCGCGCCGCCGCGCGAGAAGAGACGATCGCGGTGCTCAATAAGCCCGTCAAACCCGCCTCGCTGCGCGCCCTGATTGGCCAGTGGCGCACGCAGCAGATGGTGGCGGCGGAGTAGATAGCAACTGGATTGCTGCGTCGCTGCCGATCAGGAGCAATGGCGGAACACGCTGAATTGGAACGATTGGTTCGAGTCCCAGGGCGTCGCGTGAGCATGCCGTCGGGTGTCAACGAGCTGGAAGGCGCGCCCGAGGGTCTCGCCAAGGCTCGCAGCATCGTACCGCACCACGGGCAGGCCGCTGCATCGTTCTGGCCCATCGAGCGCGAAGGTCGCAATGATGGCGTACCCCCCAAGCTTCAAGCCCCGCTCAAGTCGCTCGACATAAGCAGCGCGGTCGCCGCCCTCGGTCAGGAAGTGGAACGCTGCGCGATCGTGCCAAATGTCGTAAGCCCTTGGCGGGTCCCAGGCGGTCGCGTCCGCGACAATCCAATGAACCTGTCGGGCACGGCTACCAAGACGGGCCTTGGCAGCTCCCAGCGCCGCCTCGGATAGATCAAGAACCGTGACATCCTGAAATCCGCGACTCAAGAGATTGTCCACCAGACGCGAAGCACCGCCACCTATGTCGATGACAGCCGAAGCCGGAATCGCGCCGACTTGGGCAATCAGTTCGAGCGAAGGCGCGGGATTTTCCTGAAACCAGCTGACTTCATGCTCGCCCTTCTTGGTGTAGACGTCCTCCCAATGGGCTTGACGGCTCGCACTCGGCATCGCTTCTTCCTCCGTCCGCCTCCGCAAGGTAAACCAGAACATGGTCACTCCGCCTATCCTAGACAACAAGCACACGTCGAGGCCGTCTGTTTTCGCCCCTGCAGCCCTGCTCCGTGAGGCACGGCGACAGAAGGGGCTGGACGCTGTGGAGGTGCCTCCGGTCTGCATTTTGGATCCCGATGGCGACTTGGTGCGGCAGTTGCGACAAACCGGAGCGGCAAAGCCGTTCACGCCTTGGCCGTGCTATCATACCGAACTCGACACGTTCGAGCTCGCCGGC
>Ga0209153_1000321_pt1 | contig 24563 bp, 22 predicted proteins | sample GraSoiAngelo_120_FD_185877 | JGI IMG/M metagenome (GOLD analysis project Ga0209153, IMG submission 185877) | Grasslands soil microbial communities from the Angelo Coastal Reserve, California, USA - 14_0919_09_20cm (SPAdes) (version 2) | ecosystem: Environmental > Terrestrial > Soil > Grasslands ...
TGATGGCGCGGATCATGCCGGCGATGCCGCGCTTGCCGAAACCGCCGGGCACGAGGATCGCGTCGAAATCGCGCAGGCGCGCTTCGTAATCATCGCCCATCAACTCTTCCGATTCGACCCAACGCACATTCACGCGCAAGTTGTTCGCCACGCCGCCGTGCGTCAAAGCCTCGCGCAGAGACTTGTAGGAATCTTCGAGTTCGACGTACTTGCCGACGATCCCGATGGTCACTTCGCCGAGCGCAGGTTCGCGGATCGTGGCGACGAGTTCGCGCCAGCGCGCGAGGTCTGCATGCGCCGCGCGCTCTTTCAAACCGAGCGATTCGACGATCAGATCGTCGAGGCCCTGTTCATGCAGCGCGAGCGGGACATCGTAGATCGTATCCACATCCTGCGCGGTGACGACGGCGCGCTCGGTGACGTTGCAGAAGAGCGCGATCTTCGAGCGCAGGTCGCGCGAGAGCGGCCGGTCAGAGCGGCACAACAGAATATCTGCGGTGATACCTATCTCGCGCAGTTCGCGCACGGAGTGTTGCGTCGGCTTCGTCTTCAGTTCACCCGAAGCGGCAATGAACGGCACAAGCGTGAGGTGTATAAAGACCGCGCCCTGCGGCCCCTCTTCGTTGCCCATCTGGCGGATCGCTTCGAGGAACGGCAGAGATTCGATGTCGCCGACCGTGCCGCCGATCTCGACGATGACGAGGTCGGGACTATCTTTTTCGGCGACGGCGCGCACGGCCTTTTTGATCTCGTCGGTCACGTGCGGGATGACTTGGATCGTCTTGCCGAGATAATCGCCGCGCCGCTCTTTTTCGATGACGGAGAGATAGATGCGCCCGGTCGTCCAGTTGTTCGCTTGCGACAGACGTGCGTGCGTGAAGCGTTCGTAGTGGCCTAGATCGAGATCGGTCTCAGCGCCGTCGTCTGTGACGAAGACCTCGCCATGCTGGAAAGGCGACATCGTGCCGGGGTCAACGTTGATGTATGGGTCGAGTTTCATCAACGTGACCGTCAAGCCACGCGCTTCCAAGAGCGCGCCGATGGACGAAGCCGCCAAGCCCTTGCCCAGACTTGAAACCACCCCACCCGTCACGAAAATATATTTAGGCATCTCGCTCCTCCGCATCTTCGGCGTTTATGTTGCTTGCTTCCGTCATTCGCTCATCAACAGCGCTTGGTGTTGCCAAGCTCAACTCATCATCATCGCCCTCGCCCGGAATCTTCTTCTTGTTGTAATAACCGTGCTTCAAGTCTTGCTGCACCGCGACCGCTTTCGCCGCCTTCGGGTGCAGCAGTTGTTGCAGCGCGAACAAGCCAGCACGCCCGGCCGAGCCATCGCGCGCGCGCTGCTCAAACTCTTCCTCGCTGAGCCGGCGAGGCGGCGCGCCCAACTTCGCCGAGGCAATAACAACGCCGACAACTAACAGCACGATGAATACAAGTCCGATCCAGTCGTTCATAAAAACTCAGAGGTTAGAGATCAGTTAAATCAATTCAGCTTTTACTGCCCGCTAATCTCTCCTTCGATGATCGCCCGCACGCGCGCCAAATCCGCAGGCGTGTCCACGCCGATTGATGGCTCGTCTGCTTCGACGACGCGGATGCGCGCGCCGTGTTCGAGGCTGCGCAGTTGTTCGAGCGCCTCTATGCGTTCGAGCGCGGACGCGGGCCACTGCGCGTACTGTAACAGGAACTCGCGGCGATAGACGTACAGCCCCGTGTGCTTACGAAACAGTGCGAGCAGCGCCGGTTCAACTTCAAGCGCGGCGGCGAGCGAACCGTAGCGGCGTGCCGCTTCGCGCGGAAACGGCACGGGCGCGCGCGAAAAATAGAGCGCATAGCCACGTTCGTCCACGATAACTTTAACCACGTCGGGACTGAGCACGTCCTCAATCGTCTCAATCGGTTCGCAGGTCGTCGCGACCGACGCTTCCGCATCGGCGAGCAGAGCCTCGACGGCGCGTTCAATCGTGCGCGGCGCAATCAGAGGCTCGTCGCCCTGCACGTTGACGATCACGTCCGTATCCGTGAGTGTCGCTGCGACCTCAGCCAGCCGATCACTGCCGCTTTGATGATCCGCGCGCGTCAGCACGGACTCGAACCCTGCGGCGCGCACAGCTTCGAGTATGCGCGCATCGTCGGTCGCCACAATCGCGCGCTCGACGCAGCGTGCCGCGAGCGCGCGTTCGCACACATGCACGATCATCGGCCGACCTGCGATCTCAATTAGGGGTTTACCGGGCAGACGCGACGAGTGGAAGCGTGCGGGGATGATGGCGACTACAGCCTTTGCCGTCTGTGGTGAGTCCGTGCGGTTCACGGGCCTGCACGATACCGCGCGGCGGGCGGAAGTGTCAATGAAAGGAGTGACTGCCCGTTGTTGGCGCGTATAACTTTGCAAACGTGCTCGACGATCAGGATGGAAAATCGTTGACTTTCACTGAGGAGTGTTATAGGAATACGCCGCCCAACGAACTTCTCACGTTTTAACCACAAAGGTGTTTCTCATGAGAAGGTCATACGTCCTTACCACCACGCTCATGCTCTGCGGGTCGGTTAGGCTGGGTGCGGCCGGCTGAAGTTCGGCCGGTCGGCGAGTTTGTCTGTCGTCGTTACAATTCTGCTGACGAGTCCTCGCTCGTCGTCAGCCTCAAGTCAACCTTAACAGAGCGTGTGCGCCGGCCTGCGGCAGCGATTTCTGACTGACCGGGGCTTTGCGCGTACACGGAAAGGATTACGAATCATGCCAGAGAATCGCGTTAGCGCGAACCTGTCGCAAGCCGATCAGCAAGCGGTCTTGGCGGCCATCCAGACGATCCGCGAGAAACTGCCCTTCCTGATTGACCTGACGCCGGAGGAGCGGCGCAACTTGCCGAAATTAGGTGACAAGAGCCAAGCCTTTGTCGCCCAAGCTATGACCATCGCCACGCAAAACACAGACATCCTGCCGCGTGGCTTCGATGTGGCCGAATTTCAGAAAGATGTTGACCTGTTAACGGCCTTGCAGCCGCTTATGGCGGCGCTCACGCAGTTGCAGGAGTTGGTTGAAGACACCTATCTGGAGGTCGGCAGCGAGGCTTACGCGGCGGCCCTAGCCGTCTATTCTTACGCCAAAGCGAGCGGCAAAGGCGCGGCGCTCGACAAACTGCTCGAAGGCATGGCCCAACGCTTTGCCAAAAAAACGAGCAAAGTAAAGACTCCGGGCGCAGGTAAATAAGCCCCGCACAGCACTATTTTCCAACTTGGAATGTCAATTTGACCACTCCGCGCTGGAAAACCGTACACGCCAACCACATGAAACAGGCTCAGAGGCGGAAAAATCCGCCTCTGAGCCTCAAATGTGAAGCTCCGAGCCTGAAAGTTGAGGCTCAGAGCCTCACCGATGAAGCCCTGAGCTTCATTGACGAGGCTCTGAGCTTCAACGATGAGGCTCTGAGCTTGACTGACGAGGCTCTGAGCCTCATTGATAAGGCTTTGAGCTTCATCGGTGAGGCTCTGAGCCGCATCGTTCGACCTCAGAGCTTGAATGATGGTGCTCTGAGCTTGGGAGATGCAGCTTTTTTCTCGAATGATGAGGCTCTGAGCTTGGCCGTTGGAGCTTTTAGCTCGACGGTTGGCGCTCGGAGCTTGAGTTTTCAAGAGAAAATTTGGCCGCCATGCCCCCCAAATCATGGCGGCCAACGCGGCACAGTCCCCACGGCCTGAAAAGACGTGCCAGCGCAGGGTGCGTGCTCACCTTCACGCACCCTGATGCAATAACTGCATGATCGTAAGGACAAGGTGATTGATGCCTTCCGGCTTCTGTAGAAATATGTCTGCGCCGACTCTGCGGGCCTCATCTCTGCACTGATTAGCAGAGAGCATGATGATCGGCGTGTGTTGGCGGTGCGCGAGGGTGCGGGCGTGGCGGATCAACTGCAAGCCATCAATGTGCGGCAAGCCCTGATCAAGCAATAACAGGTCGTAATGCGTTGCGCTCTGTAACTCATGCAAGGCAGAGAGGCCATCACGACAGAGGGTCACGCGCCAGCCTTCAAGTGTCAGCGTGTCGCTAACCGTGTCCGCGACGAGCTTGTTATCTTCAACGTAAAGAATCGTGAGGGGCATCTGTGTTATCCTTGCGCCCGTTCGTGTCTTTGAAAACAACGGTCATGCGTAGCTCAGTCTCACCGCTTGATGAGTGATGGGCAGCGCCGTTGAGCACAGAAGGTCACTCGCGGCGAGCAAGCTGAGCGGCGGCAGTCTAACCGGATATCTGGTTACTTGCAACCTATCAGGAGGAAGCTCCTGATGGGCGCGAAAGCAAGACCTAAACCAAAACGGCTTGCCAGAAAACTAGCACAGCTTCGCTTTACTTTAGGGCTGTCTCAAAACGAGTTAATCAAAGCGTTAAAAGTGAGGCTCACGCAAAACCGAATTTCAGATTACGAACAGGGGATTGGTGAGCCACCGCTACCGTTGCTGTTGAAGTATGCGAAACTCGCGGGGGTATGTTTAGACGTGCTGGTTGACGATGAATTGGACTTGCCGAAGAAGTTGCCCGCTAAGCCGAAGCACAAACACATGCGATAGCGAACATTTCCCCCTGACGATAGCGTGCTCACTCATTTGCTAATCGCTTGGTCTCTTCGTCCTTCAAATCACGGAGCAAGCGCGCAAACGCCTGCTCGAAAGCGTCGTGGTCTTTCCAGTTGGAGAAATCGGGGATGAAATACTCGCGCACTCTCTCTGCCAAATCCTCGCCGAGGTCGGCATCGAAGCGTTTCCATGCTTTAACCTTATCGAACCCCACGATAGCAATCGGAAACAGTTTGCGCCTGTCCTCTTTAATCTCCATTTCCACCGCACTCTTAATTTCCTTTCTCACCCAACCGCTCTGCATACTGCTCTCCGACAGGACGAGCAACAGCCGGTCATGCACTTGAATGGCGCGTTCTATCTGATCGTAAAGCTTCTCGCCGCCCTTTATATCTTCGGGGGCGAACCACACGCGCAAGTGCTCGTCGCGCATGCGCGAATAAAGCCGCCGCGCAAACTCTTCGTCGCGCGTGCTGTAGCTGATGAAGCAGGAGTAGAACTGTATCGCCTGTTGTATGCCGAAGTGGGAGGGAATAAAGGCTATGAAATCGTCGGGGACGCCGCAGCCACGCAGGAAGGCTTCGGGTATCTTCCCGGCTGATTTATAGAGCGTGTCAACGCCGATGCTTGAGGGGCCGTCGTGTATTACCGCCTCTAGCCCTTTAACTTCACTGAGGTCGTTGTCCGCGAACGTAGTGAAACCCAATTCGGCACCTGTGAAGTCTGCGCCGCTGAGTATTGCGTGACTGAGGTTTGCGTAGCCGAGGTCTGTGCGGCGGAGGTCTGCGCCGCTGAGGTCTGCGTAGCGGAGGTTTGCGCCGCGGAGGTATGCGCTGATGAGGTTTGCGAAGCTGAGGTATGCGTCGCGGAGGTTTGCGCCGCTGAGATCTGCGCGGATGAGGTTTGCGTCGTAGAGGTTAGGCAAAATATCTGGGTGCTCACGTCGCCACTTATTCCACGCCGTTGCTCCTCGTTTCAAAATCTCAACATGTTCGGGATTAGCCATCGCGGTTAGCTCCGGTGAGGACTGTATGTAGTGCGCGGGGAATATATGCGAGAGGGATGCGTGTGTCAACGATGTGGAGTCGGCCTGTCTGAGACGCTGCGACGGCAAGATTAACAACGATGTGCGCGGTCGTGTCAGTACCGCCTGCGGTAGCGGGCGGGTGTTTGCTTGCTCAATCGGGCCGTCAAGCGTAACAAGTACCCGCCCGCTTGCAGCAGGCGGTACTGACCGCTCACAATGCGCTAACCTGATTGTTTGACACTGTACAGGCAGCGGGCTACCATGCGCTGGCAAACACAAGCATTTTCAAGTCCGCGCTTCATTTATTCTGCTGAGCTTTGGTCGAAGTCTTAATGCCGCTTGGGGTCACGGAAAGTATTCTTGAGTTGGTCGGTCGCACGCCGCTTTTGCATCTCTCACGGTTTGCGCGACCGCCACTCGCGGACATCTACGCCAAGCTCGAATACATGAACCCCGGCGGCTCTGTGAAAGACCGCGCCGCGCTCGGCATGATCCTCGACGCCGAACGGCGTGGCATCTTAAAATCCGGCGCGACGATCATCGAACCGACCGCAGGCAACACAGGCATCGGGCTGGCGCTCATCGGCGTGGCGCGCGGTTATCATGTTATCCTGTGCGTGCCCGAAGGCTACTCGAACGAGAAGATGAAGTTGATGGAGGCTCTGGGCGGGCAAGTCCGTTACGTGCCGAAAGAGACGGGCATGGAGGGCGCGCTCCATTTGGCGCAGGCGCTCGCGGCGCAGACCGAGAACAGTTTTCTGCCGCAGCAGTTTGCCAATCCGGCGAACCCGGATTATCACGAGCAGACGACCGCGCGCGAGATCATCGAACAGATGGACGGGCGCATTGATGCTGTCGTCATGGGCGCGGGCACGGCGGGCACGTTCACGGGTGTGGCGCGCGCTGTGAAAAAGATCAACCCGCGCGCGCTCTGTGTGTTGGTCGAGCCGCAAGGCTCAATCTTCGCGGGCGGCGAACCGGGCGAGCGCAAGGTCGAAGGCGTCGGGCAGAACGAATTCATCCCGCCCAACTTCGACCGCGAACTAGCCGACGAGATCATGATGATCTGCGACGACGAAGCCTTCGCCCATGTGCGCCGGCTCGCTGCGACTGAAGGCGTCCTAGCCGGCGGCTCATCCGGCATGGCCGCCGCCGCCGCGCGTCGCATCGCCGAACGACTCGGCCCCGGTCGCCGCATCATCACGCTCTTCCCCGACGGCGCAGAGCGATACATGAGTCAAGGAATCTTTGACTAAAGTGGTCAGTGGTCAGTGATCAGTTAAAAAACTGCTTTCACTGCCCACTGACCACCGACCACTGACCACTGTTATTTATGGGCTTTTCAACGACAGCAATCCACGCGGGCAACGAGCCGGACGCGACGACGGGCGCGGTCTCCGTGCCGATCTATCAGACTTCGACCTACGCGCAGGAAGCGTTCGGCAAGCCGACGGGCGGTTACGAGTATGCGCGCACGCAGAATCCGACGCGTGCGGCGTGCGAGCGCAACGTCGCCGCGCTCGAAGGCGCGCAGTACGGCTTCGCGTTTGCATCGGGCATGGCGGCGATTGACGCGACGTTGCGTCTGGTCAAGGCGGGCGATCACGTCATCGTCTCGGACAACACCTACGGCGGCACGTATCGCCTGTTCACGCGCATCCTCGCGAACTATGGCATCGAGTTCTCGTTCGTTGATACTTCCGATCCGGCGAACGTCGAAGCGGCGCTTAAAGAGAACACGCGCATGGTCTATGTCGAGACGCCGACCAATCCCGTCATGACCGTGACCGACTTGCGCGCCGTCGCAGACATCGCACACAAACATGGTGCGCGCGTCGTCTGCGACAATACGTTCATGTCGCCCTACCTGCAACGCCCGCTTGAGTTCGGCGTGGACATCGTCTTGCATTCGACGACGAAGTATTTGAACGGCCATTCGGATGGCGTGGGCGGCATCGTTGTGTTGAATAACGAGCAGGATGCGGAATGGTTGAAGTTCGTGCAGAACAGCGTGGGCGCGATCCTCGCGCCGTTCGATTCGTGGCTCGTCCTGCGCGGCACAAAGACGCTCGCCTTGCGCATGGAGCAGCACGATAAATCGGGCCGCGCCGTCGCTGCGTTCTTAGAAGAACATCCGAAGGTGCAGAAGCTCTACTATCCGGGGTCGCTCTCGCACAAGCAACACGAACTAGCGAAGCGCCAACAACGCGGCTTCGGCGGCATGGTATCATTCGACGTCGGCTCGCTTGAGAACGCGCGCAAGGTTTTGGAAGGCACGAAGATTTTGACGCTTGCTGAAAGTCTCGGCGCAGTCGAATCTTTGATCTCGCATCCGGCGACGATGACGCACGCATCCGTTCTGCCGGAGACGCGCAACCGGCTCGGCATCACAGATGGCCTCGTGCGCATCTCCGTCGGCCTCGAAGACACAGAGGACATCATCGCCGATCTCGATCAGGCGCTTGGAAAAATTTAGTGACGTGTGACGCGTGACAGGTTAAAATCATCCCGCTTTTCTTGGCACCTGTCATTCGTCACAACTGCTTATGAAGATCGAGTTGCACGCACAGACGGACGTTGGCCGCATACGACAGGGCAACGAGGATAACTTCCTCGTGCTCGATCTCACGGCGGCGCGGAGTTGGTCTGGAGCAAGTCAAGAGAGCGAACCGCCGCTCGCGCTGCGCGAGTTTGAGTTGAGCGAACCGGGCGCGGTGCTGATGGTCTCGGACGGCATGGGCGGCGCGCTCGCGGGCGACGTGGCGAGCCGCATGGCGGTCGAGACTGTGCGCGAGATGCTGCTCGGCAGTAACGAAGAGACGGGCGGCGGCTGCGATCCAGACGTGCCGCTCGTCGAATGCCTGCGCAATGCTGCGGGCTACGCCAACTACGCCATTCATCGCAAGAGCCTCGAAGATTCGCGCTGTCAGGGCATGGGCGCGACGCTGACGGCGGCGGCTGTGTCTGACAGCGCGCTCGACTTCGTGCAGGTTGGCGACAGCCGTGCTTACATCATACGCGGCGACGAGATCAAACAGGCGACCAAAGATCAATCGCTCGTGCAGCAACTCGTGGACGTCGGCCAGATCAGCGAAGAGGAAGCCGAGTCGCACATGTTCCGCAACGTCATCCTGCAAGCCCTCGGCGCACAGAGCGAACTCGCGCCCATCATGTCGCACGTGCCCCTGCGACGCGGCGACATTGTTGTGCTCTGTAGTGATGGCTTGTCCGGCAAGTTGCGCGGCGAAGAGATACGCGACGTTATCGCAGGCTGCGACGGCGATCTGGCCGAAGCCTGCAAGCAACTTATCGAAGAAGCCAACCGGCGCGGCGGCGAAGACAACATCACCGTCGTCCTCGCCCGCTTCACCGGCGACGACCTATCAGCCTCTGCCGACCCCATCACCATCGAACATCCTTATGGCGAACGTCGCTTGCAAGGCGACGAAGATGACACGACGCCGATCAACTGAAGTTAATTGATCCATTGAATCAATGAACAAATGATTTAATGGATCAATCCTTCATCCTTTCATCAACAACCCACTGACTATGCCCGTCTCGTAGGCGTACCACAGACCGAAGCAGATGCTGAGCGCACCGGCGATGGTTTGCAGGCCGTGATGGAAGCGGTCGAGTTTGCGCGCGGTCAGGACGAAGGGCAGGCCGACAAGTCCCGACATCAACAGCATCCCGACAATCGAGCCGCAGCCGAAGACCAGTAGGTACAAGATGCCGATGAGGGGCGAGTTGATCTGTGCCAGCACCAGCAGGGTCAACACGGCTGAGCCGGCCAGCCCGTGCATCGCGCCGACCAAGAGCGGCTTGATGCCGATGCGGCGGATGGCGTGCGAGTGCGGTGCGGTCAGCGCGCCTTCGTGCGCGGTGTCCTCATCGTGGAAGTGCACGTGTGCGTGCGTGAGACCGCCGTGCCGATGTTTATGTATGTGGATCGAGCCGCGCCCGCGCAAGGCACGCACGAACGTGTTCGTGCCGAGCAGTATGATCATCAACGCAACGCCGAACTCAAGCCACGCGCCGACGCGATCAGGGATGGCGATGCGCAGGACCAGCACGACGATGCCGACAACGACGAGCGACGCCGTATGCCCCGTGCCCCACAACGCGCCCACCAGTGCCGCGCGCCAGAGCTTGCGCTGCTCGCTCACGATGTTCGTGACGGCGACGACGTGATCAACTTCGGTCGCGTGTTTGAGACCGAAGACGAGACCGATGGTCAAAGCGGTCAGCGCGCTCGCCGTGGCCAACTCCTGTTCTTTGGCCGCGAAGAGTGCTTTGGTCTGCATGAAAACGGACGCAAGTAGGCCCGGCACGTTGTAGCCCGCTTGCCCGACGGCTTCGTAGCAGATAAGCAAGCCCGCGCCGGTGATGACGAGGGCGCTCACGACTGGCAGCACACGCACGAGCGTGGCGGCCTGTTGCATGGGTCGCTCCACCAGCCGCCGCGCATAGACGAACAGTAATCCGATGCCAGTCAGCGTGCACGCAAGCCCAAAGCTGAACGCGACAACCAACAGCAAACCGTAGCCGACGCGATGCAGAGAGATCGCCGAGAGCAACACGACGAGTGCTGAAGGGCACGGCAACAATCCGCCTGAGATGCCGAGCGCAAGCAGCGTCCGCCACGTCACGCGCCGGCCGTCCGCGCCCGGTGGCAGATGCGTGTGGCCATCATGCGTGTGCTCGTGTGCGTGGTCAGGTCCGTGCGTATGCTCAGATTCGTGCTCGTGCTCATGTGCGACGAAGCCGAGCGCCACGTTGAGGCGTTTGATGAACAGGCTCAGACCGATGATGACGACAATCGCGCCGGAGATGACGCTCAAGATCGGGTACAAGCGTTCGGGCACGACGTACTGCGCGGCAAAGAGCGTGATGAGACCGAGCGCGAAGACGCCGGCCGTGTGTGTGATGGTCACCGTCAGACCGAGAAAGACCGCATGCTTCGCCGTGCCGCGCGCGCCGACGAGATAGGCGGCGACGATGGTCTTGCCATGACCGGGCGACATGGCGTGAAAGCCGCCGAGTACAGCCGCGAGCAGCAGGCCGACGAGTGCGATGCCGACGGTCAACTCCGGCACGGCGATCAACTCTGCGAGCCGGTCGCGCGCGGGCGGTTCGACCTTGCGCCCGTCGCGTGCGACAAGCGGGCGCGCATGCACTGGTAGCGGCCCCGTAGTGAAAGAGAGTTGCGCCGTCCGTTCGTCGAGCGGGGCGGCGAGGCGGTCGGTTGGATAGGCGCGCAGTTCGTCGCTCAAAGATGCGCCGCCGAAGGCTGTGCTGTCGAAGACCTGCACACCGGCTGCGGGCGCGACGACGACCTCATGCCAACCGATGCGACCTTGATCATTCGCGTTCACAAAGCGCATCTGCCAAGCGCCGTTTGCGCCCACAGGCAGCGCCGCCTCGTAATCACATTCGAGCCTTAGCGTCGGCAGATTGCCTGCGCCCGCAGGCAAGCTGATGCGCTCTGCCGTGAGCGTGAGCGGCACGCGCGTCTCGTCAACAGTGAGCGTCAATCCGTCGGCATATTCACGTGCGTTGCGTGCGGCGTAAAGATCGAGTTCCGCCTGTGAGGGCTTGCCGTCCCCGTTCGTATCAATCGTCTGCAACTCTTGATAGGTCGGAATCTCGGCCATGTCCACGACATAGTGGACGCGCACGCGCGGCGCGGCGATGTCGAGCCGCGCGAAATGATTGACGGTGAAATTGCCGAGCGGGTGCGCCCGTGCCGGCGCGAAGGCGGCAGCGATGATAGCGAACAGGCACAGCGCGCGGACGATGCGCCGTGAATGATTGATGCGGGGGCTGTCCATAAAACTATCGGGGCGCAAGCTTACTCCGCGAGCGCGTGCTGTGCAAACGTGACCTGTAGCGGATCGAACTGCGGGTTGAGCGCGAGTGCGCGCGTGAGATAATCATGCGCGGTCGTCTGATCGCCCGCCGCACGCGCAATGAGGCCCGCGTGATAGAACAACTTCGCATCGCGCGTGCCGAGCTTCAGCGCCTCTTTGCTCGCCGCTTGCGCTTCGGCAAGTTTGCCCGCCTTGAGCGCCGTCCACGCGACTGCGTCCGCGCCGTAGATGTCGCGGCGTGCTTCATACTCGCGCGTGGCGAGCGCGTAGGCATCGTCGGGTTTCAGATCATGATCGGCGTAGAAGAGCGCGAGTTGCCGATTGTAGAGTTGACCATTGAGCGCGCTGAGGCGTGCGATCTGTTCGACGAGTGTGTACTGCGCCTGCGCCTCACGCTCGCGCCCTGCGAGCTTATAGAGATCACCGAGCGCGGCGACGAACGTCGGGTCGGGCAGACGCTTCGTGACCTGTTCGTAGAGCGCAATCGCGCCCGGCAGATCACCCTGTGCGGCGCGCGCGCGCGCAAGACCTGCGACTGCGCGATAGTAATCGGGAAACGTCGTGAGCGCATCGCGGTATTGGCGTTCTGCTTCTGCATAATTGCTCTCAGCGAAGGCGACCTCACCGAGTTGCCAACGACACCACGCGACCGTCTCACGCTCCGGTGGCACAGGTTCGAGCGCCAGCGCCAAAGCGATCTGATAGCTCCCGCGCGCTTCAGCCAACTGCCCATGCAGCAGCGCGATACGTGCGCGCCGCAAGGTTGCGCTCAGACTCTGCACGCCGTTGATTCGTTCGAGCCGGGCGAACGCTAACTCAGCCGCCGCATAGTCGCCTAACTCTAACAGCGCATCACCGAGCAACTCGAACGAGCTGCCTTTGTTAGGTTCGAGCATGGTCAACTGCCGTGCGTCGGCGCGGGCGGTGGCGAAGTCGTGCGCGTTAAATTCGGCGCGCGTGCGGGCGGCCAAGCCGCCGGGATTCTGCTCGGCGGGGATGGCCTTGAGCGAGGCTTGAGCCGCGCGTTGCGCGAGTTCGAGATATTGCACACTGCCCGTCTCGCGCAGGCGTTGCAGATAATAGCCGCAGAGCTTGTTATAGGCGATGAAGTCAAGCGGGTCGTCGCGCACACGCGCTTCAAGGAAGCGGATCGTGCCAGCGACTAACTCTTCGTCGCTCGGCAGCGGTGCGGCCGGCGGCACGGCCGAAGCGGTCGTCGCCCTAGGCCGCCCCCCGTAACCGCCGCACGCTTGATTAAAAACTATGACAGCTATGAGCAGCAGAAGATAACAGACTGTGCGCGAGGCTCGTCGCATGATGATTGTTCTACGTCGCGGATGTCCTTTGCGATTCTGGCTGATGCTTGCAGTTGCTTGGCCAACGTCTCTCCTTGTCAAGCCGTTGAAGAGCGATGCTAGTGTCCATGCCTTCTGTTTGTCAACGAGTTCTGCTAGCCGCGCTTTAGGCTAAAAGGTGCGAGTTGCTTTATTCACACCCGCCGCGGCCGGCGAACGTCCGTACAATAATCGTTGACAAAACCTAAGTCTTGGGTAAGATTGCAACTACCCTTTAACTTGTAAGAGTTCTTAACTGGCGCTGGCTGTCATTCTTCGTGCATTTTCCAGACTTGCTCCGCACTCGATACAGAAACGCATCGTTCTTTCCGCGTTAGTACGCATTGGCGCTCCGCGCTTGGTTCGCACTCGCATGAAGAGCACAGCTTTAGTTGGCCTGCGCCTTTGCTTTAGTTGGCCTTGCATCTTTATCGGCCTACATCAATGACCTAAGGAGATGAATTATGTTGCGCACACGCACACGTCGCGCCGCGCTCGCCGCGCTCGCGCTGACTCTCGCGGTCGTAGCCTTTTTGACCCCGGCCCCGTCGCTCATCGCCTCCGACCACGGCGACGCCCCTTATAACAGCTCGGATCAATCAATTGACGGGGCTGACGCCTACGCCTTCCTCGATCCAACGGACAACACGCGCGTCATCCTCTCTCTCACGTCGCGCGGCTTCATCGCCGCCGGCGAGAACAACAACTTCGGGCAGTTCGACCCGTCTGTGCGCTACCGCTTCGAGATCGAGTTGAACGGCGATCCGAAGCCGGACGCCTTCATTGACATTACCTTCTCGCGGCGCACCGGCGCGACCGCCCCGCAAGTGGCCACCATCACGCTGCTCAACGGCCAGACCTTCACGGCGAATTCGACGCCACCTTCGGTCTGCATCGCCGGCTCGGCCAACTGCCCGCCCGCGCCGACCATCACCGACCTCGGCACGACCGGCGTCCGCTTCTACGCCGGCATGCGCGACGACACGTTCAACTTCGACATTCCGGCCTTTGCCGCCGCCACCGCCGCGCTGCGCGCCTGCGTCGCGGCCCAGAACCCGCCCGACCAGACCTGCGCCAACAACGCGCTGGCCAACTTCCAACGCGGGCGCGACTCCTTCGCCGGCTACAACGTCATGAACATCGCCCTCTCGATTCCGAAGTCGCTCTTCGGCACGCCGACGAACAATATCATCGGCGTCAACGGCGTGCTCCAGCGCCGCAGCCCGCAACTGTTCCTCGCCTCGCCCGATCAGGTCAAACCCGGCGCGAACTACCCGGCCACCGGCTTCGGGCGCTGGGTCACACTCGACCGCAACGGCAACCCGGCGGTCAACGCCGTGCTCATCCCCTTCGGCCGGAAGGACGAATACAATGCCGCCACAACAATGGACGACGCCGCCGGCCGCTTTGCCGCCGACATCGTCGCCTCGCTCCAAGCCCTCGGCACGAACACGACGAACATCAACATTCTGGCCGGCGTCGCCGTCACCAACGGCGACATGCTGCGCCTGAACCTGAACACGGCCAACACGAGCCTCGGCTTCGGCGAAGAGATTTACTCGACCGCGAACTATGTGGGCTACCCGAATGGGCGGCGGCCCGGCGACGATGTGGTGGACACGCTTCTCTTCTTTATTGCCAATCAACCCTCTGGCGGGATTACGGACAACGCCAACGTCAACGAGGTGCCTTTCCTCAGCGCGTTCCCGTTCTTCCCGCCGCCGCACCAGCCGCGCCCCGTAGGCGCTGGCGCGGAAGACCTGACGCGCAACTAAACGCGCGGCAGTTAAGGTGCGATGACCCACACACGGAGAGGAGCGAAGGCCATGAAAAAGAAGCGGAGAAGCGTAACACACTTGATCGTGCTGGCATTCGCATTGGCGCTGCTTGTGAGCGTGCCCTTGTCGCCTGTGCTATCACAGAACAAGCCGACCAAGTCGCCGACGCCGAGCCAGCAAGTCTCAGGCGACAGCAACAAGTCTGCCCCTACTCGCGCCAAGAGCGCCGCGACGCAGGGCAACAAACAGACGCCCGACGCGCCCGTGCCAGAGCCACAGGGCAAGATCGCTTTTGCCAGTGACCGTGCCGGCAACTTTGAAATTTACGTGATGAACCCGGACGGGGGCGGCCTCGTCCGCGTCACCAACAACCCGGCCGAAGACACGCAACCGACGTGGTCGCCCGATGGCTCGAAGCTTGCTTTCGTCAGCAACCGCGACGGCAATAAAGAGATTTACGTCGTCAACGCCGACGGCAGCGGCACGACGCGCCTGACGAACAATACGGCGGAAGACATCGAGCCAACTTGGTCGCCCTCAACCACCACGCCGAAGATCGCCTTCGTCAGTCACCGCGACGGCAACGACGAAGTCTACTCGATGAACCCGGACGGCACGGGGCAGGCCAACCTGACGAACAACGCGGGCGACGACGTTGACCCGGCCTACATCGCCGGCTCTGGCTCACTCATCGCCTTCGCCTCAAACCGCGACGGCGACAAGTTCGAGATTTACCGGATGAACGCGGACGGCACGAGCCAGACGCGCCTGACTAACAACAGCTTCAACGATGTCGCGCCGACGTGGCCGCCCGGCTTCATCACTTTCCAGAGTGACCGCGACGGCAACGACGAGATTTACACGATGACCGGCACGGGCGCTAATCAGACGCGCGTTACCAATAACGCGGCCTTCGATCTCGATCCAGCGCGCTCCAGCGACGGCGCGCGTCTCGCCTTCGTCAGCAACCGCAACGACACCGCGAACCTTGAGATTTATACCGCCAACGCGGACGGCAGCAACGTCGTGCGACTCACGAACAATCCGGCGAGCGACATTGATCCGGCCATCCAGCCGATACCTTCGGCCGCAACTCTGGGCACAGTCCAACTGAGCGCGGACAACTACACCGTCGGCGAAGGGCAGCGCGGCGTGGACATCACCGTGACGCGGACGGGCGGAACAGGCGTGGCCTTCGTGACCATCGCTACCGTCAGCGGTACGGCTTCGGATCGCACAGACTTCGTGCCCATCTTCCGCCAACTTACTTTCGGCGTCGGCGAGACAAGCAAGACGGTCAACATCCCAATCATTGATGATTTCCGTGTTGAAGGGAATGAGACATTCACCGTCACTTTGAGCGGCCCCCTCAATACCATATTGGGCACGCCCAACACTGCGACCGTGACGATTGTTGACAACGACAGCGGTGTACCTGCGCTCTCGGCCACCATCTTCGGTGTGACGGCGGCGGGCAACCTTGTGCGCTTCAGCAGCGCCACGCCGGGCACGCTCGACTTGAACGTTGCCATCACCGGACTCCAGTCCAACGAGACCATCCTCGGCCTCGACACGCGCCCGGCATCTCTGGGCGTGGACACGCGCCCGGCCTCGCGCCAACTCTACGCGCTCGGCAGCACCGGCCGCATCTACCGGCTCAACCCCGTGACCGGCGCGGCGACGCTCGTTTCGACGCTCTCCACGGCGCTTTCGGGCACGTCCTTCGGCGTTGATTTCAACCCCATTCCCGACCGCTTGCGTGTCGTCTCGGATGCCGATCAAAACCTACGCATCAACGTTGACACCGGCGCGGCTTCGGTTGATACCACGCTCGCCTACGCCACAGGCGACCCCGCAGCCGGGCAGAATCCGAACGTCGTCGGCGCGGCCTACAACAACAACTTTGCCGGCGCGACGAGCGTCACGCTCTTCGGCATAGACTCCGTCCGCGACACACTCGTTCGGCAAGGGTCTGTGGGCGGCTCGCCCGTCTCGCCCAACTCCGGGCAACTGTTCACCATCGGTGCACTCGGCGTGGACACTTCGGACGTGGTCGGGTTCGACATCGCCAACCCGTCCGGCGTCGCCTTTGCGTCGCTGACGGTCGGCGGCACGTCGCAACTCTACACGATCAACTTGACGACGGGCGCGGCCACGCTCGTCGGTACAATCGGTAGCACGTCGCCGATTACGGACATCACGGCGACCAGCCCGCCCGCGAACCCGATTGACGACATCGGGTTCTTCATCCGCCAGCAGTATCTCGACTTCCTGAACCGCGAACCGGATACGGCGGGCTTCAACGCTTGGTTCAACGTGCTCACCAACTGCGCAGACCTATACAACACGCCGGGCTGCGACCGCGTGCAGGTCTCTTCGGCCTTCTTCGGCTCGCCGGAGTTCCAGTCGCGCGGCACGTTCGTGATGCGCGCCTACATCGCGGCGCTCGGTCGGTTGCCGACCTATCGCGAGTTTGTCAGCGATTTGTCTTCGCTCGGCGGCGCGACTGACACAGAGGTGCTCGCCAACCGCGCGCGCTTCCCCGACGACTTCGTGCAACGGCCGGAGTTCCGCACGAACTTCGACACGCTCTCGAACGCAGCCTATGTGGATCGTTTGATCGCTAACACCGGCGTCAGTTTCTCGAACCGCAACCAACTCGTCGCCGATTTGGATGCGGGCGTGAAGACGCGGGCGCAGGTCTTGGATGAGATCGTGAGCAGCCAGCAATTCGTGCTGGCTGCCTACAACCGCACATTCGTGTTGGCGGAATACTTCGGCTACCTTGAGCGCGACCCGGACACGGCAGGCTTTAACGCATGGGTTAATTTCTTGAACGCCAACCCGACCGACTTCCGCACGATGGTGCGCGGCTTCCTCGATTCCGTCGAGTACCGCTCACGCTTCGGGCCACCATAAAGGCGGAAACGATGAACGCGGAATGATGAATGATGAAGCTGTTTCCATTCATCATTCATCATTCCGCGTTCATCGTTTCTTTACTGCTCTTTTCCTTCCGGCAGCCCGCGCCAGTCGGGCGCAGTCCCAACGCGGCGCACGTAGATCGAAGCGCCGCGTACGCTCTCGACGACGACGCGGTCGCCCGCTTCAAGTTCCCCTTCACCTTCGGCCGGATAAGCCGTCCACGTCGAGCCGTAAACTTTCACCGCGCCTTCGTGCAGCGCCCCGCGACTCGACGTGACGACCGTGCCAACCTTGCCGGGCAAAGCTTCCATGCCGGTTTTCAGTCCGCCTTCCAGTTCCCGGCGCGCGAAGTATTTCGTGAAAATGGTGCGCGAGGCGACGGTGAGTGCAATCGAGACGACGAAGAAGGCGAGAAACTGAAATGGGTAGCCGAAGCCTGCGAGGCTGGCGAGCGCGGCGACGAGCGCGCCGATGCCGAACCACAGCATAACGAAGCCGGTCGTGAAGATTTCTGCCACGAGCAGAATCACGCCGAGCACAACCCAGATGATCCAGACGTAGTCTTCCATCAACCTCTCTCCGCGTCTGCACTGCGCGCCGCAATATGGGCCGAACAGCGCGCGCGTCTCTCGCCTCAACCTTTGAGCATGTTCTTCAGTACGAACCAGACGTTGGCGGGTCGTTCCGCCAGACGACGCATGAAATATGGATACCAAGTTTTGCCGTAGGGCACATAGACGCGCATCTTGTAGCCGTCGCGCGCAAGTTGCACCTGCAAGTCGCGGCGCACGCCGTAGAGCATCTGAAACTCAAACGCGGATTTCGGGATGCCCTCGCGCTGCGCAAAGTCAATCGTCGCGTCGAGCATCTTCGGATCGTGCGTGGCGATGCCGTGATAGATGCCACTGGCCAAGAGCACGCGCATCAGCCGCACATAGTTCGCATCCGTGTCGCGCTTATCTGGAAACGCAACTTCGGGCGGCTCATTGTACGCGCCTTTGCAAAGCCGTATGCGCGCGGGGATTTTCAATAACTCCTGCACGTCGCGCTCTGTGCGGCGGAGATAAGCCTGCACGACGATGCCGACCGTATTTAGATCAAACTCGGCGCGCAGCCGTTTGAAGATGTCGAACGTGATTTGCGTGACGTTCGAGCCTTCCATATCCACGCGCACGAAGTTGCCGCGCCGCGCCGCCTCTTCAACCACCGCCCGCGCGTTGCGATAAGTCAACTCCGGTTCGATGTCGAGGCCGAACTGCGTCAGCTTAATCGAGACGTTCGACTTGATGCCGGTCTCGTCGATCCGCGCGAGCACACGCTGGTACTCGCGCACCTCGCCTTCGGTCTCCGCCTTGTTCGTCACGCCCTCGTTCAGATGATCGAACGATGCAGTCGCGCCCAAAGCGTTCAGTTCGCGGATCGCCGCGACCGCCTCCTCGATGTTCTCACCTGCGACAAAGCGCGTCGTCAACTTCTTGAATGGGCGAAACCGCGTCGCAAAATCCTTCAACCCTTCCTGCCGCGACAGGAATAAAAGTGCATCTCTGGCAATCATTATTTGCGTGACAGGTGACGGGTGACAGGTGCCAAGAGAAAAGTTGATCTTTTCTTTTCACCTATCGCTTGTCACTTGTGATCTTTTCTCCTATGCTTTGCGGCGCTTGCACCGCCGTATGTACTCGTACCGCCTCGTTATTGATTTGCGTGCGTAGCCCGTAAAGGACGCTTGACTCTCTTGCGCTGGAAACTGCTTCTCGCCTCCTCGCTTGCCGCCACAGTGGTCGGTATGGGTGGTAGTCTCGGCATAGCTTACTGGCTGCGCGCCACACCGCAACGATTCGCTGTCCTCGATCCATTACTGCTCAGCACGCTGCTCATCCCGCTCATCGCTATCACCTTCGCCGCTATCTTCGTCTATCGTCACACGGCGCGACGGCGTAAACTGCAAGCGACGCTCACGGTGCTGCTCTCAATCATTCTCACGCTTGCCGCGCTCAGCACCAGTGCGTTGCTGCTCGCGCGGCGCGCGTCCGCCGTTAGACCTGCACCGACCCCGACGCCGCGCAACATAACTTGAAACGATCAAGCGCTTGTCGCTTCTTCACTTACCCCCAGACGATTGAGGCCGATCTGCGCTTGCACCGGCCGGAGCGCGTCAATCACAAAGCGTATGTGTTCTTCGAGCGGCACGCCGAGTTCTTGGACGCCTTGATAGATGTCGTCGCGGTTGACCGTGCGCGCGAACGCTTTGTCTTTCAGTTTCTTCTTGACCGAAGAAACTTCCATGTCGTCCAGACTCTTCGAGGGCCTGACGAGCGCGCAGGCGACGAGAAAGCCGCAGAGTTCGTCGGTGGCGAAAAGCGCCTTCGCCATCTGTGTGTCGCGCGGTACATTCGTGTAGGTCGCATGCCCCATGATGGCGTGGATGATGTGGTCTGGATAGCCGCGCCCGCACATGATCGTCGCGCCTTTGTATGGATGTTCGTCGGCGGTCGGAAACATCTCGTAATCGAAATCGTGGAGCATCCCCGCGAGGCCCCACTCGTCAACGTTCGCATCTGGGCCGCCGTAGCGTGCCGCCGCCGCGCGCATCGCCGTCTCGACCGCGAGCGCGTGCCGCCGCAGGCTCTCGCCCTTCGTGTACTCGCACAATAGCTCCCACGCATCCTCACGTGTGGGCATAAGCAGTCTCACCTCGCACACTTCACTGAATGTGTCGCCGAAGAGCAGTTTCGCACGTCTGCCGTCCGCTTTCAACAAGCGCCGTTCGGAGGGGCGCGCTTGCTGCACCTCCGACCATCCTTTACAATTCCTAGCGTCACATCATAGCGGTTTGACCACCGATGAAGTCTCTTTTAATCATCACACTCATTGCCTACGCGGTCGCTGCGATTCACGCACTGCTCGCGTTTATTAACAAGCGCCGCTCGGCCGAACGCACGGCGCTCTACACGCTCGCCGCAGCCTTCACGGGCCACACCGTTGCGCTCGCGCTCGACTGGGTGCAGCACGGTCATTACCCGCTCTTCGGTCTGCGCGAGACGTTTTCGTTTCTAGCATGGACGCTCGTCGTCGCTTACGGGCTGGCGCTCTATCGTTATCACGCGCGCGCGCTCGGCGCGATCACTCTGCCCATCGTCACGCTGCTCCTGCTCGTCGCCATACTCGTGCACGCAGGCGACAACGCAGCCGCAAACTCGGTCACGCAGGGCGTCGCCGTCTGGTTGTTTCCAATTCACACGACGCTCTTGGTCTGCGCTTACGCCGCGTTCTTCGTCGTCTTCGCCGCGAGCGTAATGTACTTGTGGCAGGAGCGCGAGTTGAAATTAAAAACTTTCAGCGCCTTCTTTCATCGCTTGCCATCGCTGTCAACCGTTGACGACATCGGCGCAACAGCCGTCGGCATCGGCTTCACGCTGCTCTCGCTCGGCATCTTGACGGGCATCATCTGGTCGTCGGAACGCAGCGGCCGGCTCTGGCACAACGATCCGAAAGAGGTTTCGGCGCTGCTCACTTGGTTGCTTTACTTGACGATGATCCACTATCGCGCCCAGTGGCGCGGACGCAAAGCCGCTTGGGTCGGCGTCGCTGGTTTCGTTCTCGTCGTCTTCACTTTCTTAGGCACGCGCTGGCTCGGCGGCTATCACGTGTTTGGTTAGTCTTCAGTTTTCAGTTTTCGGCAAGAACAAAGCTGCCAACTGAAAACTGAAGACTGAAAACCGAAAACTGTTCCCCATGTCCATTGTTCTCGTCGGTCTCAATCATAAATCCGCGCCCGTGGAGGTGCGCGAGCGTCTGGCGTTCTCGGACGAGGATTGCACGGAGTCGCTGCGCGCGTTGGTGGATGGCGATGCGATCAGCGAAGGGTTGATCGTTTCGACGTGCAACCGCGTCGAGGTGTTGGCGACCACAGGCAGCATGGACAGCGCGGCGGGCGCAACCCGCATCAGCGATTTTCTGAGCACAGTTCGCGCCGTGCCCGCAGACTTTTTCTACGAGCATCTCTACACGCACGCGGGCGACGAAGCGGTGCGCCACGTCTTTCGCGTGGCCTCTTCGCTCGACTCGATGGTCGTGGGCGAGCCACAGGTGCTCGGTCAAGTGCGCCGCGCTTACACGATTGCGGTCGCCGCCGGTACAGCCGGGCGCATCATTCATCGGTTGATGCATCACGCCCTGCACGTCGCCAAGCGCGTCCGCTCGGAGACAGGCATCGCCGATTCAGCCGTCTCGATCAGTTACACGGCGGTCGAACTTGGGCGCAAAGTTTTCGGTTCGCTCAACGGTACGACCATACTCTTGGTCGGCGCGGGCGAGATGGCCGAACTCGCCGCACAACATCTCGCGGGCGCTGGCGCTGAGCACATCCTTGTGGCCAATCGCACGCGCACGACGGCCGAAGAATTGGCCGCCAAGTTTAACGGCGAAGTTGTGAATTTCGATGCTCTGCCCGCGCAACTCGCCGAAGCAGACATCATCATCTGCTCGACCGGCGCGCGCGAATACATCATCACGCCGCAGATGGCGCGTGCAGCGTTAGAGACGCGGCGCAACCGGCCCGCCTTCTACATTGACATCAGCGTCCCGCGCAATGTTGACCCGGCGGTCGGCGAGATCGGCAACCTGTTTGTCTTCGACGTGGACGATCTCGAAGCGGTCATCGCCTCGAACATACGCGAGCGTGAACACGAAGCCGAACGCGCCGAGTTGATCGTCGCATCCGAAGTGATGCAGTTTCAACAGGCGTTGCGCGCGATGGACATCGGGCCGACGGTCGGCGCGATCCGGCAGAAGTTTCAAGACATCGCCAAGAACGAATATCAACGACAACGAAACAAGCTCGGCGCGCTCTCGGCCGAACAGGAGCACGCCGTCGAATCGCTGCTGCTCTCGGTCGTCAACAAGATCGCGCATCCGGTCATTAACCGCGTGCGCCGCTCGCATGAAACCGGCGTCGAAGAGAACTTGCAAGCATGGCGCGAAATTTTTGCGCTCGACGAGAAAGAGAACGGGCAAACGCCAACGGAATGAAGAACAGTTTTATCATCGGTTCGCGCGGCTCTAAGCTCGCGCTCTGGCAAGCGAATTGGGTCAAGTCACAACTCGCCGCGTTGCGGCCTGACGCGGACGCGCGGATCGAGATCATTAAGACTTCGGGCGACGTGATGCGCGACGTGCCACTCGCGGTCATCGGCGGCAAGGGCGCGTTCACCAAAGAACTCGAAGAGGCGCTGCTCGCCGCGCGCATAGACATTGCCGTCCACTCGCTCAAAGACCTGCCGACGACTCTGCCCGATGGTCTCGCCATCACCGCCATCACCGAACGCGAAGACCCGCGCGACGCGCTCGTGCTCCGCGCCGGTACGTCGAACGACAACGCTTCTTTGCAGACTTTGCCTGCGGGCGCAATCGTCGGCACATCGAGCCTGCGCCGTCAAGCGCAGTTGAAGTTCCTGCGCCCAGACGTTGAGATACGCGACCTGCGCGGCAACGTGGATACGCGCCTGCGCAAACTCGACGAGGGCCGATACGACGCCGTGCTGCTCGCCTCTGCGGGCTTGCGCCGGCTCGGTTTTGCCGCGCGTATCAGCGCGCCCGTGCCGACCGACGTGATGTTGCCCGCCGTCGGGCAAGGTGCACTCGGCATCGAGACGCGCGCCGACGATAAAGACACCAACGCGCTCATCGTGCAACTAGAACACGCAGCCACGCGCGCCGCTTGCACCGCCGAACGTGCGCTCCTGTTTGCGCTCGGCGGCGGTTGCCAAGTGCCCATCGCCGCACACGCAACGGTCAACGACGGTCGCTTGCATGTCGTAGGGCTGGTCGCCAGCATGCGCGGCGACGAGATCATCCGCGCCGCAATCGAAGACGACATAGCGCAAGCCGCGCGCGCGGGCGAAGTATTGGCCGAACGACTATGCGCACAAGGCGCAGAGCGTCTGCTCGCCGAACAGTTATAACGCGCGAAAGTTTTCCCAACAGATTTATGTCATCGTCTCAACCCCTCGCCGGTCGCACCATCGTCACCACGCGCGCGCGGGCGCAAGCCGCAGAGTTCGCGGCACTGCTCGAAGGCTATGGCGCGCGCGTCGTCGCTTGCCCGACCATCGAGATCGTCGAACCGGAAACTTATGCGCCGCTCGATCAGGCGCTGGAGAATCTGTACGGCTACGATTGGTTGATCTTTACGAGCGTCAATGGTGGGGACTTTTTCCTGCGCCGTCTGGCTGCGCTCGACAAAGACGTGAGCGAACTTGATGCGTTGCGCGTTTGCGCCATCGGCACGGCGACGGCGGAGCGTCTGCACGAAGCGCACATACACGTTGATGTCGTGCCTGAACAGTTCAAAGCCGAAGGCGTCTTTGCGGCGTTGGAGAGTTATCTCGGCGGGCGGGCGCGCTTCGACCGTTTGAATTTTCTGATCCCGCGCGCTGCCATCGCACGAGATTTTTTGCCGCGCGCGCTGGAAGCGGCAGGCGCGCGCGTTGATTGTGTGCCCGCTTATCGCACCGTGCCGCCGCAGACGACCGAGCGTGCGCGCGTCGAAGCACTGCTCGCGGGCGGCGCGGTTGATTGCATCACGTTCACCAGTTCTTCAACCGTCAACAACTTCGCGCAACTCTTCGACACGAACGATCTGCGCGCGCTGCTCGCGGGCGTCCGCGTCGCTTGCATCGGCGACATCACGGCGCGCACTGCCGCAGAGTTTGGCCTCAAGACCGATATTCAACCCAATGAGTTCACCGTCCCCGCGCTCGCAAAAGCTATCGCGGACTACTTCGCTAAATGCTAAACTCCCAATGATGACACAGGGACGCATACTTGTGGTTGACGACGATCCGCTCCTGCTCGACACCTTGCGCGAGATTCTGACGGCGGGCGGCTTCGACACGCATGCCGAAACCGACGGGCGCGCGGCGCTCGCGCATCTAGCCGAGTTTCGCCCTGACGTCGTCATCACAGACGTGAAGATGCCCGGTCTCGACGGCTTCGCCCTGTTGCGCAAAGTGCGCGAGCGCGAACCGGAGTTGCCTGTGATCCTCTT
>Ga0209153_1000322_pt1 | contig 24550 bp, 15 predicted proteins | sample GraSoiAngelo_120_FD_185877 | JGI IMG/M metagenome (GOLD analysis project Ga0209153, IMG submission 185877) | Grasslands soil microbial communities from the Angelo Coastal Reserve, California, USA - 14_0919_09_20cm (SPAdes) (version 2) | ecosystem: Environmental > Terrestrial > Soil > Grasslands ...
GCTGTTCGAGGTCGCAGGATCAGACAAGCGCGCGATCTTGACGCGCGTGCTTGATGGCGAGAACCTGCCGGCTGCCCGCGCAACCTCGATCGGCGAGACCATCTGGCTCGTGGACGCGGCCGCGCTCCCGGAGGCTTTTCGTGGCCGATGAGCTTGAGGAAATACCGTGCGCGCTGGTCGTGATGGGCGTTTCCGGCTCCGGCAAAAGCACGATTGCGCAGAAACTGGCGGAGCGGCTCGGCTGGCGCTACGAGGACGGCGACAAGTTTCACTCCGCAAGCAACGTCGCCAAGATGCGCGCCGGACACCCGCTGACCGACGAGGATCGCCGGCCCTGGCTGCAGGCGATTGCCGGGGAGATCGACCGGGTCTGCAAGGCCGGCGAGCGCGCGGTGATCGCCTGCTCCGCGCTCAAGCATGCCTATCGCGACATCCTGGTGCATGGACGCAGTGACGTCCGCATTATTTTCCTCAAGGGCGCGCAAGCCTTGATCGCGCACCGCCTCACCATGCGCAAAGGCCACTTCATGCCGGCCGGGCTTTTAGACAGCCAGTTCAAGACGCTGGAGCCGCCGGACCAAAGCGAGCGCCCCGTGACGGTGTCGATCGATGCTTCGGTCGAGACCATCATCGATGACATCGTGCGCCAACTGAAGCTCGATCACGTCGATCGCGGCGCGACACGCAGGAAGCTTTCATGACCCGCATCGCGCTGGTGGTATCCGACGTCGACGGCACGCTACTGACCAAAGACAAGACCCTGACCGACGGCGCCAAGGCCGCGGCGCGGCGGTTGCATGGGGCCGGCATCGGCTTCACCATCGTCTCCAGCCGGCCGAGCATCGGCATGGGATTTTTGATCGAGCCGCTGGCGATCACCCTGCCCATCGGCGCCTTCAACGGCAGTTCGATCGTCGACGCCGGGCTAAGGCCGATCGAACAGCATTTGATTCCAGCTGCCGTGGTGCAACGCAGCCTCGATTTGCTCGACGAATTCGGCGTCGACATCTGGCTGTTCACCAACGAGAAGTGGCTGACGCGCACCCCCGACGGCGAATATGTCGCCCACGAGAAGCGCGCGATCAAGCACGATCCCACGATCGTTGCGGATTTCGCGCCTTACCTCGCGAGCGGCTGCAAGATCGTCGGCTCGAGTTCAGACCCGGCGTTGCTGCAACGCTGCGAAGCCGCGATGCAGCAAGCCGTCGGCACGCAGGCAACCGCGGTCCGCTCCCAGACCTATTACCTCGACATCACCCCGCCCGGTCACGACAAGGGCACGTTCGTGGACGCGATGGCCAAACGGCTCGGAATTTCGACCGAAGCGGTCGCGACCATTGGCGACATGCAGAACGATCTCGCCATGTTCAAAAAGAGCGGCATCTCAATCGCAATGGGCAACGCCACCGACGACGTCAGGAAGCAGGCGACGGATGCGACGGCGTCGAATGAAGACGAAGGTTTTGCCAAGGCGATCGACATGATTTTGAGGAATAATGCGGCGAGCTAACCAATCTTTGCGGCTCGCCTTGGAATGCCGAAGCGGCCTATTTTGGCCGCCTCGGTTCGGCGCGTCGTTCAGCTCTTTCGGTCGCCTTGCGGCTCGCCGACGAACACGACCGGCGTTCCCTTTTTGATGCTGCCGGCCAACAGCCCCGCGTCCCAGTTCGTCAGCCGAACGCACCCGTGAGATTCGGCCTTGCTGACTTTGGAGGGATCTGCCGTGCCGTGGATGCCGTATCCCTTCGCTGACAGCCCAATCCAGTACAGTCCCACCGGGTTGTTCGGACCCGGTTTGATGGTGAAAGGTCTTTTCGATTTGACGCCTTTGAATTTGTAGTCCGGATTGTAGCGATAGGTCGGGTTGCGATCGACCGAGACGACCTTGAAACTGCCAATCGGCGAAGGCTTCTCCTCGCTGCCGACGGTTGCCGGAAAGAAGGCGACCAGCGCGCCCGACCGATCGAACGCCTCCACGGTCTGACGCGACGCATCGATTTCGATCCGATTGACCGTCAATTTGGTTGGCTTGTTGAGCACGCCGGCCACAAAAAGGGTTTCGCCGGCAGAATCGAATTTCTTTCCGGGATTGAGCGCCGACAGCAGCGCTTCGCTCATATGAAATTTCTCGGCGATGGCTTCACGCGGGCTGGTGTAATCGAGCGCCTTGAGAGTTTTCATATCCTCCATTTTCTTGGGAAGCTTTCTCAGGAAAGGTCCCTTCACGTCGTTTTCAGAGATCGTGTACTCGGTAATCGCAGGATCGTTGCTTGTGCTCATTAGTGCCGTCCAGATTTCCGGCGTGAGCGCCTTGTCGGCCGCCAAGCCCTTCGCCTCGGCAAAGGCGCGCAGCGCTTTTTGGGCATTTTCACCGAGCTTGCCGTCGATTTCCCCTGGCGAGAATTGCGCCCGATCCAGCAAAATCTGGGCCTTTACGACCGCCGCATCGATCTTGTCCTCGGGCGCAGGCCTGGTCGGAAACCCAGCGTTGTTAACTGCCGTCGCATCGAGCCTGGCTGCCGCCGCCGGAAATACCAGCCAGCCCAAAATGATGGCCGCAACGGACGAGCGGATCATCCGGCAACCCTCCAGCAAAGACCTACAACAACAATAAAGTCCCGCCTGGCAAGTTCCTTGCGTGGGAATCGAGGCCGGACGCCACGGGCGCGCCGCCGCCCGGTCCTCCCAGGGCGAACGCCGCGACCGGGCCTTTCGGGCAATTGGTTGGGATCCAATTATGCCGAGCGCTGCATCGCCGGCTTTTCGACCGGCTTTTTGGCGTCGCTCAGATTGTGCGCGGTATTGACCAGCGCAATATGCGTCAGCGCCTGCGGGAAATTGCCGGTCTGGCGTCCCGCGCCGGGATCGAATTCCTCCGCCAACAGTCCGAGATCGTTGGCCACCGCGACGACGCGATCGAACAACACCTGGGCCTTGGCGACCTCGCCTGCGAGCACATAGGCGTCGGCAAGCCACAGGCTGCAGGCAAGAAACGCGCCTTCGATCGGCTGCTCCTCGGGCGAGGCTTCGCGCGGGTCGTGCCGCAGCACAAAGCCGTCTCGCATCATATATTTCTCGATCGCCGCGACGGTGCCGCGAACGCGCGGGTCCGAGGCCGAAAGGAAACCCACCGCCGGCAGCAGCAGGACGCTGGCATCGAGCATCTGCGAACCATAGGATTCAACGAAAGCGTTCTGCCTGGAATCAAAGCCGTTTTCGCAGACATCGCGACAAATCGTATCGCGCAATCTCCGCCAGCGATCGAGCGGTGCGTCAAGTCCGAATCTTTCGGCGCTTTTGATGCCGCGGTCGAACGCCACCCAGGTCATGACTTTGGACGAGACATAGTGCTTGCCCTCGCCGCGGCGCTCCCAGATGCCGTGATCCGGCTGGTCCCATACTTCAGACAGATGTTCGATCACCGCGCGTTCCAGTGCCCAGCTTTCGTCGTCAAGTTTCAGCTCAGCCACGCGGGCCTGGTGAAACGCATCGATCAGTTCGCCGTAGACATCGAGCTGCAGCTGGGCGTGTGCGGCATTGCCGACCCGAACCGGCTGCGCACCTTCGTAACCCGCCAACCAGCCGGCCTCCCATTCCAACAGGCGCGGCTGGCCCATAATGCCGTACATGATCTGCATGTTCGCAGGCCAACCGGCCGCGGCGCGCAGCAGCCAATTGTGCCAGGCGGAAGCTTCCTCGGTATAGCCGGAGTTCATCAGTGCCAGCAGCGTAAAGGTGGCGTCGCGCAGCCAGCAAAAACGATAATCCCAGTTGCGCGTGCCGCCCAACTTCTCCGGCAGCGAGGTCGTGGGCGCTGCAACGATGCCGCCGGTCGGCGCATAGGTCAGCGCCTTCAGCGTGATCAGCGATCGCATCACCAGGTCACGACTGTCGCCTTCGTAGGTGCAGCGGCTACTCCATTCAGTCCAATAATCTTCGGTATCCTCCAAGGCCTGCGCCGGGTTGATCGGCTCCGGAAGCGGCAGATGCGAAGGCCCATAGGTGAGCACAAAGGGTACCGTCTCGCCTTCGCTCACCTCGAAATCGGCAACCGTGGTCAAGTCCTCGCCGCGGGTTTCGACCGGCGTCCGCAGCACGGTCATGTCCTGCCCCGCGATCGCCAGCAGTGCGCCATCTTCGGTTCGCCTGACCCAGGGAATGTCGATGCCGAAATCAAAGCGGATCACGAGCTGCATGTGCAGCTTCACTTTGCCCAAGACGCCCCGCACCAGCCGCACCACGTCGGAGGCCTTGCCGCGCGGGGGCATGAAATCGATCAGTGCGACGACGCCGTTTTCGGTTTCAAACCGCGTCTCCAGGATCAGCGTGTTGTCCCAGTAGCGGCGGGAGGAGCTTTTGATCTCGTCCGCGGGCGCGATCAGCCAGCGGCCGTTCCTGTTCGTGCCCAGCAAAGCCGCGAAACAGGCATCGGAATCAAAGGCGGGCCAGCACAGCCAGTCGATCGATCCATCACGGCCGACCAGTGCCGCGGTCTCGCAATCGCCGATCAGCCCATAGTCTTCAATTCTGCAGGACACTCTGCCTCTGCCCGTTGAAAATGCCTGCCCCTCAATTCGTCTTGCGCGTGCGCTCTCCTGTCGCTGCCTTGAGCGCGCCGACATCGATGGCGTCTGCGATTTCGTCAACGGCGAGCGGCAACCGCTGTCGCCAGTTCGCATGCTCGTTGACGGTGCCGGGGATATTGGGCTGCTCGACTACGCCGAGCAGATCCTCCAGCGATATCGCGAGCAGCCGGGATTTGGTCCGCGACAGAAAGCTCACGACCGCGTTGAGATCATGGCGCTCGATGCCGTGGTGCCGCAACACGTCGTTCAGCATGGTCAGTGCATGCCAGCGCGCATCATCGCTTTCGCCGGGATCGATCCCAAGCGACCGCTTCAGCTTCAGATCGGCGAAGGAGCGCCAGCCGGCGTAGCTCGAGAGGTCGTGGGTATTGAAGGTGACGAGCGCATTTGCGGCGTAATGATCGAGGCCGCGGAAGCGGCCATGGTCGTCACGCTCGAACATCATCACCAGATAGGACCAGATGCCCCAATCGGCCATCTGCTCGCGAAAGCCTTGCGGCACGGTACCCAGGTCTTCGCCGATCACGATGCAGCGATGCGCCACGCTTTCCTGCGCGGTCACGGCGAGCAGCGCCTCGAACGGCATCTGCACATAGACGCCGCTATCGGGGGCAAAGCCGTGCGGCACCAGATAAAGCCGCTTCAAGCCCAGCACGTGATCGAGCCGGATCGCGCCGGCGTGGCGCATCGAAGCCTGCAGCATCTGGCGAAACGGCTCAAAGGATCGCATTTCAAGACCGGCCGCATTGAATCCCGCAAGGCCCCAGTTCTGGCCGAGCGTATTCAACGGATCCGGCGGCGCGCCGACGGCGAGATGGCGCGAGATTGCCGCCTGCTCGTTCCAGGCGTCGAATCCATCGCATTGCACCCCCACCGCGACATCGAGATACAGGCCGACCTTCATGCCGAGACGATCAGCAAGCTCCTTGCAGGACCGCAATTGCTGGTCGGCGGTCCATTGCACGAATTCCACGAACTCGACCTCGCGCTTGTCGGGGCCGGCGCGCAATTTGGCGCATTGATCGTCATCCGGGCGCCGCCATTCCTCCGGCCACTCCCACCACGGCTTGTTGAAGCGGCGCCGCAGCACCTCAAAGCAGGCGAAACGCGACAGTAAGGAGGCGCGCTCGCCTCGGAATTTCGCAAAATCCTCCTTGCGGACGGACTTCGCCTCGGCGCAGAACTCCTTGAACGCCGATCGCAGCGCGCGCCATTTCAATTCGGCAACAGCGACATAGTCCACAGCGGGGGTCTGCCGGAGCCTAGGCGTCGTTTCGTCGGCCTCGGAAAAAGCCTCCGTGGAAAATTCAGGGATTTTCGCAACATCGATATAGAGCGCATTCAGGAACAGCCGGCTGTTCGGCGAATAGGGGCTGCAATCGCCGGGCCGGTCATCGAACAGCACATGCAGCGGGTTCAAACCGACTCCATCGGCTCCCAAGGCATTGGCAAGCTCGATCAGCCCTTCCAGGTCGGTAAAATCGCCCATGCCCCAGTTGCGTACCGAACGGACGCCGTAGAGCTGCACGGCCAATAACCAGCCGCGGTCGAAATCGCCATCGAAGGCCCGCCGCGGTGCAACGATCAGGGGGACCTCCTCCGAACCGGAGGAATCCGCCAGATGCAGCCGGTAAGTTCCGACCGGCAAATCCTGCGGCCAGGCGATGAAGGGATCATGACTCTCGCCGTCAGCGATAACCTTAAGATTGGCCACTATTTTCCACCGCAATGGGAACGTGACAGCCTGCGCAAGCTCGGTTCGTGCGGTCTCGCCGCAGCGGATCACCACCGGGCTACCGATCAGGCGGTACGGTGCCAAGGCCGGCAAGGCGTCAACAACGATCTTCAGCGCGGCCTCGCCGGTCACACGATGGTGACCCTGGCCGTCGATAAACTCGGTCTGAATACCTAGATTCTCAGCTTGGGTAAAAAGGTTCATTCGGCACGCGGTTTGCACGCAAGAGGTGGGGAGGCGTCGTGAAATTGTCCAAGTGTAATAAGGAGATAGAAGGTATCCAATGCTCTATCCTCCCCGTCCTTTACCGGGAACCAATGCTCGTGAGCGGCTTTGTATATAAGTCGGGAACGCCGTTCCGCAGCCGGGACGTCATTTCCATGTCAGTGGCGGCATCACCGTGAACAAAACAACTCAAACTGTCGAGAGTGCCGGCGGCACTTTCCATATCGAGGATGTTTATCCGCTGATTGACGGCGGCCGCTTCCCGGTCAAGCGAATCGTCGGCGAGCCCGTCGAGATTTGGGCGGATATCTATCGTGACGGGCACGATATCACCGCCGCAGCCGTGATCTGGCGCCATGAGCGCGAGCGCGAATGGCACCGTAAGGCAATGACCCATCACAGTGACGACCGCTGGCGGGGGTCATTCGTGCCCGAACAGGTGGGCCATTACGTCTATGCGATCGAGGCCTGGACCGATGAATTCGCGACCTGGCGCCGCGGAGTCGAACTAAAGCAGCAGGCCGGCGCCGATGTCTCGCTGGATGCCGTCGAAGGCGCCGCGATGCTGACCAAGGCCAAGGGCGGCGGACACGCCGCGACCGCGGCGATCTCTAGGCAATGCGAAGAATATCTGCAGACCGGCGACACCGAGGCGCTGCTGACGCCGGAATTGCACGACGCCATGGCCGAAAACCAGTTGCCGCACGATTTGACGCGATCGCAGCCGTTTCCTTTCGTTGCCGACCGGCCGAGGGCGCGGAACGGCGCCTGGTATGAAATGATACCACGCAGCCAAGGCACGATTCCCGGCCAGCACGGCACGTTCAAGGATTGCATCGCGCGGCTCGCCGATGTCGGCGCGATGGGTTTCGATGTGATCTATTTCACGCCGATCCACCCGATCGGAAAGACCAATCGCAAGGGCCGCAACAATGCGGTGACGGCGGCGGACGGCGATCCCGGCAGCCCCTACGCGATCGGCGCAGCCGAGGGCGGTCACGACGCGGTGCATCCGGAATTGGGCACGCTGGAGGATTTCCGCGAGTTCGTGGCGGCCTGCCAGTCGCTCGACATGGAAGTCGCGCTCGACTTCGCCGTGCAGTGCTCGCCCGATCATCCCTGGCTGAAGCAACATCCGCAATGGTTCAGGCGCCGGCCGGACGGCTCGATGCGCTATGCGGAAAATCCGCCGAAAAAATACGAAGACATCGTCAATCCCGATTTCTCATCCGAAGATGCCGGCGCGCTGTGGAATGCGCTGCACGACGTCGTGCTGTTCTGGATTGATCAGGGCGTGAAGATCTTCCGGGTCGACAATCCCCACACCAAACCCTTCCGGTTTTGGGAGTGGCTGATCCGCGAAGTGCAGCTTCGGCATCCGGACGTGATCTTCCTTGCGGAAGCCTTCACGCGGCCGAAGTTGATGAAAGGCCTCGCCAAGCTCGGCTTCACCCAGTCCTACACCTACTTCACCTGGCGCACCCAAAAATGGGAGATCGAGCAATATCTCAACGAGCTCGTTCGTTATCCCGAGCGGGACTTCTATCGCCCCAATTTCTTCGTCAATACGCCTGATATCCTGCCCTATCATCTGCAGGGCGGCGAACCCTGGATGTTCAAATCCCGCGTCGCGCTGGCTGCAACGCTTTCGAGCAGTTATGGCATCTATAATGGCTTCGAATTGCTCGAACACGAGCCGATTCCGGGCCGCGAGGAATATCTGGATTCCGAGAAATACCAGATCAAGGTCCGCGATTGGAACAAGCCCGGCAACATCAAGCCGTATATCGGCGACCTCAACCGTATCCGCCGCGCCAACACGGCGTTGCAACAGACCAGCAATTTGCGATTCATCGCGATAGAGGACGGCAATGTCACTGCATTCGTCAAGGAATCCGTCGACCAGACCAACACCGTGGTGGTGGCGATCGCGCTATCGCGCGACGCGCACGAATTCTGGCTGCATCTCGGCGACGTCCAGGTCGGCACGGACGGCGAACGGCGCCCCGTGGCGGCCGTGGAAAACCTGATCACCGGCGAGCGATCGCCGGTGGAATGGGGCGGCATCCGCCTGCGCATCGATCCGATGCACGATCCCGCCTTGCTCTTCCGCTGCCTGGCGTAACAGAGTAGCCCCATGAACGTGATGTCATCGATCGATGCCAAGGAATTGCCGGTCACCCAGATCGGCGATGAGCTGTGGTACAAGGACGCCATCATCTATCAGCTCCACGTCAAGGCCTTTGCCGACAGCAATAATGACGGTATCGGCGATTTCGCCGGGCTCACGGAAAAGCTCGGCTATCTGCAGGACCTCGGCGTCACCGCGCTGTGGCTATTGCCGTTCTATCCCTCGCCCGGCCGTGACGACGGCTACGACATCGCCGATTACGGCGATATCAATCCGGATTTCGGGACACTGAAGGATTTCAAGCGCTTCATCCAGGAAGCCAAGAAGCGCGGCCTGAAGGTCATCACCGAGCTCGTCATCAACCATACGTCCGATCAGCACGACTGGTTCAAGCGCGCCCGCCGCAGCGACCCGAAGTCGAGTGCGCGCAACTGGTACGTCTGGAGCGACACCGACCAGAAATATCTGGGCACCCGGATTATCTTCACCGACACCGAAAAATCGAACTGGACCTGGGATCCGGAAGCCGGCCAGTTCTACTGGCACCGCTTCTTCTCGCACCAGCCGGACCTGAATTTCGACAATCCGCGCGTGGTCAGGGCGCTGGTCCAGGTCATGAAGCGCTGGCTCGATGCGGGCGTCGACGGTTTCCGTCTCGACGCCATCCCCTATCTGTGCGAGCGCGACGGCACCAACAACGAGAACCTCCCCGAGACCCACGCCGTCATCAAGAAGCTGCGCAGCGAGCTCGATGCCTATGCCAAGGGCAAGGTACTGCTGGCTGAAGCCAACCAGTGGCCGGAGGACGTGCAGGAATATTTCGGCCAGGGCGACGAATGCCACATGGCCTACCATTTCCCGCTGATGCCGCGCATCTACATGGCGATCGCGCAGGAAGACCGCTTTCCGATCACCGACATCCTGCGTCAGACGCCCGACATTCCCGCCAATTGCCAGTGGGCGCTGTTCCTGCGCAACCACGACGAACTGACGCTGGAAATGGTCACCGACGTCGAACGCGATTATCTGTGGTCGACCTACGCCAATGACCCACGCGCCCGCATCAATGTCGGCATTCGTCGCCGCCTCGCGCCATTGATGGACAACGACCGGCGCAAGATCGAATTGATGAATTCGCTGCTGCTGTCGTTTCCGGGCACGCCGATCATCTATTACGGCGACGAGATCGGCATGGGCGACAACATCTATCTCGGCGACCGCAACGGCGTGCGCACGCCGATGCAATGGTCGCCGGACCGCAATGGCGGTTTCTCCCGCTCGGATCCGGCACGCCTGTATGCGCCGACGATCATGGACCCTGTCTATGGCTATGAGGCGGTCAATGTCGAGGCGCAGTCGCGCAGCCTCTCGTCGCTGTTAAGCGCGACCAAACGGCTGATCTCGGTGCGCAAATCGACGCTGGCGTTCGGCCGCGGCACCATGTCGTTCATCCGGCCCGCCAATCGGGCGGTGCTTGCCCATGTCAGGCAAACTCAGGACGAGGTCATTCTCTGCGTTGCCAATCTGTCGCGCTCCGCGCAGGCGACCGAACTCGACCTCTCCCCGTTCAAGGGACGGATTCCCCTGGAGATGCTCGGCCGCACGCGCTTTCCCGCCATTGGCGAACTGCCGTACATGATCACGCTCGCGCCCTATGGCTTCTACTGGTTCCAGCTCCGGGAGCCGGACAAGTCGGAGCCGGTCGCGCCGCGCGCCGTGCCGGAGTTCGAGACCCTTGTCGTGCCGCTCAATTCGACCTGGGTGTCGCTCGCCCGCACCCGCGGCGTGTTCGAGCGCGACGTCTTGCCCGGACATCTGGCGCGCACGCGCTGGTACCCGGAGCGCTCGCCGACCAATATCCATCCGACGCTGACCTCGGCGATACCGTTCTGCGATATCGGCGACAACCGCCCCTGGCTCGCCTTTTTCGAAGCGACGCAGCGCGGCGTCACCCAGCGTTACGTGTTGCCGATGCAGATCGAGTGGGTGCGCTTCGACCGCGAGCGCTATAACCCGCGCGCGTTCGCCGCCGTGCGTCAGGGCGCGCGCGAAGGAACGCTGCTGGACGTCGCAACCGATCACATCTTCATCGCGCTTTTATTGCGCAATCTGCGCGAGGTCCTGACCGTCGAGGAAAACGGCTTGCGCCTGGAATTCAGGCCTACCAGCAAATTTTCCGACCGGCCGATCCGGCAGCCCGAGCGTATCCGTGCGGTCGAAACCGAACAGTCCAACAGCACGGCGCTGGTGGATAACGACTATGTGGTCAAGATTTACCGCAAGCTTGAAAGTGGTACCAATCCCGAGATCGAAATGGGCTGGTTCCTCACCGAAGTTGCAGGGTTTGCCAATACGCCGGCGCTACTCGGCAGCGTCGAGTTCGTCGAGGGTAACCAACGCAGCGCGATCGGGATCGTGCACGCCTTTGTCGAGAACCAGGGCGACGGCTGGACGGTGACCGCGGCCTATCTGGATCGCTTTTCCGACGAGCAGCGGTTGTTGCCGGCGTCCGAGTATCCCGGCAAGAGCGAAGAACTGAACCCTTATTTGCGTTACATGTCGCAAACCGGACGGCGGGTCGGCGAGATGCATGCCGCACTCGCCTCAAACTCCGCACTGCCCGACTTTGCGCCCGAACTGAACCGGCCCGAAGACGTCCAGCGGTGGATCGCCGAGGTTATGGTCCGGGCGGAGCGGGTTTTCGAGGCGCTGAAGCAACGCCGCGACGGCATCAGGGAAGCCGATCGCGCACTGGTCGACGAGATGCTGGCGCAACGCGCAGGCCTGGAAGCTCGCCTGAGTGCGCTATTGCCGCGCAACATCGAGATCCTGAACATCCGCCATCATGGCGACTTCCATCTCGGGCAGATGCTGATCGTCAAGGACGACGTCTTTATCATCGATTTCGAGGGCGAGCCTCGCCGCCCGCTTGCGGAACGGCGGCGCAAGGCGCCGGCGGCGCGCGATGTCGCGGGCTTTATCCGCTCGATCGACTATTCGGTGACCGCCGCGCTGGAACGCGCGCTGAAGGTCTCGTCCGACGAGCACGGCAAGCTTGCCAGGGCGCTGGCGCATTGGCGCGATCGTTCCGCCGACGCCTTCCTCGCCGGCTATCACGAGGCGATGACAAATCAACGGCTCTGGCCGGCAGATCCGCATGGTGCCACCGACCTCTTGAATTTCTTCCTGCTGGAAAAGGCCTTCTACGAGATCGAATATGAGCTGGCCCACCGTCCCGATTGGCTGCGCGTGCCATTGATGGGCATGCTTCGAATTCTGTCCGAACCAGCGAATGAGGCCTCATGACCAAATTGCCCGCCGAGGCCTACGCGATCATCGAGGGCCGCCACTCCGACCCCTTCCGCTATCTCGGCCTTCATACCGAAGGCGATAAAAGCGTGGTGCGCGCCTTTCTGCCGCAAGCCTCGAATGTGGAAGCGATCGGCGAACATGGCGAGACCGCGAAGCTTGCGCGCATTCACGACGCCGGGCTGTTCGCAGGCTCCCTGCCGAACGGCTCGAAGCGCTATCAATTGCGGGCCCGCTTCGGCGACAACGTCGTCGATCTCGATGATCCCTACCGTTTTCCCCCGGTCTTGAGCGATTTCGATCTCTATCTCCTGGGTGAGGGCACCCACCAGCGTCTTTACGACAAGCTCGGTGCGCACCCGATGACGCTCGATGGCGTTGACGGTGTCGCTTTCGTCGTGCTCGCGCCGAACGCGCGGCGGGTCAGCGTGGTCGGCGATTTCAATTTCTGGGACGCGCGGCGCCACCCGATGCGCGTGCGCGGCGTCGGCTACTGGGAATTGTTCATCCCGCACGCCCGGCCGGGCGACCACTATAAATTCGATATCATCGGCCCTAACGGCCAGCATTTGCCGCTAAAATCCGATCCGATGGCCTTTGCCACGGAAATGCGCCCCAAGACCGCGTCGATCGTGCTCGACGAGACGACGATCCCGCATCCGCAGCCGGCGCCTTCGGGCGTCAACGCGTTGAGCGCGCCGGTTTCGATCTACGAGGTTCATCTCGGCTCGTGGCGACGCAAGGGCAACAACGAATGGTTGACCTATCGCGACCTTGCCGAGCAGCTTCCGGCCTACGCACGCGATCTCGGCTTTACCCATCTCGAGTTTCTGCCGGTCAATGAGCATCCCTTCGACGGCTCGTGGGGCTATCAGCCGACCGGCTTGTATGCACCGACCAGCCGGTTCGGCTCGCCTGCCGATTTTGCGGCGCTAATCGATGCCTGCCACCGCGAGGGCCTCGGCGTGATGCTCGACTGGGTGCCGGGACATTTTCCGGACGATCCGCACGGCCTCGGCCATTTCGATGGCACCGCACTGTACGAGCACGCCAATCCCCTGCAGGGCCGCCATCTCGACTGGGGCACGCTGATCTATAATTACGGCCGCACCGAAATCGTGAATTTCCTGGTGTCGAACGCGCTGTTCTGGCTCGAGCGTTATGGCATCGACGGCTTGCGGGTCGATGCGGTCGCTTCCATGCTCTATCTCGATTACAGCCGGCCCGCCGGGGGATGGATCCCGAACAAATATGGCGGCCGGGAAAATCTTGAAGCGATCGATTTCCTGCGCCGCTTCAATACCGAGGTGTTTGCCCGTTTCCCGCAGGCGACCACGGCGGCGGAAGAATCCACCGCATGGCCGCAGGTATCGCGCCCGGTCGATTTTGGCGGGCTCGGTTTCGGCTATAAATGGAACATGGGCTGGATGCATGACACGCTGAACTACATCAGCAAGGACCCGATCCACCGCAAATATCACCACGGCGATATTCTGTTCGGCCTGCATTATGCGTTCTCCGAGAATTTCATCCTGCCGCTGTCGCATGACGAGGTCGTCCACGGCAAACGCTCGATCCTCGGGCGCATGCCGGGCGACGACTGGCAGCGTTTTGCAAACTTGCGCGCCTATTACAGCTTCATGTTCGGCCATCCCGGCAAGAAGCTGATGTTCATGGGCAGCGAGTTCGGTCAGGAACGCGAATGGAACCACGACCATTCGCTGGACTGGCACCTTTTGGAGCAGCAGAAATATGCCGGCGTGCACTCGCTCGTGCGCGACCTCAACCACCTCTATCGCTCCCTGCCCGCGTTGCATGAGCGGGATTGCGACCCGGCCGGTTTTGACTGGATCGTCACCGACGATGCCGATCACAATGTGTTCGCCTGGATGCGCAAGGGCAACGATGCTCGCGCGCGCTGCCTGGTCGTCGTGAATTTCTCGCCCAACGTATATTACAACTACCGTGTCCGCGTGCCGTTTGCCGGCAAGTGGCATGAGGTCCTCAATTCGGACTCCGCGCATTATGGCGGCAGCAACGTCGGCAATGTCGGCGAAGTCCAGACACACGAGGGCTTGATACCTGAACTCAATTTGACCATCCCGCCGCTGGCTGCGATTTTTCTCGTACCGGAAAGCTAATGCATGCGTTTGTCTGCCGGAACCTTCGCGCGCCTCGGTGCAAGCTGGGACGGCCGGGGCACCAACTTTGCGTTGTTCTCCGCCAACGCGCAGAAAGTCGAGCTTTGCCTGTTCGACGGCCAGGGCCGGCGCGAGCTCGAGCGCATCGAACTTCCCGAGCGCAGCGAGGACATCTGGCACGGCTACCTCAATGACGTTTCGCCCGGACAGCTCTATGGCTACCGCGTTTACGGCCCTTATGAGCCCGAGCACGGCCACCGCTTCAATGCCAACAAGCTCTTGCTCGATCCCTACGCCAAGCGGCTCGCCGGGCGGCTGGTCTGGAGCGACGCACATTTCGCTTACCGTACCGGCAGCGCGCGCGAGGATCTATCGTTCGACCGCCGCGACAATGCGCGCGGCATGCCGAAGGCGGTCGTGGTCGACGAAACCTTCAACTGGGGCCGGCGCGAGATACGCCCCTCCATCCCCTGGGAAGACACCATCATCTACGAGGCGCATGTCAAAGGCCTGACCCAGACGCGCGAGGATGTGCCGCCGAACCTGCGCGGCACCTATGGCGGGCTGTCTTCTCCAGCGATGATCGAACATCTCAAGCGGCTCGGCGTCACCGCCATCGAACTGCTGCCGATCCATGGACTGATCGACGATCGGGTGCTGGTCGAAAAGAAGCTCTCGAATTATTGGGGCTACAACACGCTCTCATTCTTTGCGCCCGAGCCGCGCTACGCGCAGGATAACCCGCTCGATTCCTTTCGCACCACGGTGGCGCGGCTGCACGACGCCGGCATCGAGGTGATGCTTGACGTGGTCTACAACCACACCGCCGAAGGCAACCATATGGGCCCGACGCTGTCGTTCCGCGGCATCGACAACGCCTCGTACTACTGGCTGAACCGGGAGAACCCGCGCTATTACGACGATTTCACCGGCTGCGGCTCTTCGGTCAACCTGACCCATCCGCGCGTGTTGCAGATGGTCATGGATTCGCTGCGCTACTGGGTTGAGGTCTGCCACGTCGACGGCTTCCGCTTCGACCTCGCGACCACGTTGGCGCGCGGGCTGAACGGCTTCGATCGCAATGCCGCCTTCTTGACCGCGGTACGACAGGATCCAGTGCTGGCATCGGTAAAGCTCGTCGCCGAGCCCTGGGACCTTGGGCTCGGCGGCTATCAAGTCGGCGCGTTTCCCTCACAATGGTCGGAGTGGAACGATCGCTACCGTACCGCGATGCGGCGCTACTGGAGCGGCGAAGGCAGCCTGATCGGCGAAGTGTCGAGCCGCATGACCGCCTCCTCCGATCTGTTCCACCATGACGGCCGCGCGCCGCGCGCCAGCGTCAACCACATCACCGTCCATGACGGTTTTACGCTTGCCGACTTGTTCAGCTACAACGAGAAGCACAACGAGGCCAATGGCGAAGGCAATCGCGACGGCGCCAGCGATAATCACAGCAACAATTGCGGCCATGAGGGGCCGACCGACGATGCCAATGTCGTTGCGCTGCGACGTCAACTGCGAAGAAATCAGCTTGCGTGTCTGTTGCTGGCGCAGGGCACGCCGCTGATCCTGGCCGGCGACGAGGTCGGCAACTCGCAGTCCGGCAACAACAACGCCTATTGCCAGGACAACGACGTCGGCTGGATCGGCTGGGAGAATCTCGGCAAAGAGGGCGAGGACCTCGTCGCCTTTATCGGCCACTTGACCGAGTTGCGCCGGCGGTTCGGGCAAATTCGCACCCATCACTGGCTCGACGGGCGCCGCACCGATGGCTCCTATGGCGTGTTGTGGCTGACGCCCGCGGCCGAGGAAATGAAGGAATCCGACTGGAATTTTCCGGAAGGCCGGTTTCTCTCTTATGTGCTAGGCCCGGTGGAACCAGGACAGCCGCCGATCTTTATCGTGCTGAATGCGGCGCCTGAGGAGATTGCGTTCAAACTGCCCATCATGAGCGAGTACAAGAGCTGGCAGCTGGTTCTCAACACGGCCGACGCCAAGCAGACGACGGCGGATTTGGCCGCTGGGGCGGGCGCCAAGGCACCTCCCCGCTCGGTGCTCGCCTTTGCGGGTTCGGCATGAATAAGCGACAGTTTGGTGCGCGGCTGACAACGGACGGCACGTCCTTCCACCTTTGGGCGCCGGCGGCAAAGCGCGTGGAGCTGTTGCTGCACGAACCTCAAGCGATGCAGCGCGGCGACGATGGCTGGTTTTCCGCCGATATCGCCGGCGTGAAGGCCGGCGCACGCTACAAATTCCGGATCGATGACGAGATCGACGTGCCCGATCCGGCCTCGGCGTTTCAGCCCGAAGATGTTTCCGGTCCGAGCGAGGTGATCGATCACGCAAGCTACCCATGGCGCGCCCGGGATTGGCGCGGGCGGCCGTGGCAGGAAACCGTGCTGATCGAATCCCATGTCGGAACGTTCACGCCGGGGGGTACTTACCGCGCGATGATCGAACAGCTCGATCATCTCGTGCAAACCGGGATCACGGCGCTTGAACTGATGCCGCTTGCGGATTTCGCAGGCAAGCGCGGCTGGGGTTATGACGGCGTGTTGTGGTACGCGCCCGACAGGGCCTATGGCCGCCCCGACGATCTCAAGGCCTTGATCGACGAAGCCCATCTGCGCGGGCTGATGGTGTTCCTCGACGTGGTCTATAATCACTTCGGCCCCGAAGGAAATTATCTCGGCCGCTACGCGCCAAAGTTCTTCACCGAAGCCCACACGCCATGGGGCAGCGCGATCGACTACCGCGTGCCGCAGGTGCGCGCCTTCGCCATCGAGAACGCACTTCAGTGGTTGGGCGATTATCGCTTCGACGGGCTGCGGCTCGATGCCGTCAATACCATCGTCGAAGTGGGCGAAGTTCCGATCCTGCACGACTTGAGTGCGGCGGTTGGCCGGCTTGCCGCGGAAACCGGGCGGCACATTCACCTGGTGCTCGAAAACGGCGACAACCACGCGAGCCTGCTCGATCCCGCGCAGGAACCGCCGCGCGGCAAATATCGCGGCCAATGGAACGACGACTATCACCACGTTTGGCATGTGATGCTGACCGGTGAAGCCCAGGGCTACTACGGCGACTATCAGCGTTCGCCGCGCGGCGACCTTGCACGCGCGCTTGCCTCAGGCTTTGTCTATCAAGGCGAAGTCTCGGCTTTTTGGGGCGGCAAACGGCGCGGCGAACCCAGCGGCCGGCTGCCGCCGTCAGCCTTCGTCAATTTCCTGCAAAACCACGACCAGATTGGTAACCGCGCGCTTGGCGACCGGCTCGAGAGCATCGCCGATCCAAGAGGGATCGAAGCCGCACTCGCGCTCACCTTGCTGGCGCCGATGACGCCGATGTTGTTCATGGGCGAAGAATGGGGATCGAAAACGCCGTTTCCTTTCTTTTGTGATTTCCAGGGCGAGCTCGCCAACGCGGTCCGCAACGGACGACGCCGGGAATACGGCTGGGCCTACGCCAAATATGGCGATGAAGTGCCCGATCCGCTTGCAGCGGCGACATTTGAATCGGCCGTTCTCGATTGGCAAACCTGCAAGACAGCGGCGGGCGAGATGCGGCTGGCGCTGGTGCGCCAGCTTCTTGCGATCCGTCAACGCGAGATCGCGCCGCGGTCAGCGGGCGCAGCCTTTGGCGACGCGCGCGCCAACGACAACGGCTTGCTGACCGCAAGCTGGCACATGGGCGATGGCGCGATGCTGCTCCTCACAGCCAATCTCTCGGCAAATGAGCTTGCCAGCACATCAACGCACGCAACCGGCACGCCGATCTGGGGCGGCGAGGCCGGCGACCTGCTCCCGCCCTGGTCGGTGTTCTGGCGCATCGGAGGCTAACAATGCCTCCGGCCATCCCGATTTCGACCTATCGGCTGCAACTGACCGCGGATTTCGATTTCGACAAGGCCGCCCAAATCGTTCCCTATCTGCAGGCGCTCGGCATCACACATCTCTATGCCTCGCCGTTCATGACGGCGCGTAAGGGCTCTACCCACGGCTATGACATCGTCGATCACGGCAGGCTGAACCCCGAGCTCGGCGGCGACGCCGGCTTCGAACGATTGAGCCAGGCGCTCAAGCACCATGATCTCGGCCTGATCCTCGACTTCGTGCCCAATCATGTCGGCGTGCATTTCGCCGATAATCCATGGTGGCTGGACGTGCTGGAATGGGGTCCAGCCTCGCCCCATGCCGTTTCGTTCGATATCGACTGGGATCAACTCCCCTACCGGGCGCGAGGCGGCGTGCTGCTGCCGATCATCGGTTCGTCTTACGGCAAGGCGCTGGAGCGGGGCGAGATCGAACTTCGCTACGATGCCGGCGAAGGCAGCTTCTCCGCCTGGTATTTTGAACATCGGTTGCCGATCGCGCCGGAGCGCTACGGCGAGATATTGCGGGTGATCGTGCGGGAATCCGGGGCAGAGGCCGGCGAAGCCGGCAAGCGCACGCTTGAGCTCGCGGCGCGCTACAAGGGATTGCGCCACCCCAACCGCGAGGAAGCGCCTCAGTTCAAGGCCGCGTTGAGAGCCATCGCGGGAAGCAGCGAGGTCATCGCGCGCGGACTTTCCGCCTATCGCGCGGGGCCGGATCGCTTCGCGTCGACGCTCGCGCTGCACCACCTCCTGGAACGCCAGCACTACAGGCTCGGCCATTGGCGGCTCGCCTCCAGCGACATCAACTACCGCCGCTTCTTCGACATCAATACGCTCGCAGGTTTGCGGGTCGAAGACGCCGGTACGTTCGCGGCCATCCATCGGATGGTCAAGAGACTGATCGAAGAAGGCAAGCTGCAGGGCCTGCGGCTCGATCACATCGATGGCCTGCGCGATCCCGCGCAATATTTCGTCAGGCTCCGCCGGCTGATCCGCGACGCGCGGGGAGAGGATGCCGGACCGTTCTACCTGGTGATCGAGAAAATTCTGGGCGAGCACGAGAAGCTGCACGCCTTCGCCGGCATCCATGGCACCACCGGCTATGAGTGGATGAACGCTATCGTCCAGGTCTTGCTCGACGAAAACGGTCTCGATCAGCTTGACGAGGTGTGGCGGCAAATCAGCAATCGGGCGCCCCGGCTCGCGCCTGTCTTGCTGGAAGCCAAGCGCAGGGTGCTCGAGACCTTGCTGACCAGTGAGTTCACGGTGTTGTCGCGGCTGCTCGCGCGCATCGCCGCCGGACAATATACCACCCGCGATTATTCGGCTGACAGCCTGCGGCAGGCGCTCGAGCTCTATGTGCTGCATTTTCCGGTCTACCGCACCTACCTTACTTCGGCGGGTCCGAGCGCGCATGACCGCGCGCTGATATCAGAGACGATCGAGCGGGCGCGCGCAAACTGGTTTGCCGCTGACGACGGCATTTTCGATTTCCTGCGCGATACCCTGACCATGGATCTGATCAAGCCTGGACGGCCGCACCACGGCAAGCCGCGCGTGCGCCGCTTTGCGCTGAAGGTGCAGCAGTTCACCGGTCCGCTGATGGCGAAGTCGCTCGAGGATACCGCGTTCTATCGCTATCACCGTCTGTTGGCACTAAACGAGGTCGGCGGCGATCCCACCGCCAAAGCGCTTTCCGTCGACGCGTTTCATCAGATGATGCGGGCGCGCGCCAAGGAGTGGCCGCACGGCATGACGTCGACCGCGACGCATGACACCAAGCGCGGGGAAGACGCCCGCGCTCGGCTGATCGCGCTCACGGAAATCCCGGGCGAATGGACCAGCGCGGTCGCGCGATGGAAACTCCTGAACGCGCCCCATCTCGTCATCGAGGGCAACATGCGCGCGCCGTCGGCGACGGCGGAATATATGCTGTATCAGGCGTTGCTTGGTGCCTGGCTGCCAGGCGAGCGCGACAATTCCTTCGTTGAACGGATGCAAGCCTATGCACTGAAGGCCGCGCGCGAGGGCAAGCAGGAAACAAGCTGGCTCAATCCTCACAAAACCTATGAGGCAGGTCTGAAAAAATTCATCGCGCGAATCTTGGATCGCGAGGCCTCCGCCGAGTTTTTGGATTCGCTGGAAACTTTCGGCCGGCGCTTGCAGCTCCTGGGTGCGCTCAATTCGCTCAGCCAAACCACGCTGAAAGCGACTGTTCCGGGCGTTCCCGACTTCTATCAAGGCACCGAGTTCTGGGACCTGTCGCTGGTCGATCCGGACAATCGCCGGCCGGTCGACTTTGCGGAACGCGCGGAAGTACTCGCGCTGGTTCGCGAACGCGATTGGCAAGGCCTCGCACAAAACTGGACCAACGGTCATCTGAAGCTGGCCTGGAGCAGGCATCTCCTGAAGCTGCGGAGCGAACTTGCCGAGGTCTTTACCCATGGCGATTATCAGCCGTTGCAAGTCAGCGGGCCACATCGCGACCACATCATTGCCTTTGCGAGACGCCACGGCCGCGAGGCTGCCATCACCGTTGTTGCAAGATCGTTCGCGCCGTTCACTGAAAGCGGCCGGGCCTGGCCGCGCGCCGAACTGTTCGATGCGGCGCTCGATGCAAGGGGCTATTCCGTGAAAGGGTTTGCCGAGGCCGATGCGACGCAGCTGCGTCTCTCCGATCTCTTCAGACATCTGCCGGCGGCGGTTTTGAAGGCGAGCTTCGTGAGCGCTGCAAAGCAGGCGAGAAAGCGCCTTCGCGCCTGAGACTGCCGGAAACGCGGCAGGCGGGCTCACGTCAATCGCGCTTGGTCAACAGCAGCTTGCCACGGTTCTTGATCGCGACTTGAGCGACCTCGGCAAAGCGCTGCAACAGCCATGGCAGCGTGACCTCAAGCCGGACGTGATCGTCGGCGACATCAAGATGGCCGGCGGCCGCCTGCCCAAGCGCACGCACACGGAAATCCATGCGATTGTCTTCCCATCGCTCCTCGTCGACCTTGAGCACGGGAATGCTGGTGGCGGCACGCGTCAATCCCGCCTTGAGGCGCCGCGTTGCTTCCTCGCGGCCGAGGCTGTGCGGAATGGAAACGACGAGCGGCGCAGACATCTCACGGATCCTCTGTTCGATCTAACGGCATGTAAGCGCACATCATTTGAAAAGAAGAAGAGACTTGGCTATCGCAATGCAGCGCATGGAACTTTCGATATTCCTGCAAGTTTCCTCAGCCGGCGGCACGGCTACAAGCGCCCTCATGGACGGGCTGAGGAGGTTAAATGTCAATCGGCACGATCATCCTGATCATTCTCATCATCGCCCTGCTCGGCGGCTTCAGTGGCGTCGGAGGCGGGCCGTTCTATGGCACCGGCTACTACGGCGGCGGCGGCCTCGGCCTCGTTATCGTGATCATCCTGATATTGGTGTTGTTGGGAAGGATTTGAACCACACTGTTGTCCGTGGTTTCGATGGATTTGCACGTCTGCGCCAAATGGCGCATTCCGGGATGACAAAGGTTAGGCTTTCGCCGCCAGCTTCTTGATCGCCGCCTTGATCGACGACGCCGCGTCATCGTAGCCCTGCCACGCCTTGGTCCTGGCGAGCAGCGCCGGCACCGAACGGATCGTGTATCGCTTGGGGTCGAGATCGCTCTTTACCTGCGCCCAGGTCAGCGGCATCGAGACGGTGGCGCCCTGGCGTGCCCGCGGCGACAGCGCCGCAACAGCCGTCGACATGCGATCGTTGCGGAGATAGTCGAGGAAGATCTTTCCCGTGCGTTTTTTCTTCGACATGTTGAGCAGGAAGCGCTCCGGATCGTCATTCGCCATCCACTGGCAGACGCCTTGCGCGAATCCCTTGGCTTCTTTCCAGCTCACCTTGTCTCTGCTGCCGTGGAGCAGCGGCGCCACCACGTGCAGCCCCTTGCCGCCCGTGGTCTTGCAGAAACTCTCGATGCCAACGTCGGCGAGGCGCTGCCGCATTTCCTTGGCGGCCTCGATCACCTCGGGAAAATCGACGTCCGGAGCGGGGTCAAGGTCGAACACCAACCGGCCCGGCGTGTCATAGGCGTAAGGCGCGCAATTCCATGGATGCAGTTCGAGGCCTCCGATCTGCGCGGCTGCAGCAAGACCTTCGACGCGATCGATCTGCAAATAGGGCTTGCGATCGCCTGAGACCCTGGCCAACTCGAACAGGTTGGATGCGCCTTGCATCGCATGGCGCTGAAAGAAACATTCGCCGTGGATTCCATCGGGCCCGCGGATGAGAGAACACGGCCGCCCCTTGAGATGGCCGATCATCCATTCGCCGATCTCCTCGAAATAACGGGCCAGATCAAGCTTGGTGAGGCCCTTGCCATCACCGGTCTCGGGCCAAAGCTCCTTGTCGGGCTTCGAAATAACGACGCCCATCACCACGGCGGATTTTGCATCGCTCTGCGGCCGCGCGGCGGCTGCCTTGCCCGATCTGGTGGCGGCGTTTCCGGCGGGTTCAGCGACTTCCGTCACCGCAGGCGTTTCCGCAGTCACTTCGCCGGCCGGCTTGTCCTGGCGCAACCCCTTGAACGCCGCCTGCCGGATGTTGCCGTCGCCGGTCCAGCCGGCAAACTCGATCTCCGCGACGAGCTCCGGCTTCAGCCAATGCACGTCGCTGGTCTTGCGGGGCGCGTTCTTGCCGCCAAACGGGCTGTTGTCGGACGCTGCCGCCTTGAGCGCCGGCATGATGCGCTTGACCTTATCCTGGCCGAAACCGGTGCCAACCGTCCCCACATAGGCGAGGTGGTCGCCGCGATAGACGCCTGCCAGCAGCGAGCGGAATTTGCCGGCGGTCGTCTTCCAGCCGCCGAGCACGACCTCGTGCCCGGCGCGGCATTTGGCCTTGGTCCAGCTGTCGGTGCGGCCCGAATGATAGGCTGCGTTCAGCTTCTTGGAGATGATGCCCTCGAGCGCGAGCTTGCACGCCGACCGCAACACGGCCTCGCCGCCGCTTTCGAAATGTTCGACATAGCGGATTTGCCTGGCTTTGCCCTTCCGGGCTTCCAGCAACTGCTTCAGTTGCGCCTTCCGTTCCCTGAGCGGAAGCGAGCGAAGATCCATTCTGTTGGCAAACAACAGATCGAACGCGAAGAATAGAAGGTTGTCGGTTTTGCCGTCGGACAATGCGGCCTGCAGGCTGGAAAAATCCGGCGCGCCATTGTGGTCGAGCGCTGCGATCTCGCCGTCGACGAGCACATCGGGCAACGCGCCGGCTTCCTTCACGACAGCCGCGAACTTGTCGCTCCAATCCAGTCCCTTGCGGGTTTTCAACGTCGCCGCGCCGTTCTCGACGCGCAACTGCACACGGTAGCCGTCGAACTTGATCTCGTGACACCAGTTGTCGCCCGGCGGCGGGCGCTCGACGGAGGTACAAAGCTGCGGCGGGACGAAGTCCGGCATCTCAGCGACTTTTTTGGCTTTCGCCGCGACGGCTCGCGACGCCATCGTTTTGGCCCTCGCTGGCGTCGCGGGTTCGCCGCGGTTGGATTGCCAGACCGCGTCGGCCTTGCCGCGGCCGCTCCTCGCCGTCATGAATGGCTTCGGCGCGCGTCCCTTGCCTTTAGCAATCTGCTCCATCGAGCGTCCGGACGCGACGGAGCGGTCTGTTTCCAGGATGTCGTTGGCTTTGCCTTCCTGCGCGAATTCGTCGCGGTGCTTGATCAGCAGCCAGTTGGTGCGCTTGCCGCCGGTACGGTCGTGGCGCATGCGCACCAAGACCCAGCTACCGTGAAGCTTCTCGCCGTCAAGCGTGAATTTCAGATCGCCTTTCTTGAAGCCGCGCTCTGGATCGTCCGATTCCCAATAGCCGCGGTCCCACAGCTGGACCGTGCCGCCGCCATACTGGTCCTTCGGAATGGTACCTTCGAAGTCGCCATAATCGAGCGGATGGTCCTCGACCTCCACCGCCAGCCGCTTGTCGTGCGGATCGAGCGAAGGTCCCTTCGTCACCGCCCAGGATTTGAAGACGCCGCCATATTCGAGCCGGAGATCGTAATGCAGCCGGGTCGCATCATGCTTCTGGATCACGAAGCGACGGCGCTTCGAAGGCGCCACCGGCACCTCACCCGAAGGCTCCGAGGTCTTTTCGAAATCCCGTTTCTTGCGATAGGTGGAAAGATCTCTCAGCACGATCAATCCTGAACATTCAAATGGACTTGCAAATGGACTTGCACACGAGCTTGCAGTCTACCATGCGCCAACGCCCACTCGGAACCAAAACCCGCAACATCCGTTGGAGTTCCGAAAATTGGCTGAAAACGCTGGAGATCGGCATGGCCGCCCGCGCCTACTGGAAAGGCTCCCTGAAGCTTTCGCTCGTGACCTGCCCGGTGCAGCTTTATCCGGCGACCACCGCGGCCGAGAAGACCCGCTTCCACCTGATCAACAAAGAAACCGGCAACCGGCTCAAGCAGCAGATGGTCGATTCCGAGACCGGGGACGTCGTGGAGGGTGACCTCAAGGCCCGCGGCTATGAGCTGAGAAAGGGCGAATATGTTGAGGTCGAAAAGTAAGAACTCGAGG
>Ga0209153_1000323_pt1 | contig 24487 bp, 20 predicted proteins | sample GraSoiAngelo_120_FD_185877 | JGI IMG/M metagenome (GOLD analysis project Ga0209153, IMG submission 185877) | Grasslands soil microbial communities from the Angelo Coastal Reserve, California, USA - 14_0919_09_20cm (SPAdes) (version 2) | ecosystem: Environmental > Terrestrial > Soil > Grasslands ...
CGCGAATTTGGTGCGGATGCTCGCATGCCTCTCCAGGCTATCGTCTTCTCCGCGACTAAGCCTCAGTAGTGATCTTCATGGTGGTGAGAACGGTGCAATATATGTTCTGCGATCTTAGCATAACAACAGCGGTTCACGAAAGCGGTAACTTCCGCATAGGGTCAATCGCGTCGATTTGACTGTGCGCCGATGACTTCCGGTCTACCCCGATAAGCAGACAATCTCAGAGCCCGTCGGCACTTCGCATTCGTGCCAGCAAGGGACTCATGCGGTGCAGCAATACGCGCTGTTATTCGATCCCCTTGGATGGTCAGGTCGAGCGCCTTCGCAAATCGTAAGATTGAAATGAGCGCATATCTTGTCGGGGAACTCCTCCGGAAGGTCGGAAGGATTGGTACCTCTAACGATCTTATCGACATATTTCGTGGACTGCCTGAAAAGCTCGTCAAGATCAGGTCCACAAGACATTAGGTTGCCGAACTCCATCGCCCCACCCTTGGAAGACCACAAGGAGAATATATTGCTGTTGGTGCATGGCTAGCGCAACTTTGCTGAAACGAAGAGTTGGATGGCTAAAAAGGGGAATTGGACTCTCATCGGCACCCCGCTTAACCTGCTCCATCGCTTGCGTATCAAGTCATTCGCGCGAGTTTTCGAAGAATCGCGCACCACAATCAACTGACCTCTCTATGGAGGAAGAGCCATTTCCAACACGCTCGCTCTTCAAAACTTAAAGAATATCTCCCGATCGATGATCAAGCGATCGATCAGACGGCGGATCGTCGCCATTGCTGTTGGGTTGATCATCCTGATGGTGGCAACGTCTGTCCTGTCGATGGTGATGGTTGGGCGGGTAGGCCATCTGCTCGATGAACTGACGGCAAGGTACATTCCGGCAAACGGGCATTTGATGAGAGCCAATATCCTGTCGCTTGAACGGGCCCTCGCGCTTCGCCGTATGGTGATCGCAAAAATGCAGGAGCCGCCCGATGAGACCGGATATAAGTTTCAAAAGCAGCTCTACGATGCAAAGGATGCCGAAGTCGACAGCGAGGCGCAAGCTGCGCGCAAGCTCATCAATGCGATCATCGACGACACGAGTACACCCTCGGATAATGCGGCGCTAGCGCGCATCGACAGCCGGATTGACAGCTTGATGAGCGAATCCCGCCAGCATCTTGAGCAGGAGTCAGAGGATCTGCTCTCAGAACTTGATGCGCGAGATTTCTCAGCAGTGAGACGCAGCCTTGCGCGGGTTGACTCGCTCCGCGACCAGCTCAACGAAAAAATCAACGCCGTTCGAACTGAGATGCTTAAGGTGAGCTATCGCGCCATCGCAACGATCAGATCGGAGCAGACTCAGGCGGTCTTGATCTCAGCGATCGTGACGCTCCTGGCCGCGATTGTCGGATTGATTTTCGCCAACCTTGTCAGCGGCGGAATCATTCGCTCCGTCAGGCAATTGTTGGAGGGTACGCGGGCGGTCGAAGCGGGCCAGCTCGATCAATCAATCGAGGTAATGGCGGTCGACGAAATTGGACAACTGGCAGCCGCCTTCAACCGGATGGTTGTGCAGCTGCGCGACAACCAACGCATCAAGGAAACGTTTGGCAAATACATCGATCCGCGCGTCGTGGAAGGGCTCATCGACCGCCCGACCTTAACCGCAGCCGAAGGTCAGCGCCGGGTCATGACGGTGCTGTTCTGCGACCTCAAAGGATTTACCAGCCTGAGCGAAGGCATGACGCCGCAGGGGCTGGTCAAGGTCATGAACCGCTACCTTTCAATCATGTCCGAACCGATCCGGACCAATCGGGGGATCATCGATAAGTATATCGGCGACGGCATCATGGCCTATTGGGGGCCACCGTTCGTTGACGAGGCTGATCATGCCCGCTTTGCATGTCTCGCCGCCATTGAAATGATCGAGCGCATCGCGGCGTTGCGTCAGGAAATTCCCGAATTGCTTGGTGTGCGCGGCACTCCCATGGAGAAATGCGACCTGAGGATCGGCGTTGCGACCGGCGAAGCGCTGGTCGGCAGTATCGGCTCTGATGTCATGATGAGCTATACCGTGATGGGCGACGTGGTGAATCTTGCCTCACGTCTGGAGGGCGTGAACAAGACCTATGGCACCCGCAATCTCGTCTCCGAGAGAACAATCGCCGGGGCGGGCGCAGCACTTGAGGTTCGAGAGATCGATCGGGTCGTGGTGGCGGGGCATACCCATTCAGAAATCATTTTTGAGAGTCTTGGACGCAAGGGTGAGCTCACGCCACAACAATTGTTATCACGGGATAAATACCTGGAAGGGCTGGCAGCCTACCGCGAGCAACAATGGGACGAGGCGCTTCGTGCGCTTAACGAGTCACTTGGGACCATACCCGACGACGGACCGTCAATGGCTCTCCTCAAGCGCGTCGAAAGCCTCAAAGCAAATCCCCCATCCCGAGATTGGGATGGGGCGTGGCGCATCGACAAATAGTTGCCGAGGCGGCTCTCTATGGAGGCAATGTCTCAGATGGGGTCATCCGCGTCAATTTGGTCGTCGGCCGACTACTTCCGGTCCTCCCCTAGAAACGGACATCGTCAGGTCCGGTCGCCGTCTCTCAAAGGTGCCATAGGCGGACATCAGCAACGACACATCTTGCAGCCGTGCACTTGAGGTTTTTCCCGCACGATTTCTGTATCTCAGTCGACCCCTTGATCAAGAAAACGCAAATGTCGACAAGGTAAGAAACATTTTCTGATGCTGCTAACCGCCGCAATCTCAACCCTCCCATAGGGCAACTCTCCAATCACGACATGGCTCGCCGATCCAGAAGTAGCCCGGCCGTGCCGTGAACCCATGCGATGTCTGCCTCATCGAGACAGATGGCAAAACTGCCAAACATTTGCGTGATCGGGAAATATCCAGACTCCAATCTCGGTCTTCCTTTTAGAGACGGACATGCCTGCGCTGGCGCGAGGCTCAATCAAGGAAGCGAACGATGAAGATCACATACCTTCTGGCGGCGCTACTGCTTGTGCCATCTTTCGTGACCCAAGCCACGACTGTGCGCACCAGCAAAAACGGCAATCGAGCGCATGTCGGCACTCGACTGGCAGTTCGCAGTCGACTGCAGGGATACAGGATCGAAGGCCGCGAGATAATAGCTCCGCCCTGGAGCTTCGCCTGCATGAACGACCAAGGCCCACGACAATGTGACGAGCCCATGTGGGTCTATGGGAGCCCCGACTATCTCGCGCAATTTAAGAATGCTTTCTGACATTGACCCGCGCGTAAAGCCACCCGAGGAAGAAAACATGAAACTCACAACAATAGCATTGGCCTCTGCGTTCGCGCTCTCCAATACATTCGCGCTTGCAAACACAGTTCGTCATGAGCCGAGCGTCAGGACCTATCACTTGCATAAGGGTATACCGCTGGTCAGATCAGGTTTTTCGCATCCGAACTGCGGCAATCCAAACGGTCCAACCAGTGTGTCCGCGGGCGGGTTGATGTGGAACGGAAGGAGCGCCTCCGAGTGGGGCGGCGGCTAGGAAGAGGTGATCTGCCATACCTGCCACGGCTCTCCGGAACTCAGGGCGGCGGCGGCTACGAGCGCCGCCTCATTCGATTACCTCGTCGGCGCGGCCGAGCAGCGATAGCGGCACGGTGAGTCCCAGCGCCTCGGCGGTCTTCAGATTGAAAAACAGCTCTACTTTGGTGGATAACTGCACCGGAAGGTCACCCGGCTTCTCACCCTTGAGTATCCGACCGACGTAGAGACCTGCTTGGCGATATGAATCGATAATGCTGCCGCCATAACTCATCACTCCGCCGGCAGCAGTGAATTCGCGATACTGATAGATTGCGGGTATTGCCAGGCGAAGTGAAGTCGCGCCTAATTTTTCGGCTCGGCTGGTGAAGAATGGATCGGTACCGATTACCAGGGCGCCGACGCCCGAGGCGGGCAGACTTGCGAACGCGGCCTCCAGCTCTTCGTCGCTGCGCGCGTACACCACCTGCAGCTCAAGCCCCAACGAGCTGGCCGCCGCCTGAACGGTCGGCACAACGGATTTGGCCAGCGGATTAGTCGGATTGACGAGAAGCCCTGCGATTTTCACATTGGGCATCAACTCATGCATCAGTTCGAGCCGTTTTGGCGCTGTCTCGACGTTGATGTGGGCCGCGCCTGTAAGATTCCCGCCGGGTCGGTTCAGGCTATCGACAAGTCCTGTCCGTACGGGGTCACCACCGATTGCGAAGACAACCGGTATCGTCGTCGTTGCAGGTTTCAGCGCAAGCGCGGCCGGCGTGGTGGCCGCAACAATCACCTGCATCTGACGACGGACCAGATCGGCCGCCAGCGCTGGTAGACGGTCATACTGCTCGTCGGCCCAGACGTATTCAATTTTTACGTTCTTGCCTTCGACAAAGCCTGCCTCGCCAAGAGCTATTCGGAATGCTGCAATCATAGGCGCATAGTCACGCGACGATGCACCGCTGAGCAATCCGATCGCAGGCATAACCTGCTGCGCTCCTGCGACGAACGGCCAGACTATGGCCATTCCGCTCAGGGCCGCGATGAACTCGCGCCGTTGCATGTGTCCTCGCCTGCGCTGTGTTCCAAGCCTAGCACTTTGCGACCGGGCGACGAGTGGGAAATGGCACTCAATCGGCCGCAGGATTTTGAAGTCCGGTGTCCGTGTAGGGTCAAAAGCGACGTTTTGACTGTCAGCCGATGACTTCCGGTCTACCCTGGTGAACAGACATTCTCATCATCTGTCGGCGTGTCTCAGAGTGCCCATCAGCCGACATCTGCTCCGCAGCCAAGAGCATCTTCATTTCGATGAATTCGTCGGCGCGCCCGCAAGTAGCGGGATCGGCAGACCGTCGCTATCGGCACTGCCGAGATGTTATATCGAAGGCAACCCAGAAATGGCGCCATACTCCAGCTTCAGGAAACTGCTAGATTTCCCCTTTTTGGAGTTCGTTAGATCGTGCTTCGGCACGAGGCCATCCTACGTGGAGAAGGCCATGAGAATTGCTATCGCTTCATTGTTGCTGGCAATGACGCTCCGATTGGGGGCGGCCGTGGGAATTATGCCTGCTGCCGCCCAGACATTCACTGAATTCATTCTACCCACCGCCGCCAGCCGTCCGTCCGCAATCACGACTGGGCCAGACGGCGCGCTGTGGTTCACCGAGTTTGGGGGCAAGATCGGGCGGATCACGACCCAGGGGAGCATCACCGAATTCCCGATCAAGGGCGATGGCATTTTGCATTCCATCACAGCGGGGCCTGACGGCGCGCTGTGGGTCACTGAGTTCACGTCGAAGAAGATCGGGCGCATTCCGACAACCGCCACGGCTGAAAACTTAGAACTGATCGAATTCACACTCCCTGGGTCGCCTGCACCGTTTGGCATCACGACCGGGCCAGATGGCGCGTTGTGGTTCACCGAAGGGATTGGAGGCAAAATCGGGCGGATCACGACTACCGGCGTGGTCACCGAATTCACGATCCCCGCGGCCAAGAGTGGAGAGATCGCGGCTGGACCAGACGGCGCGCTGTGGTTCACATATGTTCGTGGCAAAATCGGGCGGATCACGACCACCGGCGCGGTCACCGAATTCACGATCCCCCCGGAGAACAGTAGCGCCGGGGGTATCACGACTGGGCCAGACGGCGCGCTGTGGTTCACCGAATCGGTTAGTGGCAAAATCGGGCGAATTACCACCGATGGCAAGATATCCGAATTCGCTCTTCCCAATCCCCATGCCCAGCCGTGGGGCATCACGACGGGGCCCGACGGTGCCTTGTGGTTTACCGAAGCCAGTTGCATTCGCGAGCCAGGTTCGCGCTGCATCGTTGGCAACAAGATCGGCCGGATCACGACCACCGGTTTAGTCACCGAATTCACGATCCCCTCGGACGGTAGCGGACCCCACAGCATCACGACTGGGCCGGACGGCGCGCTGTGGTTCACAGAGTACTATGGGAGCAGGGTCGGACGCTTGGTGCTTCCTTGATCGTCCCTTGGTGGCACTAGTTCTCGTAAGCATCCAACAACGACTGAGGAGCCGCATGGATGATCCCATGCTCATCTGCCGCTGGTCAGCTTGGGGTCATTCGCGTCGTCTTGACCGTGGCCCGACCACTTCCGATCCGCCTCACTCGATAACCGGACATTCTCACCGCCCGCCGGCATGGCTCAAAGTGCCAATAGCCGGTGAGTTGAAGCGAAGCCTGCCGAACGAGTGTCCGCGCAAGTGATGCACTTGGGAGAATCAGGATCGCCGCTTTACTTTTTGTTTTAGCGCGCGTTTTTTCAAAGTCGCCGTCATCCTACGTTTTAGCGCCGTAACTGCCGTTGCAGTTTTTGCTTGTTCGTTGAGATTTTCTTTAGACCGTTCCAGCCTCGTCGTATTCATGTATTGCGTCCCCGCAATGATCTACCCTTCATAAGCTTTCGACTTCGAAGGGTAAACCTCTTGACTATTCTGAAAATGCCTTGCAGTCCGCTTAGGCCGACCTTCGCTGCGTCTTCGCGCTTTTCGAAAGAAATTCCGTGAAGCTGGCGGCTGGTATGCTGATCGACAGGACGCATTCCGCTTGGGCTTCGAAACTCCCAACGACCTTGTCACGTTCGACTGTGCTTTCCAAACTAATCAGTTGCAATGATGCAAGTATTTGCTGGACACGACCATCTTTGCCGAAGGGCAGTAGCAGACGCTCCAAGTCAATTGCAAAGCATGCGGAATCGTAAGTTCTAAGAACGGTATAAACAGCACACCCTGTACTGGCGCACTGATCAGACGCGCTCAAAATTGTAGATTGCAATGATGGCGGGGTCACCTCGGCGAGCGTCTTTCCAATCCAACCATCATTGAACGCCTGATCGAGCAGACTTCCACGATACAGCGCGCGAAAATTGTTTTGTCCGTTACTAGCTTCGACTTTCCAGACGACAAGCTGTTTCGGATCATGGACGCGTGGGCCGGGGTCGAAGTCATCGAATAGCGGCAAGCCTTGTTTGGCGAGCCGCGCCCAACATGCCGCTAAACCGCGTTGGCTTATCGACCGAATGCCGTCAACGGTTCCGTTCTCAAAGTGCAATGGTCAAAAACCCCGGCTTGGTGCCGGTATGTTTGAGCTCAACAGCTAACAATTCCTTGATCGACTACCTTAGAACTACGGGATAGCTCGCCGATCCCGCTACGGACAGTTCGGCCGATGCAAGGCTGATCACGAAGCGAACGACGAAAGAGGCCACCAACTGAGGCGGCCCTACAGGTTGCGCTGCACGCTCCAAATGAAGCTGGCCTCCAAAACCGGTCCCTCTTGAGTGCGAACCTCGATTGCCATGTGACGAGAGGGTCGGCCGCGCACCATGTCGCGCGCCATGTCAGCAAGAATCCGCGCCGCTTCTTCCTGAGCCGGCTCAATGTCGGGCAGGTTCATTACTTCTTCGGGGGCACGCGATCACGGCACGCTAAATTGCCAGCGGGTACTTTGTCGGTGCCTGCGCTGGCAGATTGGCAGGTTTCTCGCGTTTGAAGATGTATCGCATCGAGGCGTTGTTGCAGGACAAAACTTCGATGATCACCGCATCGACGGCTACCATTCGTCGTCGTAGATCCACTCCCTTGGGATTCGAGGCCGCGCTCTCGCGTACGGGGACTGAAGCGTCCGCTCGGGCTTGCGCAAGGTCGGAGGCCGCTGCGTCTGAGGCGGTGACGCCTTGGGCAGGTTCTGCTCGGAAACCCTCGCGAGCACGCGTTTTATCTCTTCCTGGCTCGCCTTGAGCTCCTCAATGGCTTTTGAATTCTCGCTGGTTATTTGTTGCTGGTTCGCCTTGAGCTGTTCGATGTTTCGTTCCAAATTTGCGAGATCGCGCGTCATCATTTGCAGCAACTGTGTGTGATCGGCAAGCGCTGCGGCAACTGTCGGCGCGGCGTCTTGCGGTGCGGTCTGAGCCAACGGCGTTGCTTGCGGTGGTGTTGCCTCCGCCGCGGCCACCTGAACGATAGATTGAGCGGGCTGCGCGGGAAGCGGCGCATTTTCCGGCGGCAATGATAGAGTTGAAACGAGCTGCGGCGCCCAACGGGGGAGAACCAACTTGGCCCCGCCGCCATAGGACGACACCAAAACTAGGGCAGCGACAACGATGCACGCCGCCAGGGGCAAGCCGACGAGGGCCCGGAGCGCCGGCCTTATGGGCGGTGATTGCGGGCCAGGTCCGGCCGAAGGTGGGCGCGCGGCGTCGCGCTCCATTTTTGCGAGCTGATCACTCAAACACGCGAGCTCTTCATCCGCGCGCGCGATCTGTTCGTGGGCGTGCGCGAGTTGTTCATCGGCGCGCGCGATTGGGACATTGTGGGGTTCAATTGCTTTTGGAGTGGGTGTGGAGTTCATTGGCGTCTCCCTTTTCCGTCCAATGTCATCCGATGGTGACGGTCGACTATCCGTCGGATCGACCAGCCGCCAACACTCCGCGCAGTCTTGTCCAAAGGATGGCCGTATGAAGGAGAGAATGGCCGTGTGATGGAAGAATATGGGATTACATCGCGATAGCGCTCTGGAATCCGGCGGGCCGCTGCGGTGCAGCCGAACGGCGCGGCGGCTCTCCTCATTAGTCGGCAGGAGGCGCACGCGATCCTGCAGCCCAGGTCAGGTTGCGTAAGGGCGTGCTGCGAATTAGTTGACCGACGTCAACTGTGGCCCGAAGAGCCGACATTCAAGCAGAAGACCGGCAGGTCCGAGTCGGATCAAAAACGGAAGTGGCCCCGCTTGGACGGTCACGTCCGTTCTACCCCTCAAGAACAGACATCGTCAGGCCACCCCGGCATGTCCGTTTCGTGCACTTAGCGGACGATTGCCTTAACTGCCGCACTAGGGCCGTGGCTGACCGCCACCACAGGGAAGCTGGATCAACAGCAATTGCTTGCCTTGCAGACTTGCCGGGAAGCGCCTGGAGCTGATGTTCGGGTCGTGGTGCCTGCGCGAAGACCCTATCGCTACAGTGCAGCAATGCAGGCCAAGGCTTGAAGCTACATCACGAGCAAGTCGAGGCGTTGCGGCCGGTGGATAATGCATTCGGGCAATTGGACCCGAGCAGTAGCAGACATTGAACTTGGTCTCCAAGCACCGGGATCGGCCTGATCGGGTTGGCTGATCACCGCGTTGGATCAAGGTGAAGAACCCGAAGTCGCCGGCCATGCACCGCGCCAAAGATGCGTTCTCATGATCGGTGCGGCCACGCATCGGATCGTTTGGTTCCAGGAATACCTGACCAAGATGGCATATCGTCCGCCGCAGTTTGCAACCGAGCGCCAGACCGAGCAGCTGTTGGAGTTGGCCGAGCGTATCGGCAGCCCGACTCAAATTAGGAACAGAGCCCTCGCAGAGGGTGTTCCGCTGATTTCAGCTGACATTCGCAGCAGGGTGTCCGATTTGTCGTGTACTAGGTCCGCTTGCCCACGCCAGTTGAAACGGTCTCGTGTGCACGCCTCTGGGTGCAGGTCGTGAGAACGAGCGCAAACCGGCTGCACTGCCAGTCAGCGCCGAGCGCGGACTGCCAGTCAGCGCCGAGCGCGGCGCTGGTGGGTGATGTCAGGTTGACCGACAGTAATGCCGCTACCCAGGCAAACATCACGCACGCCGCGATCAGCATCGCTCGCTTGTGGGTCCTTGGATGGGAAATCATGGCCTTAGCTCCTGTACGATGGCCGGAAAAATAAAGGGCAGGCTCCGCAGTCCTTGTGATCGAATTCACATCCTGACCCACAGTTTTCGCTGGTGGCCCGAAGGCGTGCGCGATTGCCGGCACTGGATCAGCGCCGCAGCCGGACTCGCGCACCGGAGCAAACAGCATCTTTATTCGATCACCTCGTCGGCACGAGGCGGGCAGCGTGGGCGGAATGTCAACGCCGAGCGCTTTGGCTGTCTTGAGATTGATGACCAGCTCAAACTTGGTCGGCTGCTCGACGGGCAGGTCGGGGGGCTTCGCGTGCGGCCGCTGCCTGGGTTTGATCTTGATCAAGTTCAGCAGCGTCGCCGCCACGATCATCACCAGGACGCCACCAACACTGAGCGCGATCTGCATCGTCAGCCCCTCCGAGATGTCGAGCAGCGCCAGGTGGCTGGCGAACGTCAGCAGAACGCCGAGGCAGTAGATTGGCAGCGAATTCTGGCCACAGAGAATGGCGCCGCGCATCACCGCCGTCGTCAGCCCTCGCCAATTGCGAGGCACCAACCATACCACCAAAACCGCAAGGGCCAAAAAATGCAGCAGTCGCAATGGATTGAGATTCGATTTCTCCATCGGGTAAAGCAGCGTCAGCAGCGCCTGCGGGACCAGCGCTTCCAGCGGTTTGATGCTCCAGCTCAATGCGATAATAAGGCTGAACACCAGATAGAGAACGGCAGCCACAAGCGCGGTGCGTGAGGTCACCCACAGCCGGGCTCTCTTGTCTTCGATCATCCACCACGCGCCAAGCACGACCAGCAGCTGCCAGGCCAACGGATTGAAGGCCCAGTGGCCGTTCGGCCATGCCGGGATGGTCCAGCCGAAGACGTGCACCAGTGCGTAAAGCAACAGTGACGCGCCGAGCGTTGCGTTCGGCGCTCGCAGCAGCAGCCACAGCAGCGGCGCGAACAAAAGGTGATAAAGCACGAAGAGCGGCAAGACGTCGGTGTTGACGGGGCGGTATTGCAGGATCGCCGCGTGCGCGAGCGTCAAGCCCGGCTGTTCCAACAGAATGTGCGTATTGCTCTCGTCGGCAAGATGGCCGCCGCCTGCGAGGTGAACCATGATAGCGCAGGCGAGCGTGAGCAGCAGAAATGCGACATAAATATCCCAGCTTCGCCACAGCGTCCGGCCGATCAGGCCGGTCCAGCCCCCGCACCGCCATGCCTTGCCGTAGGCCAGCGCGCAGGTTACGCCCGAGACGAACATGAACACTTCCGCGGCATCGCTGAAGCCGTAGTTCCGCAGCGTCAGCCAGCTCCCGATGTTGTTGGGGACATGGTCAAGAAAGATGCACCAGAGCGCGATGCCGCGGCAGGCATCTATTCGCAGGTCGCGGCCCTGGCCTTTCAGCTCCGGCAGCTCGCCGACCAATGGCTTCGGGGTGGCAGTTCGATCATGCATCTGGTTGCCCCATCCGGCGTGCGAGCACGCTTCAAGAGGGACCGAATTTGACAAAAAATATCGCCGGCGCACTGCCGGATCGTGACAACGCCGCAGTCTAGAGCTTCTTCACGCCGAACCCGGCCACGAAAGCTAATGCGATAACGATCATATGGCGGCGCTTGGTAGAACCTCCCAGCGCGTGAGGCTGTCCGTTGACGATCATAGTTCAACGGCACAGCGCGTAAATCAGCCGGAGGTCCACACAGAGAGGTTTCTAGGTCCTATGATCAAGGTACCGTACAGATCTCGGCATCCATTTGACGTCTGTCAGACGCATCATGGACATTTCACCATTGCGCATAGGCGAAGGAGACTCTGAGTCCCGCGACTCTCGTGGTCCGCACTCGCTTTTTCGGTGTCCTACTGTGAGGTGATTACAATTACAGCGCACAACGGCATTCGGCTCCTACCTTGAGTGCCTGACGGTGAACCGCTGGTTGGGCCAAGGACGGAGCATGGACGGTTTCGGGAGCCAGTCTTCCGCCAGCTTCTTCCTCGCCAAAGACCCGAAGGTGGGTGTATGTTTTTTTCATTGGATCTCCGTGCAATGGGATGACGGAGAGCTCTTTATGAAAGTTCTTATTGTCGACGATCATGCATTAATTCGCGAGGCGTTGCACGCTGTTCTGAAACAACTGAAGCGAGAAGCCGTCATATTTGAAGCTTCGAACGGCCGTCAGGCAATGCACATAGTCGAGGAAAATCCCGACATCAGCCTCATTTTGCTTGATATCAATTTGCCTGATCGAGATGGCTTCTCTGTCCTCCGCGAACTGCGTGACCGCGATGCGACCATTGCCATCATCATTCTCTCGTCCTCGGATGATCAAGACACAGTCAAGCGCGCTTTCGAGCTTGGCGCTCTGGGTTTCATCCCGAAAACTACCGAACGTGAGATCATGCTCAACGCTATTAAGTTAGTGTTCTCCGGCGGAGTTTACATTCCCTCGGAGATTCTTGAGGAAACAACGTCTCCGCGGCTTACAAATAAGCTAGCGACGCGCGACTCTCCTAAGGGTCTCGGGTTGACCGATCGGCAGGTTGAAGTGCTTGCGCTCCTGATGAAGGGAAAAAGCAACAAGACCATTGCCAAGACCCTCAATATGGCCGTGCCGACAGTGAAGAACCACATCACGGTCGTTCTCAAGGCGCTCAACGTAACGAGCCGCACCGAGGCAGTAATAAAAGTAGGAAAAATGGGCTGGGAATTGCCGCCGAAATCCGAGTCATAAAGCCGTCCCGGTGTCTCTCCTATCGTCATGATCCCTAAAGAACTCTTGCACGACAGCGCGGAGCCGCATTGGGTCGACAGGCTTGTGCAGCAAAATGTATCCTCTATCCTTGGCGTCACGTAATGGTTCAGGTGCCGTATCGCCGCTGATGAGAATAGCCGGAATTGATGAACCAAACGCCGCATTGATTTGTTCAATTGCTCGGATCCCGGTCTTTCCGCTCGCAAGATGATAATCCGAGATTATAAGATCGGGGCGTTGTTGGCGCTCGGCAAGTCGGATAAGCGCAGCTTCGTCGGATCCGGCGGTAAGGACGGAGTATCCCCATTTGCCAAGCAATCCGCCCGTTCCCTCCAGCACAATTGGAGCGTCGGCAATAACGAGAATTACCTTGCCTTCGACCGCGAAGGTTGCCGGGTGAGGTGAGTCGACGGGCTCGGTAGACGTGACGCATTCATCGGCCATCGGAACGCGGATTGCGAATCGCGAACCTCGGCCCACCGTCGAAGCTAAGTCGATTTGATGGTTGAGAAGTACGCGAAGCCTGTCGACAATGGCCAGGCCGAGCCCCAGGCCGCCGTACCGGTTCCGTTCTGGGGTAGGAAGTTGAAAAAACTCGCCAAAGATATTCCGCTTCTGATCCTCAGGAATGCCGGGACCGCTATCCCATACTTCGATACGCAACATTTCACCGAGCCGACGACATCCGACGATGATCCCGCCCCGCAATGTATAGCGCACAGCATTGGATACCAGATTGAGCAGTATGCGTTCGAGCAGCATGGCGTCGCTCCGCACCCAGGCGTCACTTCGCCTAACGCGTAGACGCAAGCCTTTTTCTCGCGTTGCCTGATCAAACCTCGTCTCAATTTTTTGCAACAGGCGCGCGATCGGGAATTCGGTAATTTTGGGTGTAAGGATCCCAGCATCGAGCCTGGAAATATCCAGGAGCGAATTGAACATTTCATCCATTTCTTTGCGCGTTGCATCGACCCGCTCGATCGTCTTTGTCCTCTCTCCCGATTTGAGCGGCGTGCGCAGCTGTGCAACGAACAGGCCTAGTGCATGTAACGGCTGCCGCAAATCATGGCTTGCCATCGCAAAAAAACGCGATTTTGCTGCATTGGCGAGCTCCAGCTCTTGCGTACGCTCTGCGACCTTCCGTTCGAGTTCGATTTGCGCGCGGCGCAGACTTTCCTCCGCTTTCTTGCGCACCTCGACGTCGGCGCTCAGTAACAAGCTTGGAACGGTAATACTGATCAAGAACATCAACACCAACAGGAATGAAGCGTTGAGATCCGCGGTCGTGAAGGGTCCGCCGCCCGTGAGCGTCCCCCAAATCGTGATGCCCGCAAGCACCAGCGCAACCGTTGCGGTGTCACGTGGACCGCGGCGCAGCGCCGCCCACAACATTGGCAGGATCGCAAGAAAACCCAGTGGATCTCGACTCGGCGTTTGCTCGATCAGGGGGCTGAAAGCAATGAGTCCAACAACCGCCGCTGTTGCGAGGACGCCGACCGTCTCCAAGAATTCGTTGCGGTTGAAAGCATGGTAGTGGCTTGATGCCCAAAGCACGATGACGGGGGCAACGACCAGCGCGCCGGTCACATCTCCCAGCCACCATGTGACCCAGGCGTTCGCGAAATTCGTCCGTTCGATGTACCCGGCGGTTGCCAGGCTAGTCAGTCCAATGCTGGCGCTGATCGGTGTCGCGATCACGACGCAAATCAGAGCAAACTTCGCGACAGAATCTGGCGTCGAAAACGTATTACATCCCCTCGAGCATCGATTGATCAGGTAAGCGCCAACAACCGCTTCAAGCGAGTTACCGGTCGCAATCGCAATTGCGGTGGCAACCGAGCCGGCGGTCGTCGCATTGGCGATCACCGCCGCCGTGAAAATTGCGGGCCAAGTCCGATATCCCCACAACAGCACCGCCGCCAGCGCGACACCCGTCGGTGGCCAAATTGGCGTCGCACTGGGATGAATAGAGGCGAGAGCAAGGCCACCTTTTGCCAGGGCGAAATAGATCACTCCAATTGCGACCAGACCGCCGGCATAGCTAATGCCTCGGCGGAAATTTATCTCCGGCGTTAGTGATCGTGGATCGGACATCGTCGACGCCTGGACTAGGCAGTTGGATCGTCCACCATAACTGACCTTTTGATCTCCTTGATAAAGATCAAAGATCGCTACTTTCCCGATTAGCAAGCGATTGATCGACACCCCTACGTCCGACCGGTGCGACAATCCAAAACTCGGCAAGATGCGCTCAGATCGAATTGATCACCGCAGTCTGCTGACGGACGAAGAGATGGCGCGTGCGATGGAGCATCAGGCAGCCTTGCTGTTCAGGCGTCTTCGTCTCCACGAACCGCATGTTTGGCCGGACAACGGCCCTGCAGATCGCCTCAGCATCAGTGGCACGGAACGCGCCGCCACTGCGCGTCGAGGTATTCGCGCCGCCTCATTTCATCCCGAGCTTTCAGGAGGACGCATCGTACGACGAAGACAGGCCCTCGGAAAGGCCGGATTTTGATTCCGGACAATTACGCCGGCGCACGATCGAAGACATGCTGATCCGCAAGTTCGTGGCTGAAACACCGAACGTTGCACATGCAAAAGTCCAACTCGCACCGGGGCATTCTCCTGCATGGTTGTGGGCACGTCGCGCTGATTACATCCAGTCCAGGAATCTCGACGCAAGCACACTCACAACTGCGCTGAAGGTATTGACGAGCAGTTCGAAACAGTCGGCTCACATAGCTCGGGGCTTTTCAGGTCGCTAGGGATCGGTCGCCTGATGAGATTCAGATATCATCGACGGGCTCACCTCGGGGTTGTCGGCTGTGCCATTTCTGCTACGGGCAAACTATTGAAACGACAGGTGGTGCGAAACATTAACCCCTCCAGCGACTCGTGCGATCGTCTCAAGGTTGCACGCGTTCGAGCCCCGACTTAGATCAGGCGCGCGGCACCGCCTTACCTTCCCCCAGCGCGGTTTCCTCCGTTGAGGCTTTCGAATGCCGGCCGCCGAACACGCGGCCGGCATTCGAAACCCTTCACAGGAACAGACATTCCGGCTAAGTCTATTAGGGGATTCTCCTCGTCACACATCTTATTGCAATACCGACGCCTACGTTCGCGGCGCCAGCAGTGCGGGAAAGCTGAGGGTACGTCGCGCGATAGCCGCGCCAGAGCGCGATCGGGGCGAGAACGCCAAAGAGCGCGCGCTGCGCTACCAATGGCGGCGAACGGAAAACGATCACATCGCTGAACTCCCGTGCGCGCGGCGCGATGCGCAGGTGCCGGTGCGACCTCTCCATGTCCTTGCCGGTGTATTTCTGCGGTCCTCCGGCCGCGCAGCACAGCATCTCGGTAACCAGGGCCCCCACGCGTCTCAGTTTCAGCCCCGCGCATCAAAGCATATCGGGCCGCTGCTGGACTAGGGCCGACTTCCGAGATGGATCAAACTGAGAAGAACTCAGTGCGAGCATATATTTTCCGGGTTGCCCCTCATAGCGGACATACACATCGGTGTTTGACGGCTGCAAAGGCTAGCTCGTCACTCAATGGCGGCGTCACACCGTTCGGTAGCAAGGTGAAAGGATATCCGCGCTACGACCCGGCTTTCGGCGCGAAAACGGCCTAGGTCCTGCCATACCTGAGCAACCCGCACCCACTTCAGCCGATCATGCTCACAAGTTGCGGCAACGGCCAACTTCATGGCCGCTTCTGCCTCTGCGCGACAGTCATACCCCGTGCTCATTCCGCTGATCGTTGCACGGGAATGTAAATGCATTGATGACGGGGACACGTACAAATACGGTAACCTTAGCCGAGCAGCAATGTTGGGCGGCTTTGCTCGGCAGCGGCAGCGCGCATACGGCAACCTGCCTGCTGCTCGACATCCACCTGTCCGGGACAGCCGTCAGCGCGGCGCGGCTCGCGCCGCTCTTCTTCGCGATCGGCGTCGGCAACGGCTGCGTGATCCCGGCGCTGATCGGCGTCGTCGTCGGGATCGAAGTGCCCTGTCATCTTTATGACGGCGAACGACGACGAGGCCACGCGCAATAAGGCGGTGGACGCCGGTTGCATCGCCTATTTGCGCAAGCCGTTCGCACGGCATGTCTGCTGGATGCCATTGGGAAAGCTGTGGCCTAACCGGCGCGGCCTAAAAGAACGGCGGGTCGTCACGTCCGATAGTTGGGATCAATCGCCCGGTCTCCCTTGATAAACCGACCAAGCTCCTTCGCGGTCTTGAGGTTGATGAACAAACTTGGTCGGCTGCTCAATCGGAAGATCGCCGAGCGTGTGCGCGAGGTATCCCGCCAGCGCCACAGGCGCAAAGGCGGATCATCGTCTCTTGCCCTCGATGCGTCATTGGTGCACACTTCCTAAATCCTGATCATGTCGAGGCGCCCGCCGCGGTGCCGTCGCGCCGAGGCGAATAGCTCAACGCTGGAGTTGACCAGCGGCACGGACTGGCCATGGTTCGATCTCGTGATAACGCAGCTGTATCCCACAGGTGGCGGTATCGGCGCGCCCTCGCGGTGGTCGCAGCGATAGGCTTGGTCGCGGCGATCGCCAGCCTTTGCTTTTTCACCGTGGATAGCGCGGACTACGCGATCGTCACCGATTTCGGCAAGCCGACGCAAGTGATCACTGCGCCGGGGCTCCGGTTCAAGCATCCCTTGCAGAGCGTGCGGACGTTCGACCGTCGCCTGTTCGTCTACGCTTCGCCGCCGAGCGAATTCCTGACTATCGAGAAAACGCCAGTGGTAGCATCCGGCACCATCTTGTGGCGCGTGGCCGATCCGAAGCGGTATTTCGAGACGGTCATCGACAGAAGGGGCGCCGAATCGAGACTCGGCGACATCCTTTCCGCTGAGTTCGGGGCCGCTATCGGGAGCAATCGCTTGGTCGCGTTTGTCTCGACGGATGCCGCAGCATACCGAGCGGATGCCATTGTCGCCGGGATCGCCCGCCGGTGTGGCGCTGTGGCACAGAGGGACTACGGCATCGAAGTCGTCGACGTCCAGCTGCGCGGCTTCGATTTTCCCAAGCAAAACCGGCTCCGCCTCTACGCCAGGATGAAGTCCGAACGTGGCCGCATCAGCATGCTGTACCGCTCGGAGGGGGAGGAGGAGGGACTGAAGGTGCGAGCCGCCGCAGAGGAGCAGAAGGCGCGCATACTCGGGAAGGCGATCGAGCTCGCGCAACGGCGCCGCGGCGAGGGGGACGGCGAGGCGGCGCGCATCTATGCAAACGCGCTAAGCCGTGCGCCCGAATTCTACGCGTTCCTGCGTACCATGGAGTCGTCGCGGACCTTCGCGCGCAAGAGCACGACTATGGTGCTGCCGGCGGATTCCCCGCTGTTCGGCGTGCTCTTCGACAGCAAATATTTCAACGGCGGCGCTCCCGGGAGCGATGGCATCCGCGGGGAGTTGCCGAGAAAGTAGATGGGGTTCCAGACGAGGGGACCAATGAGATAGCCCGCCAGGAGGGATCCCGTGAGAGTGCATTCGAAATGCAACCAAAAGATCCGAGGGAGGTAACGAATATGCCTGAGACTTATCGAGCACCGAGAGAGACGTTGCGGCTGCTGCCGGCCGCGCTGCTGTTGTCGATCGCCGGGCTTTCGCTCGCCCGGCCAGCCGTGGCGGCCGAAGTGACGTACGATCCAGGCGACAAGGTTTATTTCACTTACTGCTATGCTCATCCGCCGGCCTTGCGCATCAAACCCGGCGACTCGGTTATCACCAGCACGCGTGATGCCTCCAACGACGCGTTCTCCGTCTCCGACACATCGGTCGCGCCAAAGCTCGACCTCACCAAGGTCAATCCGCAGACCGGCCCGTTCTACGTCGAAGGTGCCGAGCCCGGCGACACGCTGGAGGTCCATATCGACAGCATCGAGCTCAACCGCGACTGGGGATGGGGTGCTTCAATTCCCAACTTCGGGCTGCTTGCGCCCGAGTACAAGACCGCAATGGTGACGCCGCCTGTCCCCGACCGTCTGTTCATCTGGCGTCTCGATAAGAGCCGCAAAGTCGCCACTCTTGACATGCCGAACAGCAAGATCGGCAAAGTCGAGGTTCCGATCAGGCCGTTCTTCGGCACCATCGGTACTGCTCCGGGAGGGAAGGAGTGCATCAGCTCGCTGTATCCTGGTCCCTATGGCGCGAACATGGACTTCAACGAGGTCGTCGCGGGCGTCACCATGCACTTCCCGGTGTTCGAGCCGGGGGCGTTGTTCATGCTGGGCGACGGACACTCCGCGCAGGGCGACGGGGAGATCGACGGCGCTGCGATCGAGACGCCATTCACCGTCAAGTTCACCGTGAACCTGATCAAGGGCAAGAAGATCAACTGGCCGCACCTGATCAACGACAATGAGATCATGTCGATCGGCAGCACGCGACCTCTGATCGACGCCTTGCGCCTCGCCTGCGCCGACATGGTCACCTGGCTCACGACTGACTATGGCTTCGAGAAGTACGAAGCCGTCGAATTGCTTGGTCAGGCGGCTCACCTTTATATCGCCAACGTGGTCGATCCGCAGTTCTCCGTGGCCTGCGCATTGAACAAGAAATATCTGCCGAAGTAACGCGGCCGCGTCGCGGCGGTGTCCGCGCAAGGCGCCGCCGCGGGCAAAGCGGTTGGGACCGGACCATTCGGCCCCCCGACAGCCTCGAAAACGGGACCATGATGATCAACTTTCTGTTCGCTGTCCTTCGGGAAGCCTGGGGAATCCTGGAAGACGCTTCTGTCTTCCTCCTCTTCGGCTTCCTGCTCGCCGGGGCGCTTGCGGTCCTTGTGCCGGGCCGGCTGCTCACCTGGCTCGTCGGGGGCGGAAAGATCAAGTCGGTGCTCTGGGGGTCGGTCCTCGGCGCGCCATTGCCCTTGTGCTCCTGCGGCGTCCTGCCAACAGCCCTTGGGCTGCGCAAGCAAGGGGCGACGCCGGGCGCCGCCGTGGCGTTCCTGGTCGCGACGCCGGAAACCGGGGTCGACAGTATCAGCCTGACGTACGCGCTGACCGACCCTCTCATGACCGTGTTCCGCCCCTTCGCCGGGATTACAACGGCGATTGCCGCCGGCCTCGCCACAAATCTGTTCGGCGCCCCGGGCTCCAGCGCGACCGAACGGCCCCTGAGGCCCGCCAAAAATCCCGCCGCGGGTAGCGACGGCGACCAGTGTCAGCATGGAGGCGACGCCGCTCAAGGACTTGATCACGCGCACGGACAGGATCACCACCACGACCACGCCCGCGAGGCGAATTCGCACCCCGACTCTGGAGCCACAAGCGGCAGTGCGGCGGTTGATGCGACAAGGCGCATCATCCGTTATGGCTTCGTCGAGTTGCTCGATGACATCAGCTGGTGGCTCGCTCTGGGCATCGTTCTGTCCGCCGTCGCCGTCGTCGCAGTTCCAGCGCAGCTATTCGACGGCGTGTGGGGCGGCGGAATTGTCTCGATGTTGCTGATGCTCATCTTGAGCATCCCTCTCTACACCTGCGCTTCGTCCTCGACGCCCATGGCGGCGGCGCTGGCGCTCAAGGGATTGAGCCCAGGCGCCGTTCTTGTTTTCCTTCTCGCCGGGCCGGCCACGAACATCAGCAGCCTGGTCGTCCTCATGAAGGTGCTGGGCCGCCGCGCGGTGGCTGCCTATCTGGTTGCGGTCGTCTTCATGACGCTCGCCGCCGGTTTCGCCCTCAACATGATGTACCACGCCTGGGGGCTCGACCCTCGAACGACGTTCGGGACCGCGGCCGGCTTCGTGCCGGACCTTGTCAAGGACGCCGCGGCCGTGCTGCTCAGCGGCCTGCTGATCCTCAGCATGCGCCGGACGCGCGTTCCGGACGAATGGGTCTGGCTCCGGGACAGAGCCGCGCAGCTGACCGGGATTGCCGTTACCCCGCGCAGCCTCGGCTACGCTGCCGCCGGCGGCGTGGCGCTACTCTGGCTCGGGAGCGGACTCTTCACGGTCGGGCCCGGCGAGGTCGGCATGAGGCTGCGGTTCGGCCGGATCCTGGCGTCGGATCTCGAGCCTGGCCTGCACGTCAGATGGCCCTGGCCGTTCGAGAGTCACCGCCTCATCGTGCAGAATCTGGCGCAACGGCTCGAGTTCGGACTTCCACCGGAACTGTCGCGGGCGGAGGCGACGCGCGCGAAGCTTCGGAGCCGGCTGGCCTTTGGATCGAACGCAGCGCCGCAGCAGGCGAGCGGCGTCTGGTTCCAGAAGGAGACGGCGCCCGGCGACTCCTTCCTGCTCACCGGCGACGGCAACCTCATAGACCTGAGGTCCACGGCCCAGTACCGGGTCAACGACGCGCTGGCGTTCGCCTATCACCTCGCCGAACCAGAGGCACTCGTGCGCAGCACGATCTTGGCAGCGCTCCGGGGTGCGGTCGCGACCCGCGCCATCGATGCGGTCTACACCACAGCGCGCGAGGAGATCGAACGCGAGACGCGTGCGACCGCCCAGTCGATGCTGGACCGCTACCAGGCCGGAATCGAGGTGCTTTCCGTCAGCCTGCTTTACGACCACCCTCCAGACGAGGTCCACGACGCCTTCCGAGACGTCGCCAGCTCGGTCGAGGACAAGCTGCGTACGATCAACCTGGCGAACGTCTTCGCGGTGGAGAAGATCAACCAGGCGAAAGGCGAAGCCGCAGCGATGACTGAGGGGGCGATGGCCTTCAAGGAGCAACGGATCGCGGGCGCTCAGGCTGACGCGAACGCTTTCGTGCTGCGGCTCGAAGCCTACGAGCAGGCCCCTGGGCTTACAAAATTCCGATTGCAGCTTGAAACGCTGGAAGACGTGCTGCCGGGCATGCGTAAATTTGTGCGGCCCGGCAGCGGCGAGGTGAAAGACTTCGACATGTGGCTCGTGCAGCCCTTCGGCTCGGGACAAATCAAGTAACGAGGCCGGTTTCGCGCGGATCACGTGCCTCGAGAAGGAGCCAATCAGGCGAGAGCAGGATTGACGAGGACTCTTGGTCAAACGGACAGGATCTGAGATCGGCGGCAGGCGAGAATGGCGGAACAAGCCACGACAGCGAACAAACCATCGAACATCGTGCTTCGGCGTGCCCTGCCGGCACTGATGGCGGCGTTCGCAGTCTGGGCGCTTGTTTCCTCGTTCTTCGCCCTGGACATCACCGAATATGGACTTGTCACGCGCTTCGGGCGGGTGGTTCGCGTCCTCGCGAAGCCTGGCCTCCACGTCGTTGCGCCGTTCGACCGCGTTGTGCGGCTGGACAAGCGCGTCCTGTTCTTTCGGCCGGCGGCTTCCGAGTATCTGACGATCGACAAGAAGAACCTCGGCGTCGACAGCCTCGTGACGTGGCGGATCGCCGACCCGGTACGCTTTCTCGCCGCGGTCGCGACCCCGGCAGCGGGCGAGCAGCGGCTCTCCGACATTATCCTGGCGGAGATCGGCGCCGTCGTGGGGCGGTATTCGGCGTCAGTTCTCATCTCCACCGACCCGGCAAGCAGCAACTACCAGGGCATGACGGCGGAAGTCGTTCGCCGCGTCGCAGAGTTCGCCCGAACGGCCTATGGCATCGATGTGGTCAGCGTCGACATCGGCCGCCTCCACCTGCCGGAACTGAACCGGGAGCATGTCTTCGAACGCATGAAGGCCGAGCGGGCCAAGATCGCCAAGGAGAACCGCTCCGCGGGCGAGTTGGAGGCCAAGAGGATCATCGCCGAGGCTGACCACGAGAAAATCCGCATCGACTCGGAGGCTGCCGGACAGGCCGAGCGCATCAAGGCCGAGGCCGACGCCGAGGCTTCGCGCACCTATGCTGCAGCCTTCCGGCAAGATCCAGGATTCTACCAATTCCTGCGGACCTTGCGGGCCTACGACAAGTTCCTCGACGACAAGACGACCCTCTTCCTTCCCGCAGACGCTGACGTTCTGCGGATGCTGCACTTCGACACGCGACCGCTCCGGGTCGGACCGTCCCCTCCGCCGCCCGGAGCAATTTCGACCGGCGCCGATCTACTCCTGAACAAAAAACTCGAGGAGGAGGAGGTCCGGTGACATTCGCGTACGATCAAGGCCCGGGCGGCGACGCGCGGCGAGAAGCAGACCAAGCCGCAAAAGATCTGGGGCACGGCGTCGACCTGCGGTCGCGTCCGGGACTAGCGCGCCTGTGGCCTAGCTATCGCTATTGGATCCTTGGCGTTCTTGTCCTTTTTCTTGGAGCCCATCTGGCCTCGGGATTCTACGTCGTCGCGGCGGACGAGCGCGCGGTGGTACGCCGGTTCGGTAGCATCGAGGCGGAGGTCAGCCCCGGCATGCACTACCGTCTCCCATGGCCCGTTGATCGCGTGGACGTCGTCAAGACGACGAGCGTGATAAAGGTCGGCGTGGGATTTGCGATAGCCACCGGGGATTCGGCCGCGCCGTCCGGCATGGAGCTGCTGACCGGGGACACCAATATCGTCAATGCTGCCCTCGCTCTGCAATATGTTATCCGCGATCCGGCGGAGTTCCTTTTTCAGATCGAGGAGCCACAAGCCTTCGTCGAGGCCATTGCCGAGGGGGTGCTGACCGAGACGGTCGTCGGCATGCCCATCGACGAGGTACTGACCAGGGGGCGGGTCGCAGTGCAGGAACGGGTCAAGGCCAAGACGCAGGAGCTCCTTGACCGCCGCCGCAGCGGCATTCGCATCGTGTCTGCGAGCATCATGACGATCACTCTCGACAGATCGGTTGTCCAGACTTTCCAAGACGTGGCGGATGCCATGGCCGACCGCGAGAAGGTGATCAATGAGGCGGCTGAGCGAGGCGGAGGCCTACAAGCAACAGCGCGTCGCCGCTGCCATCGGCGAGACGAGCCGCTTTCTCGCGCTGCAGAAGGAATATGAAAAGGTACCGGACGTCACCAGGATACGACTGTATTTGGAAGCCATGGAGAAGATCTTGCCCAAGCTACAGCTCTATATCATCGACTCGGACAAGGGGCGCGTGCCCCTGCATCTGAGGGTGACCGGCCCGTAATCACAACTTCAATCATTCTCCGTTCCAGTGCATTCGGACAGCAGATCGCCGGACGCCGAGTGGCTGACGTCGCCCAGACTCCGGTGCTCGTGCATTTTCCAAGGGCATTGTGCCGGCCGCATCACAGAAGGCGACCACCCGGCGATCTGCTGTTTGGGTGCCGCGCGCTTCGGCAGAACGGGCTGATCAAGCTGATACTCGCGCGGCGTCTTGAGAAGACTAGGCAACGTCCCCTGCGGTCTGCGGCGGTAACGTTGACCGGTTGGGTTAAGAGGCGAGTTTCGTTGCGCTGTGGCGACCAGGCGCTATCTTCGCTCAAATGAATTCAAACTTTTGTTTTGTTTTAATGTTTGATCGCGATGAAAAGACCGCGTGAAGTTTTAACTGAAGTTATTTGCCCCGCCTGCGATGGCACGGGGTTTCAGAAGGTCAAACAGCAAACACAACCGGGTCGCAAAATCTATCCCCCGAAATGCACGGAATGTCTCGGCAAAGGCCGGATAAAGAAGCCCGCCGCAACGTGAGTTGCGTCGCTTCAGCGCAGATATTCCACGTCGTGACGAACACCTGGCATATTAGCCAGTCGGCCCGACCGATCAGCAAAAATACGACGCACTTTGGTGAAGAGGGAGGGATTGCCGCGCAGATTTCAGAAACCAAGCAAAATCAGGCACTTCCTGCTCGCCCGAGGAGGCGATGTGTACCAGTCCTGTGTCCCGAGGTCGACCGATTTTTCGGCAAAGTGCATCCAGATCGATCGACTGAGGCGATCAAGATGACTCCTGCTACATCGGCTCGAGGAGTCTTCGCTGTCTGCCCCAGCTAGCCACTTGGCCAACCTACTACGCCACTCGAAGCTTTCCTCTCGGACTTCCGCTCTACCTCAATGAACAGACATCCTTAGAGCCGGCCGGCATGTCTCAAAGGTGCCGATTTTGTTGCAAAAGTCGGTTGAGAGAGGCCGCGAAGCGTGATTCCGTTTTGTTGACGCGAATCGCGGCGAGGTCGACCCATGATGGGCCGTTTGAAGAGTGACCAAGGTCAACTGTTCTACGAGT
>Ga0209153_1000325_pt1 | contig 24413 bp, 19 predicted proteins | sample GraSoiAngelo_120_FD_185877 | JGI IMG/M metagenome (GOLD analysis project Ga0209153, IMG submission 185877) | Grasslands soil microbial communities from the Angelo Coastal Reserve, California, USA - 14_0919_09_20cm (SPAdes) (version 2) | ecosystem: Environmental > Terrestrial > Soil > Grasslands ...
CTGTGTCTCTTCGCGCACCTCGCGCTGCGCAGCTTGCGCGGCGCGCGTGCGAGCATCAATTGAGCGCAGGCGATCAATGGCGCGGCTGCGTGCGAGCGTGACGAGCCATGTGAAGCCACGCCCGCGCGCTTCATCGAAATCGCCGGCCCGACGCCAGACCTGCACGAACACTTCTTGGAGCACGTCCTCCGCTTCGGGGCGGCTGTGCAAGATACGGAGCAGTAGGCCGAGAAGGATTGCGGCGTAACGATCATAGAGCGCGGCTAATGACAACTCGTCGCCGCGCGCAATCGCGTGCAGGAGTTCCGTATCGGAGGCGGGCTGTTGTGCTTGTTCGGAAGAAGACAAGGCAGTGGTCAGTGGGCAGAGAAAGTTCAAAGTTCCAAGTTCAAGGTTCAAAGTTCAATAGCTGCGGCTTGCGCCTGCTAACTTTGCACCTTGAACCTGCAACCTTGAACTTTCTCTGCCCACTGTTCTTACGCAATAGTAATACTCTCGTCCAAGTACACGTCCTGAATGGCGTTCAGGATCGCGACGCCTTCGTTCATCGGACGTTGGAAGGCTTTGCGGCCTGAGATGAGACCCATGCCGCCGCCGCGTTTGTTGATGACGGCGGTGCGCACAGCCTCGGCCGTGTCGCTCGCGCCCTTCGACTCGCCGCCCGAATTGATCAAGCCGCAGCGACCCATATAGCAGTTCGCCACTTGGTAGCGGACGAGATCAATCGGATTGTCGGTCGTCAGTTCGTCGTAAATCTTCGGGCTGGTCTTGCCGTAGGATGAGCCGCCCATGTTGAGCGCGTTGAAGCCGCCGTTGGTGGTCGGCAATTTCTGCTTGATGATGTCGGCCTCGATGGTACAGCCGAGATGATTGGCTTGGCCAGTCAGATCGGCCGCCGTGTGCATGTCGCCCTTGTCGGTCTTGAACGCGGGGTTGCGCAGGTAGCACCAGAGAATTGTGGCCATGCCGAGTTCGTGCGCGTGGGCGAAGCACTTGGCGATCTCGACGAGTTGGCGCGTGGACTCTTCCGAGCCGAAATAGATGGTTGCGCCGACGGCGATTGCGCCCATGTCTTGCGATTCTTTGATCGTGCCGAACAAGACTTGATCGAACTTGTTCGGGTAACTGAGCAATTCGTTGTGATTGATCTTGACGACGAACGGAATCCTGTGCGCGTAGCGGCGCGCGACCGAGCCGAGCACGCCGTAGGTCGAAGCCACCGCGTTGCAGCCGCCTTCGATAGCGAGCCGCACGATGTTTTCCGGATCGAAGTAGATCGGGTTAGGCGCAAAAGATGATCCGGCCGAGTGCTCAATGCCCTGATCTACGGGCAGGATCGAGAGATAACCCGAGCCGCCGAGCCGCCCTGTGTCGAAGAGCGTCTGCAACGAGCGCAGCACGCGTGGGCTGCGGTCGGAAGCTGACCAGACGCGATCCACGAAGTCGGGGCCGGGCAGTTGCAGATGATCTTTGGTGATCGTGTTCGAGGTGTAGTCGAGCAGCGCGCGCGCGTCCGCGCCGAGTAGTTCTTCGACGCGGCCCGAGATGGGGCTTTCACGTTTCAGTTCGGTGGCCATGATGGTTGAATCCTCCAGCAGTGTTGAATAGACGCAAATGGAAACTCGCCGCAGTCGCGGGAAAAGACGTGGCGCGGATTATAGCAGGACTAGGCCGGCGCGCCAATGCTATTGCGCACGTCGGCGCTAGCAAGCCGGACGTTGGCGGGCGCGAATCGCAGAGCAAGATTGACATCGCGCCGTTCGACCCGGACGCGCGCATCAAGGACGTGGCCGGGCGCACCATCAAGTCCGACGGCACGATCATCGAACTGAAAAAAGAGGACGTGTTCGAGAAGACTTTGGTCAAGGCCAACGGGCGCAAGATCAAGGCCAAGACATTTGCCATGCCGGGCGTCGAGCCGGGCGCGATCATCGAGTATCGCTGGCGCGAGGTCTATGCCAACACCTCTGCGCAAAACGAGCGGCTCTACTTCCAACGCGACATCCCCGTCGAGTCGGTCACGTACTACATCAAGCCGGCGGAGAATCTCGCCACCGCCGCCTCGCTGCGCTTTCTGCCGTTTGGCATGGAGACACCGCAGTTCGTCAAAGACAAAGGCGGCTTCTACAGCACGACGATGACGAACGTGCCCGCCTATCACGAAGAGCCGCGCATGCCGCCTGAAAACGAGGTGCGCCAATGGATGCTCCTTTATTATTCGAGCGAGGCCAAGCCAGAGCCTGACAAGTATTGGAAAGAGCGGGGCCGGCTACTCTATGAAGCGACCAAAGGTTTGATGAAGCCCAGCGACGAGATCAAGCAGAAGGCCGCCGCGCTCATCGCCGATGCCAACACGCCCGAACAAAAACTCGGCCGGCTCTACGATTTCTGCCGCACGCAGATCAAGAATCTGGATGACGACGCCTTAGGCATGACCGCCGACGAGCGCGCCAAAGTCAAGTCGAACAAGTCGGCCGCCGAGACGCTCAAGCGCGCACAGGGCACGAGCGGCGATATCGATCTGCTGTTCGGCGCGCTCGCCAACGCCGCCGGTTTCGACGCGCGGCTGGCGTTGATGAGCAATCGCGGCGACATCTTTTTCAAGCCCGGCTTCGCCAACATGTATTTCCTCAATCTGGCCGCCATCGCTGTGAAGGACGGCACCAACTGGCGCTTCTATGATCCGTCGGAGATGTATCTGCCGGCCGGTATGCTGGCGTGGCAAGCGGAATGGGAAGAAGCGCTCGTCACCGATCCGAAAGAGCCGGTCTGGACGCGCACGCCGCTCTCTACGCCTGACCAGTCGTTGGAGAAGCGCACCGCCAAGCTCAAGTTGAGCGAGGACGGCACGCTCGAAGGCGACGTGCACATCGAGTACACGGGGCACACGGGCGCAGTCAAGAAGGAGTACAACGACGACGACTCGCCGACACAACGCGAAGAGACGCTGCGCGCCATGGTCAAGGCGCAGATGTCCACAGCCGAAGTCTCGGACATCCGTGTCGAGAACGTCCAAGACCCCGTCAAGCCGTTCACTTACTCGTACCACGTGCGCGTGCCCGGCTACGCACAACGCACGGGCAAGCGCCTCTTCCTGCAACCGGCCTTCTTTGAGCGCGGGCATGGGCCGCTCTTCACGGCCGCCAGCCGCCGGAACATGGTTTACTTCAACTATCCTTGGTCGGAAGAGGATGAGGTGCAGATCGATTTGCCCGCAGGCTTCGCGCTCGACAACGCCGACTCGCCGGGCAGCTTCAACGCCGGCACGATCAGCAAGTACGATGTGCACATCAGCGTCACGAAAGATCAACGCACGCTGATCTACAAACGCTCGTTCTATTTCGGTAGCAATAGCGGGCTGCTCTTCCCGGCTAACTCATACGAGCAACTCCGGGCGCTGTTCGACGAGTTGCATAAGCGCGACGATCACACGATCACGCTCAAGCAGGGCACGACCACAGCCGCCGCGCCCGCGCCTTCAAACTAAGTGCGCCGCCCGGAAGTCCGTCGGCGCAGGTGGCCCCAAACGCCGCGCCGCCGGACGCTTAATCTGACCACAACCACGTGGTCGAGGCATGAAGAAGATGTTGTACCGTTTAGCTGCTTTCTTTTGTCTGCTGCTTGTGTGCGCGTCTGCGCTGGCGACGACGAGCGAAGATGCGCCGGCTTGGTTGCAACAGGCGGCCGCCGCGAGCGCGCCCGCCTATGCGAAGGACGTGCCGGCGGTCGTCCTGCAAGACGAGCAACAAGTCTCCATCAATCCCGATGGGCACATCGTGCGGACGACCACCTTCGCCATACGCATCCTGACGCACGAGGGGCGCGCCCTCGCCACCGCCCTCGAAGCCTATGAGACCGACACGGGCAAGGTGCGCGAACTGCATGCGTGGCTCATCCGCCCCAACGGGCAGGTCAAACGCTACGGTAAGGATGAGACGTTCGACATCGCCGCCGATGATAATGATGTCTATAACGAGTCGCGCGTTAAATTCATTAGCGCCAAGGACGACGCTGACGCGGGCGCGGTCTTCGGCTATCAGGCCGTGACGGAGGAGCGCGCGCTCTTCCCGCAGGACGAGTGGGCGTTTCAGGAAAAACTGCCCGGCGTCAACGCCTGTCTGCCCGTGCTCGCCTCGCGTTACGTGCTCAGCCTGCCCACCGACTGGAGCGCAAGCGCGGTCACGTTCAATCACGACAAGGTTGAGCCGACCGTGAACGGTTCGACCTACACTTGGGAGTTGCACAATCTCGCGCCGATTGAGCCGGAGATCGCCAGCCTGAAGTGCGCACCATGGCTCCGCGCATCGCCGTCAGCTACACACCGGCGCAAGGCGCGCCGCCCGCGACCATCGGCGCGCGCAACTTCGCCAACTGGTCGGACGTGTCGCGCTGGTACACGGAGTTGAGCGACCCGCAAGCGGCGGCCGACGAGACGGTCGCAGCCAAAGCGCGCGAACTGACCGCCGGCACGAAGACCGAGCTTGAACGCATCCAAGCAATCGCGCGCTACGTCCAGAGTCTTCAGTACATCTCGATCCAGATCGGCGTCGGGCGTTTCCGCCCGCACTCGGCCGCCGAAGTCTTAGCCAAACGCTACGGTGATTGCAAAGACAAAGCGAACTTGATGCGCGCGCTCTTGAAGGCCGTCGGCATCGAGGCTTATCCGGTCTTGATCTATTCGGGCGACCCGACCTACGTGCGCGAGGAATGGGCCTCGCCCAGTCAGTTCAATCACTGCATCGTGGCCGTCCGCGTCAGCGATGCGACGCAGACGGCGACCGTCATCAATCATCCGAAACTTGGCCGCCTCTTGATCTTCGATGCGACCGACCCGAACACGCCCGTCGGCGATCTGCCCACGCACGAGCAGAACAGCTTTGCGCTCGTGGCGGCGGGCGACTCAGGCACGCTCTTGCGCATGCCCGCGACGCCGCCCGAAGCGAATCAGCTTGAGCGGCAGGCGGACGTGAGTCTTGCGGCCGATGGTTCGATCACGGCGAGCGTGCGCGAGAATGCGTTCGGCCAATCGGCGGCTGCTTATCGTGGCGAGTTCAAACACTTCTCGCGCCCCGAGTATCAGCAACTCATTGAAGGTTGGGTCACGAGCGGCGCGACCGGCGCGAAGGTGACGAAGGTTGAGCCGACGGACGACAACGCGGTCGGCCGCTTCGCGCTCGACGTTGAGTTCAATGCGGCGAACTACGGCCAGTTGATGCAGGATCGGCTGCTCATCTTCAAGCCGGTCATCGTCTCGCGCCGCGAGCGCGTGTTCCTGACCGAGAAGGCGCGCAAACATCCGGTCGTGCTTGACTCTTACTCCTACACCGAGACGGTCAAGGTCAAACTGCCTGCCGGCTTCGACGTTGACGAGTTGCCTGATCCGGTCAAGCTCGACGCGCCCTTCGGCACTTACGCCGCTACTTACGCGGTCAAGGACGGCCAGCTTCAGTTCACACGCACGCTCGTCCAGCACGCCGCCACCATTCCGGTCGAGCAGTACGCCACCGTGCGCAGCTTCTTCGAGCACATCCGCGCCGCCGAACAAGCGCCGGTCGTGCTCGCGCGGAAGTGATGAAAGTAACGCGCGTTTGACCATCGCACAAATGAAACGGGCCGCGCTATCAATAAGCGCGGCCCGTTTCATTTATGCGATTAAATTGTCGCGCGCTTTCACTTCAATCGTCTGCCTCTGGCAGGTGCAGCGTGAGTTGGCGCAGCGCTTCGCGCAGGCGTAGGGCGACGCTGCCGGCGGGCACGACGTAACGATGAAAGTCGTAGGTCGTGACGATGCCGACGCCGAGACTCGCCGAGGCGAGAAAGATTTCGTCCGCGTCGCCGAGGTGCGCTAGATCATAGACGCCTTCGACGACGGGGATTGAAAGTTCGGCGGCGAGTTCGAGCAGGCAGGCGCGCGTCGTGCTTGCGAGCGCGCCGGTCGAGAGCGCGGGCGTGTGCGCCGTGCCCTTCGTCACCCAGAAGATGCTGGCCATCGTCGCCGAGACGATCTCGCCGCGCTCGTTTAAACGCACCGCCTCATCGAAGTCGCGCCCGCGCGCCTCTTCACGCGCGAGCACCTGTTCGAGATAACTGACGCACTTGATCCCGACGAGCGGCGCGTGCGTGTTCACGCGGTAAGGCGAGAGCGTAAGCGCGAGACCGTCATCGGAAATTGGTGGCGCATCGGCCGTCGCGATCAAAAGATCGGTCTCAATCGTCTCATCTGTCGGCGCGGGCACGCGCCACACACCGCGCGCCGCCCGCGCCAACAACATCACGCGCGCCAGCCCGCGCTCGACGTTATTGGCTTCGAGCAAGCGCGCGAGTCCGCGCTCGACGGTCGCCGCGGCAAACGCCGCAGGTTGCACGCCCGCGCGTTCGGCGTGCGCTAGCAGCCGCGCCCAATGCTGCGGCCACAGAAATGCGCGCCCGCCGTGAATCGAGATGATCGTGAACACACCGCGCCCGTGTATGTTTGTCGCCGTCAAGGCGGGCAGACGCGCCGTCGCCGCGTCGAGTAATCGTCCGTTATGAATGATGCGCGGGTGCATGGTAAAGACAGCTTTCAGTTTTCGGTTTTCAGTTTTCAGCCATCGTTATCATCTGAAAACTGAAAACCGAAAACTGCCTTTATTCATTTTGGCCGGCGCGAGCTTACTACAACTCTGCCAGTCGCCACACGCCCAAGTGTTTGCCTGCCGCTTCGTCTTCGACGAGCGCACGCAAGGGCGGCGGAAAGTTGCAGGGCGGCAGTTGCAGATTCACCGAGCGCCAAGCGCCGGTCTTGATGTCACGGTTGGGCGCAACAGACGTGTGGGTTGTGGCGAGCAGATAAGTGGCGCGGCTTTGTTTGAAATTGGCGACCGCCGCGCGTATGTGTCTGAACGAAAGATGAATCAGACAGTCGCGGCATAGAATCGCATCCACGTCTGGGATGCGCTCGTTGATGATATTCAAAACGATGAAAGCCTTGTCCTCGTCGCCGTACAGACGCTGATTGTGCGCGACGAGGGCCGGCACTATGTCTGCGCCGGTGTATCTGATCCCGTCCAGTTCGGTGTGTCGCAGCCAATTGAAATCGCCGCAGGCTGCGTCAAATAGCGAGGTGACGGCGAGGTCTCGCAGCAAAGCGGGCAGTGCGCGTCTGACGACCTCTGTGCGCGCAAGCGTCGAGCCGCGCCCGGAAACAGACTCCGCGTCTTGCCAAGAGTTGCTTTGATAGATGTCACTGAAGACGGCGGCGACGCTCGTGCGCCGGGGCCGCAGCGCGCGGCGCACGACGGCGAGCCTGCGGTGCGTGGCTAGGCTTTCGGGCAGCACCGATTTGAGTAACGACTTGGCTCTATGTTTGACGCTCACGCGCGTTCAATCCACAGTTGGGATCATCGGGGCACTATTTGATCGCAGCCGCGACAAGTTTGGCGAGCGCGAAGCGACAGAAATAGCCGGGTCTGTTCATGAGTTTATAGCAGCCTTCCTCAACGAGGTTGAGTAAAAGCAGCGGCGGTTAGGATAAACGACCGCTTCTGCTTTGCCGCAAGGTGCTCGTCCGCTCAGTAAGCGTAAAGCTCCGTGATGGCGCGGCTCACGTCTTCGACTTGCGGCAGGATCGCGTCTTCGACTTGTGGGGCGTAAGCCACAAACGTGTCGAGCGCGGCGACGCGGCGGACGGGCGCGTCCAAGTATTCAAACAGTTCGTCCGAGATGCGCGCGGCTATTTCAGCCCCGAAGCCGTGCGTGCGCGTGTCTTCATGCGCGATGATGACCTTGTTAGTGCGCTTAACTGTCTCGGCAATCGTCGCCCAATCGTAAGGCGCGAGTGTGCGCAGATCGATCACTTCGACGTTGATGCCCTGCTGCTCTGCGGCCTGCTTGGCGGCGACGAGCGAACGCTGCACGAGCGCGCCGTAGGTGATGATCGAAAGGTCTGTGCCCGCGCGCACGGTCTTTGCTTTGCCGAACGGGATCAGAAAATTGTCCGGTGGATACGCAGACTTGTTGTAAGCCTGCCGGTAGAGATGTTTGTGTTCGAGGAAGAGCACGGGATCGTCTGAGCGTATGGCCGTGCGCAAGAGACCGTTGGCATCGAGCGCCGTTGCCGGATAGACGACGCGCAAGCCGGGTATGTGTGTGAACAGCGTGTCGCCCGATTGCGAGTGATAGACCGCGCCGCCTTTCAAGTAGCCACCGACCGGACAACGGATCACGACCGGACATGTCCATTCATTGCCTGAGCGCCAACGCATCAACGCGAGTTCATTTCTGATCTGATGATAAGCGGGCCAGATGTAGTCGAAGAATTGAATTTCGACGACGGGTTTTAGTCCGCGCGTCGCCATGCCGATAGCGCGCCCGACGATGTTGGCTTCCGCGAGCGGCGAGTTGAAGACGCGCGCGCTGCCAAACTTACGCTGTAAGTTGGCCGTTACTTTGAAGACGCCGCCCTTGCCCTTGACCTGTTCGAGATACTGTTCGCGCGAACAATCGGCCACATCTTCACCAAACACGACGAGGCGCGGATCGCGCGTCAACTCTTCGTGCAGGCAGCGATTGATCAGATCGGCCATCGTGCCCTCTTTGCCTTCGAGTATGATGCCTGCTTCCGTGTCGAACTCCGGCGAAGTCGGGGCGACATCGGGCGAATAGACAAAATCGGTCGCAGTTTTGGGATCGGGTTGCGGGCTGGCAATCGCCTCGTCGGCTGCGGCGTTCACTTCCGCATCCACCTGATCTTTGAGTTGCTGCAACTCCTCCTGCGTGATGATGCCTTCATCAATCAAGAGCGCGCCGAAGCGTTTGACGGGATCACGCTCAGCATCGCCGGTGCGCTCTTCATCAGGCCGATAAAGTCGTTCATCGTCTGAGAGCGAATGCGAATACGGGCGGATCACTTTCGCATGAACAAGCGCCGGGCCACGGCGCGCGCGGCAATAGTCAACCGCTTGCTTGACTGTCTCAAACGATGCAAGTGGATCAGTGCCATCGCACTTTTGACTGAAGAGATTGGGAAAGCCGGAGACCAACTGCGAGATGTCGCCGCCTGCGGTCTGCACTTCGACGGGCACGCTGATCGCATAGCCGTTATCTTCGACGAGAAACAGCACCGGCAACTTCAAATTGCACGCCGTATTCAACGCCTCCCAGAACTCGCCCTCGCTCGTCGTGCCGTCGCCCAAAGAGACATAGACCACTTCGTCCGCATGAAAGTTTTCGCTCCTATTTTTCAGTTCCTCGATTAGTTGAAAGCGATAACCCGCTTCGGCGCAGCCCACCGCTTGCAGACACTGTGTGCCCGTCGGCGACGACTGCGAAACGATATTCAATCTCTTACTGCCCCAGTGCGAAGGCATCTGCCGGCCGTGCGAGTTCGGATCGGCTGCGGCGGCAACGGCTGAAAGAAACTGTTCGCGCGGCGTCATGCCGAGTTGCAGACAGAGCGCCCGGTCGCGGTAGTACGGATAGAACCAATCGTAACCGGGCTGCAAAGCCAGCCCTGCCGCCACGAGCACAGCCTCGTGCCCCGCGCCGCTGATCTGAAAGAAGATTTTCGATTGCGCCTTAAGCTGAATCTCTTTGTCGTCAATCCGCCGCGACAGATACATCGTCCGGTAGATTTCGATCATCTGCTCGCGGTTCAAGCCGCGAACCGTGCGCGCTTGCAACTCAGTCGCCATAGCTTTTCAGTCCTTCGCTAAAATCTTAATCTGCGTAATCGCTCTCCAGAGTCAGCCGATAATCTTCCGCCATCGAAGGATGCCCGTGCGCTGTGGCCACTTCGATGCCGCGCTGATAGGTCGCGCGCGCGGCCGTGCGGTTGCCGAGTTTTTCATAGGCGTGCGCGAGCATGCCGTAGGCGTTGCCCTCGTCGTCGGCGCGCTTCAAATAATCATTGAGCATGGCGACGACATCCGCGTGTCGCTCCAACTTCTCGTACTCCTTCGCCAGCCCGAACATGACCAACGTGTTGTCGGGATCGCTCGCGAGCATCTGCTCGAACACTTCAATGCGTGATGCCGTCATAATCGTTTTTCGTTTCGGCGCTCACTTGCCGATGATCAGCTTGGCAATCGTCTGCAACTGCATGTTGGATGTGCCCTCGTAGATCGCGCCGATCTTCGAGTCGCGCCAGTATTTCTCGACCGGATAGTCTTTGACGTAGCCGTAGCCGCCGTAGAGTTCAATCGCTTTTGACGCGACGCGCTCGGCGACGCGCGACGACGTGAGTTTGGCCATCGCCGCTTCTTTAACGAAGGGCAGTCCGGCGTCTTTCAAACGCGCCGCGTTATAGACCATCAGGCGCGCAGCTTCAAGGTCTGTGGCCATCTCTGCGAGTTGAAACTGCACGGCTTGAAATTGATTGATTGATTTGCCGAATTGCTGCCGCTCGGCTGTGTAGTTGAGCGCCGCTTCGAGTGCGCCGCGTGCGAGACCGATCATCTGCGCGCCGATGCCGATGCGCCCTTCGTTCAAGGTCTCAATCGAAACCTTGTAGCCCTTGCCGAACTCGCCGAGCACGTTCTCTTTCGGCACGCGGCAGTTATCCAAGACGATCTCGGTCGTCGAAGAGGCGCGGATGCCGAGTTTGTTCTCCTTCTTGCCGACGGCGAAACCCTCGAAACTTTTCTCGACGAGAAAAGCGGTGATGCCGCGATAGCCTTCTTCCGGTTTGGCATTGGCGAAGACGACGAAAATCTCGGCCTCGTTGCCGTTCGTGATCCAGAGCTTCTGCCCGTTCAAGACGAAGTGATCGCCTTTGTCCACAGCCTTCGTCTGCATGGCAAACGCATCCGATCCTGAGCCGGCTTCGCTCAACGCATACGCGCCGACTTTGCTGGTGGCAAGTTGCGGCAGATATTTCCTCTTCTGCTCTGTGTTGCCCCAACGGATGAGAGCGTTATTGACAAGCGTGTTCTGCACGTCCATCAAGACGCCGACCGACGGGTCAACGCGCGAGAGTTCTTCGACGCCGATGATCGCGGTGAAGAAGGATGCGCCCGCGCCGCTATACTCTTCCGGCGTCTCGACGCTCATCAGACCAAGATCGAACAGTTGTTTGACTAAACTAGCGTCCAGCTTGCCCGCTTCGTCCATCTGCTCGACGCGCGGGCGCAACTCGCCTTCGGCAAACTCGCGCACGCTGGCGCGAAACATATTTTCGTCTTCGGAATAGATGGTCAGGGGCGTGCCCGTCAGGCTCTCCGTAGCTGCTTTACTCATGGCTTCTCGACGACCTTTGATAGAAGATGAAAGACTGTTGATTGTAAGGCGGTAGCATCGCCGATCAAAGCGCCTGTGGTCAAGCAAGCGAAAGGCAGGGACAAGTGACAAGTTGTGGTTGAAAAAGAAGCATGGCACATACCCCGCAGAACCGCTTTTTCAATTGGCGCAATTATCTGGCACTCGCGCGCTAGCGCCGCCGAATCGTGCGCGTTGAAAATCGGCTCTTTGGCGCGGGTCGTATTCAAACGTGAACTGGCGCGCGGTTTGCACAGGGGCACGAAGGAAGCGTTGTGCGTGTGTCTCCGAAACTCTATGCGCGTGCGGTTGAGACTCGCGGCGCAATCACGTATCTTGCATGTTGCTCGTTGCCGACAGACGCAGACAGAAACCGACGACCGCGTCACAGCGCGGACGTAGCAGCATGACCGACCAGACCACAACGCACAACGCGCCGAGCACGCCCCGACGCTTCACGCCGGCCGGCATCATCTTCGCCGCGCTCGGTACGCTCCTATTTGCCTACTACGTCTGGCGCGCAGGCCCGCGCGACATCTGGCAGAACATGCGCGAACTCGGCGCGGGCTTCCTGCTCGTGCTCTTGATCTCTGCGGTGCGCCCCATTGTGCGCGCGCTCGCTTGGACGAGTTGCTTTGAAGCGCCGCACCGTCTGCGCTGGCGTGATGCTTTGCGCGCATATCTCGCGGGCGACGCGCTTGGCAACGTGATGCCGCTCGGCATCGTGGTGAGCGAACCGACCAAAGCGGCGCTGGTGCGCGACCGCGTGCCGCTCAGTGCGAGTGTGGCGGCCATCGCCGTCGAAAATCTTTTTTACAGTCTCTCGGTCGCGCTCTTCGTCTTCGCGGGTCTCTGCGCTCTGCTGCTCAGTTTCCCTTTGCAGGCGAAGCTGCGCATCGCCTGTCTATTGGTGCTCGCAGGGTTAATCTTTGTCGTCTTGTTCGGCTTCATCATCATCTGGCGGGAGTGGCGCTTCGTCAGCCGCGCGCTTGAGTTTTTGTACGCGCGCAAGATAGCGCGCGGTTGGTTGGAGACGCGGCGCGTGAAGATCAGCGCGGTCGAAGAGCGCATCTACGGTTTTTACGCGCGCAACCGTGCGCGCTTCCTGCCGATCATGTTCTTCGAGGCGTGCTTTCATTTCGCAGGTGTGGTGGAGAACTACGCCACGCTCTATTTCATCAGCCCGATGAAGCCGACGTGGCTCGCAGCCTTCGTGTTGGAGTCGGTCAACCGCGTCATCAACGTGGTCTTCAAGTTCGTGCCGATGCGCGTCGGCGTGGACGAAGTGGGCACGGGGCAGCTAACAGACGCACTGCACTTCGGTACGGCGAGCGGTGTGTCGCTCGCCATCGTGCGCAAGCTGCGCGTCGTCGTCTGGACGACCATCGGCGTCGCACTGCTCGTGCGCCAAGGTCTCAGTCCACGCGCCGCCGTCAGCGAAGCGCAAGCCAGCCTCGCGCACGAGCGGAACAAATTGAAAGACGTAGCGAAGCTGGAAACTGAATGAAGCTCAAGACGGACAGCATGAAGAACAAGACGACGACCGTCTTGTTCTTGTTGCTCGCGCTGCTACTGTGCTGCGCGTCTGCTTCTACGTCTTCGCATACAGACGGCACAGAGCGCGCATGGCTCACGATCATCTCGACGACGGACTTGCACGGCAACATCGCGCCGCTCGACTACTACACGAACAAACCGGACGCGCGCGGCCTCGCGAAAGCGGCCACCATCATCGCGCAGATGCGCAAAGAGAATCCGCAATCGCTCCTGCTCGATTCCGGCGACACGATTCAAGGCACGCCGCTCGTCTATTACCACAACAAAATAAACAACACGCCGATTGATCCGATGATGCTCGTGATGAACACGCTTCGTTACGACGCAATGACGGTCGGCAATCACGAATACAACTTCGGTCTCAAAGTATTGGAGAAGGCACGTTACGAAGCCAAGTTCCCTTGGCTCTCGGCTAACACCTATCGCGCGGGCACGAACGAGCCGGCTTATCAGCCTTACATCATCAAAGAGTTGAACGGCGTGCGCGTCGGCATCCTTGGTCTCACAACGCCGGGCATTCCGAATTGGGAGAACAAAGAGAACTACGCGGGCCTAGAGTTCCGCGAGCCGGTCAGCGAAGCGAAGAAGTGGGTCGCCGTGCTGCGCGACAAAGAGAAAGTTGATCTGGTCGTCGTCGCCATGCACATGGGTCTCGAAGCCGACCTGCGCACGGGCGAAGTCACACCCGGCCAAGTGCCGCACGAGAACGAAGCCATCGCCATCGCCGAGCAGGTTAAAGGCGTGGACGTGATCCTGATGGGGCACACGCACCGCGATGTGCCGGACGTGACGATCAACGGTGTGCTGCTGACGCAAGCTGATCATTGGGCCATACACGTCGCGCGCGTGGATGTGTATCTCGAACGAGAGGCGAAGGACGCGCGCTGGCACGTGGCGGCGAAGCAAGCACGGACGATTCCGGTCGGAGACATTGCGCCCGACGCAGAGATCATGAAACTCGTCGCGCCTTACGACCGCGAGACGCAAGCATGGCTCAATCATGTGATCGGCACGAGCGCGAGCGAACTCTCAGCGCAGGACGCGCGTTTTCGTGATAACGCGCTGCTCGATCTGATCCAGCGCGTGCAGTTGGACGTAGGCCACGCGGACGTTTCGATGGCCGCGAGTTTTAATCCGAGCGCACACGTCGCGCGTGGGCCGGTGACGGTGCGCGACATCGCGGCGCTCTACGAGTATGAGAACACTTTGGTCGTGCTCGAAGTTACGGGGCAACAGTTGAAGGATGCGTTGGAGCACTCGGCTGAATACTTCAAGGCTTACGTGCCGAACAAGGCGGCGGCCGATCTTGTGGACGAGAAGATTCCCGGTTATAACTTCGACATTGCCGAAGGCGTCAGCTACGACTTAGACATCTCAAAGCTCACGGGGCTGCGCATCCAGAATCTACGCTTTCACGGCCAGCCCTTGAGCATGACGCAGAAACTTAAACTTGCCACGAACAACTATCGCGTCAACGGCGGCGGCGGTTACACGATGTACAGGGGCGCGCCCGAAGTCTTTCGTTCGAGCGAAGAGATACGCGAACTGATCATTGGCTGGGTCGAGCAGCACAAACAGATTCCGTCTGAGCCGACCAACAACTGGCGGCTGCTACCTTGAACGGCGCGCAAGCCTTGAACCACGAAGCCACACGAAAATTAGGACACGAAATCACACGAATAGGCTGGGAACAAATTCGCGTCGCGTTCGTCTAACAGTTTCGTGCTGCTTCGTGTGAGTTCGTGGTTGATCGTAGGCGTCGCTGGATTGCTCGGCGCGCTATCATTGAGCGCGTGCCAGCGCGCGTCCGCGCCCGGCTCGAACTCGGTTATGTCTATCGTCGCAGCGAAACCAATCAGCGCGCCCGCGCCGCCCGCGCCTACACCCACACCCACACCTGCGTCGCTCAAACTGCCGCTCGTCGCGCCGCGCATCCTGATCAGCAAGAGCGCGCGCCGACTCGAACTCTATTCCGACGGTCGCGTCGTCCGCATCTATACCATCGCGCTCGGTCTCAATCCGACAGACGACAAGGAACGCCAAGGTGACCGGCGCACGCCCGAAGGCGACTTCTACATCTGCATGAAGAACGAGCGCAGCCAGTTCTACCTCTCGCTCGGTCTGAGTTATCCCAACGAAGAGGCTGCGGAGCGCGGTCTGCGCGCTGGTCTCATCACACAGGCGCAGCACGACCGGATAGTCCACGCCATCCAACACAAACAGCGCCCGCCTTGGAACACCCCGCTCGGCGGCGAAGTCATGCTCCACGGCGGCGGCACAGGCACAGACTGGACTTGGGGCTGCGTCGCCCTCGCCAACGCCGACATCAAAGAACTCTTCGACACCATCCCAAACGGCACGCCCGTCCGCATCGAACACTAAAGACTAATCGTTAGCTGTGGCTCTGCTCCGCCTCAATGTCCGGCACATCTTCGGGGTGGAAGGTCGAGCGTTGTTTCCATTTGCGGTAGAGATGGAGGGCGGCGGCGAGCCAGAGACCGCTGAGGAGGTATGCGCCGAGCGTGTCGCTGGGCCAGTGTGCGCCGAGATAGACGCGGGAGAGGCCGACGGTGGCGACGAGGAGCGTCGTGAGGGTAAGCGCGAGGCGGCGGGCGAGCGTGCGCTGCGGCAGGATGGCGTAGGCTGTGAAGAAGAGGAAGCCGAAGTAGCAGACGTAGAAGGTGACGTGACCCGAAGGGAAGCTTTCGGTGTGGAGCGGGCGATAGACGGCGACGAGCAAGGGTGATGGACGCGGGCGGGCGACGACAAGTTTGGTAATTGAATTGATGAGACTGCCGCCGCCTGCGCACAGCAGTAATCCGGCTGCTTCTGTGCGTCGTCGCCATGTGAGGAAGATGAGACAGGTGACAGCCGTCAGCGCGTAAGGATGCCAAGTGTTGCCGAAGAGGGAGACGAAGCGCATCACGGCGGCGAGACCGGGCAGGGGCAACTGTTGCACAAAGCGTTCGGCACTTATGTCCCAGCCGAAATAGGCGTAGAGGTGCGCGCAGACGGCGAGCACGGCGAAGGCGACGAGCGCCGCGAGATAGATCAATTCAGCACGGCGCAGACGCAACGCAGCCAAACGACGCAAGCGTGCGCGGCGCGTCTGCGGCAGCGGCGGTTGAGTTGTATTTGGCTCCAGCATTCGATCAGTTTTATGCGTGGCAGCTAATAAGCTGGAAATATGAAACCACGAAGTCACACGAAATTGCACGAAGAAATTCGTTGTCGTCCGTGTCGTTTCGCGTGACTGAGGCCGGGTCAGAACCGCCTGCGGTAGCGGGCGGGTCAACTAACACAATTAAGACCCGCCCGCTACCGCAGGCGGTTCTGACTGACCGATGGCTGCGGTGGTCGCATGTAAGCGCAAACCGCTATATAATTGCTCTCATCGAATCTCCCGAAGACAGAGCGAATGACTACCAACGCGCCGATTGGTGAAGCGCGTGTGTTTGCGTGTGAGGTGTTTTAGTTGCTGAGGGTCGAATATCGCGAGGGTCTGTATCTGCCCGATCTTGACCTATGGCTCGATGCAGAGGGGCAGCGCGAGTTGTGCGTCATCTCGCACGCGCACTCGGATCACATCGCGGAGCATCGCGCGATCATCGCGACGCCTGCGACCGCGCGCATCTTTCGCCATCGGCGCGGCGAAGCGGAAGTTATCACACAACATTACGGCGAGCGGCGCGACTACGGGCGCTATGCGTTGACGTTTTATCCGGCCGGGCATTGTCTCGGCTCGGCGCAAGTGCTCGTTGAAGCTGATGGCGAGCGTCTGGTTTATACGGGCGACATCAAGCTGCGCCCGAACGTCGCGGCTGAGGATGCGGTGATTGTGCCGTGCGATACGCTCGTGATGGAGTCAACGTTTGGCGAAGCCCAGTATCGTTTCCCGCCCGACGTGGTGACGAACGAGCGGCTGTATGCGGCGGTGGATCGCGCGCGCTCGGACGAACGTGTGCCGGTCGTCTTGGCTTACGCGCTCGGCAAAGGACAAGAGGCTTTGGAGCTACTGCTCAGGCGCGATTATCGCGTGACGTTGCATGGCTCTGTTTGGAACGTGGCGGAGATTTACCGCGAGTTGGGCGTCGAGTTTTCGGGGCCGTATGAGCGTTATGATCGTGAGCATTTGCGCGGGCGCGTGCTGATTGCGCCGCCGGGTTGTCGCCGGCAGCCGATGGTGCAGAACATCGAGCGGCGCTACACGATCATGCTCACGGGTTGGGCACTGAATAAGCGCGCGCCCTTTATGTATCGCGGCGTGGATTTAGTTTTGCCGCTCTCGGATCACGCGGACTACGACGACCTCGTCCGCCTCGCCCGCGAATCCGGTGCCGCACGCATCATCACCATGCACGGCCCCGCAAAGTTCGCCGCCGCTTTGTGCGAGTTGGGCTTTAATGCCGAACACCTCGCGCCTCATCCGAGCACGATTGACAAGACAAAGAAGCGCGCGCCAAAGAAAGCAGCGACGGCGATTGAGCAGACGTTGTTCGATTGATTCGTGCATTAAATCAGAACCGAACAAGCGGTGAACGCTCATTTGTTGCGGTTCGCGTGCGACCGGCTTATTTTTCAGCCGCCGCCCGCTTAGCCCGTTGCCTTTTGCTGCCCGGCTGACTATAATGCGCGGGCTTTTTCGGGGAAGGGACAAGGAAAAGCTCTCGCGCGTAAATTCACCAAGCAAACGGTTCACAGACGATTCGTATATGACGAACATCGAAAGATGGCAGGCACGGCGGCGCACTCCCCAGACACGTCCGACGCCTTGGCGTGCGTTCACCGCCGCGCTCGCACAGATCGCGCGCACCGCGCTCGCTGAACCATATCAACTTGTCGTCGAACGCCACGCGATCGGTTTACGCCGACTGCCGCACGCACTCGACCGCCTGCGCATCGTTCAACTTTCAGACATACACCACAGCCCTTTTACCGGCCGCACGCAGATCGAACGCGCGATTGAGACCGCCAATAGTCTCGAACCAGATATCATCGCCTTGACCGGCGACTATGTCTCGCACGAACGCGAGTACGCAGTACCTTGCGCCGAGATGCTCAGTCGCCTGCGCGCGCGTTGCGGCGTCTATGCCGTGCTCGGCAATCATGATCATTGGACGGACGCCGCGCTTATCACAGACCTCTTCCGCGCCGAAGGCATCACAGTGCTCGTCAACGAAGGCATGCGCTTCGAGCATCGCGGCGCGTCGTTCTGGCTCGCGGGCGTGGACGACACGATGGTCGGGCTAGAAGATTTGCCGCTCGCCCTTGCCGGTTCGCGCGCAGACGAGATGAAACTGCTGCTCGCGCATAATCCCATCATCCTGCGCCGCGCCGCCCGCGCCAGCGTTGACCTCGTCCTGAGCGGGCACACGCATGGCGGGCAAGTTACTTGGCGCTCGGAGCGTTCGCGTTCGGGCCGCCCGCGTCGGCGCATGCTCAGAGGCTTGGGTCGTCTGGGCGACACGCAGATTTACGTCACGCGCGGCCTCGGCACGGTCGTCCTGCCCGTGCGCTATGGCTGCCGGCCCGAAGTCTCGATGTTGGAACTCAGAAGCAGTGACAAGTGACGAGTGACAAGCAAAGACTTGTCTTGCACTCGTCACTTGTCACTTGTCACTGTTCTTAATGTCTTCCCGCGTTATCACCCTGCCCAACTTCCTGACCGTGATCCGCATGGTGCTGATCCCGGTCTTCGTCACGCTGCTCGTCTATCAACGTTACGGCTGGGCGCTCTTCGTCTTCGTCGCCGCAGGCGTGACGGACGGCCTCGACGGATTGCTCGCGCGCAATCTCAAACAAGGGTCGGAACTAGGGCGCATACTCGATCCGATTGCCGATAAACTGATGCTCGTGACGGCCTTCATCGCGCTGTCGCAGCACAATCTATTGCCGCACCCGCTGCCGCGCCACTTCCCGATCCCCTTCTGGGTCACGGCCGCCGTCATCAGCCGCGACATCTTCATCATCGTCGGCGCAGCCGCCATCAACATCGTGACCGGCTTTCGCGGTTTCCGCCCGTCGCTCTTGGGCAAGGCGAGCACAGTCGTGCAGGTTTGCGCCATCATCCTCGTCCTCGTCGCCGTGCACGTCCCTTGGGTCAGTGGCTACGTGCTGCCGACCGTCTATGCCACAGTCTTCCTGCTTGCCATCGCCTCCGGCATCCACTACGTTTTCCACGCCTCGCGCCTGCTGAACGAGAAGCAAGCGTCCTCGTCTGAGAGCTAAATTGAAAAATAGTTGAGCTTAGCTCGCACGCCGGAATTGCTTTGATCTGTATAATAAAAAGTTGACAAGAAGGGACTCAGATATTATATTAAGAGCGCATTCAATCTATGGCGGCACAACCCGTGGCACTATAGAAGTCCGTTCGGCGTTTCGCGTCCAAGGGGCAAGCTGTGAGGCGCGCCGGCCAAATAATTTCTGGAGAGTAAAACGATGAGCAAGATTATCGGCATAGACCTCGGCACGACCAACTCGGTTGTGGCCGTGATGGAAGGCGGCGAGCCGACGGTTATCACCAATTCCGAAGGCGGCCGGACGACGCCCTCTGTGGTCGCGTTCACTAAAGACGGCAACCGTCTGGTCGGACAGGTGGCGAAGCGCCAAGCCGTCACCAACCCGGAGAACACCGTCTATTCGATCAAGCGCTTCATGGGGCGGCGCTTCAACGAGGTGACGGAGGAGACCAAACAAGTCCCTTACAAAGTGAAAGCGGCCGCGAACGGCGACGTGCGCGTCGAGGCGGGCGGCAAAGAGTGGTCGCCGCCGGAAATCTCGGCCATGATCCTGCAAAAGATGAAGCAGTCGGCCGAAGACTACTTGGGGCAAAAAGTTGACAAGGCGGTCATCACCGTGCCCGCTTACTTCAACGACGCACAGCGCCAAGCGACGAAAGACGCGGGCAAGGTTGCCGGGTTGGAAGTGATGCGCATCGTCAATGAGCCGACCGCTGCGGCGCTCGCCTACGGGCTTGATCGCAAGAAGGAAGAGACCATCGCGGTCTTCGACTTCGGCGGCGGCACGTTCGACATCTCGATCCTCGAAGTCGGCGAGGGCGTCGTCGAAGTGAAGTCCACAAACGGCGACACGCATCTCGGCGGCGACGACATAGACGAGCGTCTGATCGAATGGATCATCGAAGAGTTCAAACGCGATCAGGGCATTGATTTGTCGAACGACAAGATGGCCTTGCAGCGTTTGAAAGAGGCTGCGGAGAAGGCCAAGATCGAACTCTCTTCGACAATGGAGTCGGAGATCAACCTGCCATTCATCACCGCAGATCAATCTGGGCCGAAGCACTTGGTCATGAAGCTGACGCGCGCCAAGTTCGAGCAGCTAGTCGAACCGATCTTGAAGCGTTTAATGCCGCCGGTCGAACAGGCTCTGAAGGACGCGGGCGTTGACGCGAAGAAGATTGACGAGATCGTCTTAGTCGGCGGCTCGACGCGCATCCCTAAGGTGCAGGAGATGGTCAAGGGTTACTTCGGCAAAGAGCCGAACAAAAGTGTGAACCCGGACGAGGTCGTCGCGGTTGGCGCGGCTGTGCAGGCGGGCGTGCTTGGCGGCGAGAAGACCGACATCTTGTTGCTCGACGTGACCCCGCTCTCGCTCGGTATTGAAACACTCGGCGGCGTGTTCACCAAACTGATCGAACGCAACACGACGATCCCGACGCGCAAGTCGGAAATTTTCTCGACGGCGTCGGACAATCAGACCTCTGTGGAAGTTCACGTCCTGCAAGGCGAGCGCCCGATGGCGGCGGACAACCGCACGCTCGGCAAATTCCATCTGGTCGGCATTCCGCCCGCACCGCGCGGCATGCCGCAGGTCGAGGTCGCGTTCGACATTGACGCGAACGGCATCGTCAACGTGTCCGCGAAAGACATGGGCACGGGGCGCGAGCAGAAGATCACGATCACGGCTTCTTCGGGTCTCTCGAAGGAAGAGATTGATCGGATGATGCGCGAGGCGGAGTCGCACTCGGCTGAGGACGCGCGCAAGAAAGAAGAGATCGAAGCGCGCAACCGACTCGATAGTCTCACGTATCAGGTCGAGAAGACGTTCAACGAGAACAAAGAGAAGTTGGACGGCGCGACCTCTTCGCAGCTTGAAGCGGCCATCGCCGACGCGAAGAAGGCGCTCGAAGAGGGCGGCGCTGAGCGCATGAACGACGCCTTCAATGCGCTGCAAACCGCTTCGCATAAACTGGCCGAGGCGCTCTATCAAACGCAAGGCAGTGCAGATGCGGGCGGCGAGCAGGCTTCGGCCGCGGGCGCATCCTCGACCGGCGGCACGCAAACAGGCGGCGAAGACAACGTCATTGACGCCGAGTACGTGGATGTGGACGAAAATAAATAAGGTTTCAAGTTGCAGGTTACAGGTTGCAGGTTGCGAGCAAGTAACTTGCAACCTGTAACTTTGAACTTGAAACTTTTCTTATGGCGAAAGAAGACTACTACAAAGTGTTGGGCGTCGGACGCGACGCGAAGCCGGAGGAGATCAAGAAGGCGTACCGGCGGCTGGCGCGTAAGTTTCACCCGGACGTGAATCCGGGCGATAAGTCGGCCGAAGAACGCTTCAAGTTGATCACGGAAGCGCACGACGTCTTGTCTGATCCGAAGAAGCGTTCGGTCTATGATCGCTTCGGGCAGTATTCGGACAACTTGGCGGACGCGGCTGCGCGTGGCGCTTACGGCGCGGGCGGCAACGCGGGCGCTGGTCGTAGTGCGCCGTTTGATTTCACCGGCTTCGATTGGGGCAACACGACGAGCAGCACTTCGGGCGGCGGGTCGAGTTTCCGCGACATCTTCGCCGACTTGTTCGGCGGCGGCAAACAAGAGAAAGAACCGCCGCGCCCGATGCCGCAACGCGGCGCAGACATCGAGATGCCTTTGGCGCTTTCGTTTGAGGAAGCGGTCAACGGCATGACCACGAACATCACTGTCAATCGCTCCGAACAGTGTTCGCGCTGCAACGGTGCGGGCGACACGGGCGGCGCGCCGATCACTTGTCCGACGTGCAAAGGATCGGGGCAAGTGCAACGCGCGGGCGGGCGGCTGCGTTTCGCGCAAGAGTGTCCCGACTGTGGCGGCGTGGGTAAACGTAGGCCGCCGTGTCCGGTCTGTCATGGGCAAGGCGTCGTACCGAAGATTGAGACGGTGAAGGTGCGCATTCCTGCGGGCGTGGACACAGGCTCGCGTGTGAGCGTGAAGGGCAAAGGTCAGGGCGGACGCATGGGCGCGCCGCCGGGCGACCTGTTCATCATCACGAACGTCGGGCAGCATCCATACTTCAAACGCAAGGGCGATAACATCTACGTGACCGTGCCCCTGACCGTGCCTGAAGCGGCGCTCGGCGCGCGGATTGAAGTGCCTACGGTCGCGGGCAAAGCGCAACTGCGCATCCCGCCCGGCACACAATCGGGCCAGAAGTTTCGTCTGCGCGAGCGCGGCGTGCCCAGTCTGCGCAACCCGCAGGCGCGCGGCGATCAGTTTGTTGAAGTGCAAGTCACTTTCCCTAGAGTGATCTCCGAAGAGACCAAAGAACTTTTGAAACGCTACGCGCAACTCAACGCCGAGAATCCGCGCGTGGCGATGGGCTTAGAATAGTTTTCAGTTTTCGGTTTCAGTTAAAGCGCAATGCTGAAAACTGAAACCGAAAACTGAAAACTGAAAACTGTCTTATGAAACGTAAAGGCCGAACCTACACGATCAGCGCGGTGGCGACGCATTGCGACATACACCCGCAGACGCTTCGACTCTACGAGCGTGAAGGTTTATTGAAGCCTTCGCGCTCGGAGGGGAACACGCGCCTGTACACGGACGCCGATCTCGAACGCTTGGAAGTGATCCTCTCTCTGACGCGCGATCTGGGTGTGAATCTCGCGGGCGTCGAGATCATCTTGAACATGCGCGAGAAGATGGACGTGATGCAGCGCGAGTTCGAGCGCTTCTTCGCTTATCTGCAAGCCCACGCCGAAGAGTTTGCCAACTTCACCGATGCGACCCGCCCCGAAGAGGGCGCGCTCGTGCCCATCACACGCGCCGCCGCGCTCAGACGACGCGGCGCTTCCTCTTAAACAGGCTCGAACTGAAGCTGAACGACCAAGTGGAAGGCCAATGCAGACCGTGAGTGCATCGGCCTTTTTGGTTGTGCCCGCGACGGCCTGACGGGCTAGGGGTGAACTGTTGAAACCGTCTTTATCTTGTATGCCCGCAGTGCCAAAACATTTCGTCCACGCGGATTTTTTCGCCTGTGCCGGTGAAATTTTGCTTGTATTCTGCGCCGACAAGGTATAAAGTGCGCGCGCTGTCAGGCACAAGAGCAAACCGCGCCACGCCTCATGCTTCGTTCTCAACGGCAGTAAGCCACTAGGTACAAATGACGGGGCGGGCGCGGTAACTGACAGTCTAAGCTTGCTCACTCATAACAACTTTCTTCACGGCGACCTCATACTCGCAATCGCCGTTCAGGAGCTAGCCATGCGACCCACCATCAAACTGCTTACTGTTCTCTGTTGTTTCTTTCTTTGTGCGCTGCCTGCGCGGGCGCAGGATTTGGACAACGCGACGATCAACGGGCGCGTCTTTGACCAGACCGGCGCGCTTGTCGTGGACGCGTCTGTGACGGCCGTGCTAGTGAGCACGAACGTTGCGCGCACAGTTAAGACCGACGCCGCAGGTCGCTATCATCTGCTTGAGCTTGCGCCGGGCACATACGTCGTCAAGGCGACGAGTCAGGGCTTCGCGCTTGAGGAGCGTGGCGGGATCACTGTCGTCGCCGGGCAGAACGTGCAACTCGATTTCGTGTTGCGCCCGGCGGGCGTCACGGCCGAGCAGACGGTTGTGAGCGAAGCCGACACGGCCGCAGTTGATACGACGCGCACGGTCGTCGGCGACACCATCACGCGCGAAGAGACTGAAGCATTGCCCGTCGCGTCGCGCGCGCCGCTCGATCTGGTCTTTACGCTCCCCGGCGTCACCGAAGAACCGTTCTCGACGCGCGACCTCGCCGAAGACCGCAACACGAGCGCGCGCTCGACGCCTGAAGAAGCGGGCACGTTCGCCCTCTCAGGCGGCGCGGCTTACTCGAACAACTTCACGATTGACGGCCTCGACAACAACGACGACCGCGCCGCCCGCGAACGCTTTCAACCATCGCTCGAAGCGGTCGCAGAAGTGCAGGTCATCACCAATCAGTTTTCGGCCGAGTACGGCCGCGCGTCCGGCGGTCGGATCAATTTAAGAACCCGCGCGGGCGCGAAAGAGTTGCGCGGTCGGCTGTTCTACTTCTTCAAAGACGAAGCATTGAACGCAAATGGTTTCTTCAACAACGCGCGCGGCTTGAAGCGTCTGCCGTTGCAACAACACAACCCCGGCTTCACGCTCGGCGGCCCCGTCAACTGGAAAAAACTTTTCGGTGCCCGCGACGCGAGCGCGCCGCCGCCCCGCAGTTTCTTCTTCGTCGCTTACGAATACAACACAGTGCTCGACACGACGTTGATTGACACGCTCGTGCCGGTGCAAACCAATCCGCGTTTTCCGTTGCCACAGCCAACCACGCTCACGGGCCGGCGCACCGAAGCGTCGGACTCCGCGCCGAATCAACCGGCCGAACTCGCG
>Ga0209153_1000326_pt1 | contig 24367 bp, 28 predicted proteins | sample GraSoiAngelo_120_FD_185877 | JGI IMG/M metagenome (GOLD analysis project Ga0209153, IMG submission 185877) | Grasslands soil microbial communities from the Angelo Coastal Reserve, California, USA - 14_0919_09_20cm (SPAdes) (version 2) | ecosystem: Environmental > Terrestrial > Soil > Grasslands ...
CGCGCACGGGCTGCCGATGAGCCTGGTCGAGAAGGGGGACCCCTATCCGAAGCAGATTGAAGCAACCGTGCGTGCTGTCTGCGAGTTGGGCGCCAAGGAACACACAGCGTGGCCGAAGACGCACCTGCTTTGCTACCAAAGCCGGGTGGGTCCGGCGAAATGGCTGCAGCCAGCGCTCACGGAAACGATTGAGCGACTGGGGCGCGGAGGTGTGAAAGAAATGCTGGTGGTGCCCATTTCATTTGTGACGGAGCATATCGAGACGCTGCACGAAATCAATATCGAAGCGCGCGAGGAGGCAGAGAAGTGTGGAATCGCAACCTTCCGCATGATGCCGGCGGTCGGAGACTCGGCTCTGTTCATCGGCGCACTCAAGGACCTCGTCTTGCGCGCCGTGGGGATTGAAGCGGGACCCGCGTCTACGCCATTGGCTTCGGCGCAAATAGGCACTCTAAAGATTTGAGATTGCTGCTTTCTTTCCGCTTATTTATGTGTAGGCTGCCTGGGCGGGTTGACGTTAAGCACTTCGCGCGCCGTGGCGGCGTCTTCCCCGCGAACCAGAACCCGGACTCGCCCCTGGTCGCGTAGGCTATCAGTTGGGTCCGCTTCGACCGTTGCGACAATACCTGCCTCGAGAAGGGCGCCCTGCGCAAGATCGGCCTCAGCTCGCGTTCCAAATGTCTGAACCAGGACAAGCTCACTTTCGGGCGGCTGAAGTAATTGACGCGCGTCAATTTCATCTTCCTCGCGAACCAGGACCCGAAAACCGAGACCACTCCACGCGACATGAGGGCGCATACCGCCCACGGTGTCGGCCAGGATCATGGCATCGATGCCGGCGGATTCGAGCATGCTCTTGGCCAGTTCCGCTTCGCCTTGCGAAGCGAAGGCTTGCGCCAAAACGAGCTTGCTGTGATCCATGGCGTCATTATACGCCTGGATGCGATTACGAATCTGGATGTGCACTTCGACCCGCGTGAGGTCCGCCCCACGGGCCCAAAGGGTTGGGCTTCACAAAATCGCGGCGACTCAAGGTATAATTCGCCTTTGGGCCTTCGGGGATGACATCTACCTATCATTCGGGAATTCACAAATTTGCTGTTTTCACGGTTCTTTGGACCATCCTGCTGTTTGTCGCGGGCGCGCTCGTGACGTCCAAAGACGCAGCGCTTTCGGTAATCGACTGGCCGAAATCGCACGGAGTTTGGGTGCCCCGCTTAAGTTCGCTCCAGGGAGGGGATTTTTACGAGTTCTCGCACCGCTTTGTTGCTGGCGTTTTGGGAGTCCTCGTTCTGCTTTTGGCGGTATGGCTTCTCGTCAAAGAACGCCGCGTGTGGTTGCGCTGGCTTGGCGTGATTGCGGTGCTGGGCGTGGTGGTGCAGGCGATCCTGGGAGGCCAGGTGGTGATTCAGTTGCTGCACTACTGGCTGCCGGTGATTCATGCGTGTTTTGCGCAAATTGTTTTCGCCGCGGTGCTCGGCATTGCGGTGTTCACCAGCAAATGGTGGATTGCTGACCGGCCGCAACTCGAAGACAAAGGGGCGCCGTCAATCCACTCCGTTGCCATACTGAGTGCGGTCGTGATTTATTTGCAGGTGATTCTTGGCGCGGGGTTCCGGCACAAAGACATTCCCATCTGGCCGCATGCCGCCGGGGCACTGGTAGTTCTTGGCACGGTCACTTGGACCGCGGTAGCGCTGCGCAAGCGGTTTGGCGCCTCGCCGGAACTGGGTAAGGCCCGCATTCTGTTGCACGCCATTTTCGGGGTGCAATTTTTGCTCGGGCTGCTGGCATACTGGTCGCGCTTGACAACCGCGGAGGCGCCGCAACCGATGCCGCTGATGGTGTGGCTGACGGTGATTCACACGGTGGTGGGAGCGATTCTGTTTGCCTTTTCAGTGCTGGTGGTCTTAATGTGCTACCGCCTGGTGCCGCGCGGCGGGGAAGTGGCCGCGACCGAACCGCAGGTGACCGCAGGATGAGCACCGTCCCTAGCGTTGGCCTCACACTCGCTTCGCGCGCCAATGCCTACGTGGCGCTCACCAAGCCGGACGTATCCTTCCTCGTTTTAATCACCACGGCGGCCGGGTATTACATGGGCGTGCGCGGGCCGGTGGGCTGGCTGCACATGAGCCACGTGATTTTCGGGACGCTGCTGATTGCCGGGGGAACTGCGGCGCTGAACCATTATGTGGAGCGCGAGTCCGACCGCTATATGCGGCGGACCGCTTCGCGGCCGTTGCCGAGCGGCGTGCTGCAACCTGGGCAGGCGCTAGCGTTCGGCATGGCGCTGGCGATTGCGGGAGCCGTTGATCTTTACCTGGCAGCGGGGATCCTCGCTTCGGGTCTTGGCGTTTTAACGTGTCTCAGCTATTTGCTGGCAACGTTTGTTGGGGCATTTCCGGGCGCGGTCCCGCCGTTAATTGGCTGGGCGGCAGCCGCGGGGTCTCTCGATCGCGCAGCGTGGCTGCTGTTCGGGATTCTGTTCTTGTGGCAATTTCCGCACTTTTACGCCATTTCCTGGATGTACCGCGAAGATTACGCGCGCGCGGGAATCCTGATGTTGCCCGTGGTAGACAGGGAGGGCAAACGCACGTTCCGGCAAATTATTCTTTATGCCGCGGCGCTTGTGGGCGTGAGCCTGCTTCCTGCCGTCGTTGGCCTGGCCGGAGTGGTTTATTTCTTCGGAGCCCTGGTAGTGTGCACGGGGCTAGTGCAGGTTTGCCTATGGGCGGCAAGCAACAAAACCAACGCGCGCGCGAAATGGCTCATGCACGCTACGGTATTGCACATTCCTTTGCTGCTGGGGCTGATGGTCTACGATAAACTACCGCGGTGACCTTAGTCGTAAGTCGTGAGTTTTGAGTTCTAAAGACAAGAAGAGAGAAGACGGCGCCACCCCGCTTTTATGGGCCTAGCGCGGCTTTACGCCGTTGTTATTGCAGGATATTCCGCATAAGGACGTGAATCCTGATGATCTCCAACGCGGCGGTGAATGCAAGCCTGAACGGGCTGAGCGGGATTCTGCTGGCGTGCGGGTATCTGGCGATCCGCGCGGGCAAAAAGGATGTGCATAAGGCGTTCATGTTGTCAGCGGTCGGCGTATCGTTGCTTTTCTTCATTTCCTACGTGACGTATCACGTTCGCGTGGGGAAAGTGGTTCTCTTTCAGGGGCAAGGCCGGATCCGCCCGGTGTACTTCACGCTGCTGACGTCGCATACGATCCTCGCTGCTGCGATTGTGCCGTTGATTATCGTGACGCTGCGTCGCGCGTGGCTACGGAGATTCGACAAACATCGCTTGATTGCACGCTGGACGCTGCCGTTGTGGTTCTACGTCTCGGTGACCGGAGTGATCATCTATTTTATGGTCTACCAGATTTATGCCCCGAAGTAGAGAAGTAGAAACAAAATACCTGGGGAGCGCACCATGAAACTGTGATGTACCTCAACTCCGGGCGTGAACTCAACCCTAAAGTCACAAGGGAGCCGCTAAAGCGCGCCCCTCGAACTCCGCCCGGAGATCAAAACTGCTCGTTGTCGTCTTGGCGGAAGCCGGGAGGGACCAGGGCGCCAGTCTGCGGGGAGCGGACGGCTTGGCGCGTGCCGGCTTTGGGGAAGACGATGTGCCAGAAGTCGGTGTTTGGCGAGGTAAAGCTGACCCCCACGAAGCGCCGTTCCCGCTTCTCTCGCAGAGAGGTAACGTGGCAATCGACGGACTCGGCTGTCATCTCGTTGAAAAGACGGACGTTCTGGCCAGGGATGAGGGGCGTGTCCATAAGCAGAAGAGCCCCGTGGGCGCTCACGACATAGGTGGCGGCTTGCAGGTCAATCGTTTCGCCTTCAGGGAGACGACAGCGCACCTTCACGGGAATCTGAAGAGGAAGGCGAACCGTGCGCCGACGCTCCGGGTAATGGGTTCTCTGCATAGAAAGCCTTGGAAAGGACGGTCCCCAACTTCGCGACTATGCTGCCACGAAATGTGACCGAAGACAAGGAAAATAATGATTTGGCGGCTGGTACTTACTTTGACCGAGGGGAATCCTTACATTTGGGGGCTTACTTGGACGTTATTGCGCCCAGGGCGTCCAAGACGGCATTCGTGAACTGCTCGGTATTCGCCTTCCCGCCGACGTCCCGTGTTGTGTAGATGCCTTCCTGGTACGTTTTTAGCAGGGCGGCCTGAATCCTCTCCGCAGCAACATGTTCCCCGATGTGATCGAGCATCAAAAGGGCGCTCATCAGCAGGGCCGTGGGATTTGCAAGCCCCTTGCCGGCGATGTCCGGGGCGGTGCCATGGACGGCTTCAAACATGGCGCAATCATCGCCAATGTTGGCGCTGGGAACTACGCCCAAGCCGCCTACGAGGCCGGCGGCGAGGTCACTCATCACGTCGCCATAGAGATTGGGCAGCAAAAGCATGTCAAACTGCAACGGGTCCATCACCATTTGCATGCAGGCGTTGTCAACGATTAATTCCTGGTACTGAATTTCCGGGAATTGCGCGGCCACGGTGCGAACAGAACGCAAAAACAGGCCGTCCGACATCTTCATGATATTGGCTTTGTGGATGGCGTGAATCTTCTTGCGCCCGTGGCGCCGAGCATAATCAAAAGCAAAGCGCGCAATGCGTGTGGAAGCTTTTTCCGTAATGATTTTCAGGCTTTCCACGACGCCGGGGACGACTTCGTGCTCAAGGCCGGAGTACAAATCCTCGGTGTTTTCGCGGACGATCGTCAGATCCACGCCTTCAAAGTGGGATTTCACGCCGGGGATGTTTTTCACCGGCCGCAGATTGGCGTAAAGATCCAGCGACTTGCGAAGCGCCACGTTGACGCTGGGCGTGCCTCCGGCAATAGCTGTTGCCATGGGGCCTTTCAGGGCCACGCGGTTGCGGCGCACGGAACGGATGGCTTCCTGATTTACGCGCTGGTTGTGGTCGGACGGGCCGGCGGCTCGCCCGGCGATTTCCTCCCATTCGATCTGCACGCCTGCGGCTTCCAGAATGCGGCGCGTGGCACGGGCCACTTCCGGGCCGATGCCTTCGCCGGGAATGAGCGTAACTTGATGCTTCATGGTTGCATCTCATTGTAAGCGAGGCGTTTGCGGATGTCGAAACGCTCGAAGAAGGTGTTTTCGATACAATACCAGCGATGCAGCAGTTGCGAGGTTTTGCTATAATGTAATTTGAGTTTAGCGTCCCCGGGAATGCCGAGGGCGCGGAGGACAAAGTAATATGCTAAGTTTGACGCCCTTTGCGAGTTCCAAAGTAAAGGAAATCATGAACCTGCAGAGCCCGGTGCCGGCCGCGCTTCGCGTGGCGGTGGTGGGCGGAGGCTGCTCCGGTTTTCAGTATCACATGGCGTTCGAGAACAATACGACGGAAGCAGACCAGATTTTCGACTTTGACGGCTTGAAGGTGGCCGTGGATCAGATGAGCTCGATGTACTTGGACGGGGTCGAGATCGACTATATCGAGACGCTGGAAGGCGCAGGATTCAAGTTCAACAATCCGAACGTGAGGAGCACCTGCGGCTGCGGGAGCTCGTTCAGCGTTTAATGTTCGAGACGGCGGGGTAACTCCGCCGCTACACCTTTCTCTGGCTCCTGGACGATAATGTTCAGGAGCCTTTTTTATGCCCACCAGTCAAACAGAATGGGATGCCAAGCATAGCTTGGCGGCGAAGGAAGCTGCTGAGCCACCAGTGGGGATTCTGACCGAGCTGTGGCCGCTACTGCCTCTAGGCGCCGCGCTGGACTTGGCCTGCGGCAGAGGCCGAAACGCGCTCTTCCTGGCCGAGCACGGGCGCCACGTGACGGCCGTGGATTGGTCTGCGGCTGCACTGGACATTCTGGAAGAGCGAGCAGGGACTCTCAAGATTCCCGTCAGACGCATTCCGAGGATGGATGAAGGGAAACAGCCGACGCGCGCGGGAATTGATCTGCTGCAAGCAGATCTCGAGAGCGTGAAACTACCAGCGAGTCGCTACGCGCTTATTCTCTGCGTACGATACCTGCAGCGGCCGCTGTTTCCACAGATTTGCCGGGCGCTGTGTCCGGGAGGAATGCTGCTGATGGAGACGTATACCAAAGCGCAGCTGGAATTTTCCGGGGGACCGCGGGATCCCGCGCACCTTCTAGATAAAGGTGAACTGAGGAAAGCTTTTCCCGAATTGGAGACGATTTTTTACCGCGAGTTGCGCACGGAGCAGGGAATTGCGAGCTTAGCCGCGAGGAAGGCCGGCGGCAACAATCGCGACTCGATTGGCGACTAGCGACTCACGTCCTCCTGCTATAGAAGTTCGGCCCATCCCGAGAGGGCGCACGGCAAGAAAAGCGGAGGGCTGCCGCACTCCAAAGGACTTCTTCGCAAGAATTTTGCATGGCGCTGTCGGTTTGCAATCTTGGGTCACAGTTCGTATGCTTTAGTTCGAGCATGAAAATAGCTCTCGCTCAGTTCAATCCTACAGTCGGAGACTTTGCAGGGAATTCGGCTCGCATCTTGAGCCTTTCGGCGCAAGCGCACGAACGTGGCGCCGGGCTAGTGGTATTTTCCGAGCTCTGCTTGTGCGGGTACTTTCCTTTGGACCTTCTCGAGCGCCCGGCTTTTGTCGAGCGAAATCACCAGCAATTGAAAGAACTCGCGGCCAAGATTCCAGTGCCATCGATTGTTGGTTATGCGGGGCGCGTTAAGAATGGAACGGGGAAATCCATCGCCAACAAAGCGGCGTTGATTTGCGCGGGGCGCGTGGTTTTCGAGCAGAGCAAGATGCTGCTACCGACCTATGACGTGTTCGACGAAACGCGTTACTTTCAGCCAGCGGACCGGCAATACGTGTTTGGTTTAGACGGCGAACAACTGGGAATCACGATCTGCGAAGACGTGTGGAACGACAAGAACTTTTGGGCCAAGCCCATGTACGAGCGCGACCCGGTCAGCGAAATTGTGAGGCAGGGAAGTACGGTATTGCTGAACCTCTCGGGTTCGCCTTATGCCCTCGACAAGCGCGCACTGCGCTTCGAGATGCTGCGGTCGATTGCGCTGACGCACAAACGGCCGGTCATTTACGTCAATCAGGTGGGGGGCGACGACAGCTTGGTTTTCGACGGCGCGAGCATTGCGCTTACCGCGGATGGCAAGGTGGCGGCTCAGGCGAAAGCATTTGAAGAAGACCTGGTCATCTTCGATACCGCAACGGGAAAGGGCGAAATCCATGAGCTGCCGCACGAGGAGATTGCTTATGCGTATCGCGCCCTGGTAACCGGGACGCGCGACTATGTGCGCAAATGCGGCTTCAAGAAAGTGCTTGTGGGGCTGAGCGGAGGCATTGATTCGGCGGTGGTTGCAACGATTGCGGTGGACGCCCTGGGCGTGGAAAATGTGCTGGGCGTTTCGATGCCCGGGCCTTTCTCTTCGCCCGGGAGCAAATCGGACGCGCAAACGGTAGCGAAGAACCTGGGGATTCAATTCCTCACCCTGCCGATTACCGATGTGTTTGAGAGTTACAAGAAGGCGCTGGCTCCGGCGTTCGGTGAACGCCCCATGGATGTCACGGAAGAAAACATTCAAGCGCGCATTCGAGGAAATTATTTGATGGCGCTGTCCAACAAATTCGGGTCCATGGTGCTCAGCACGGGAAACAAATCGGAGATTGCGGTCGGTTATTGCACACTGTACGGCGACATGGCCGGAGGATTGGCCGTGATTTCGGACGTGCCGAAATTGATGGTATATGAATTGGCGCGATGGATTAACCGCGAGAGGGAAGTGATCCCCCGATCGACGATCGAAAAGCCGCCTTCGGCAGAGCTGCGGCTGAATCAGAAAGATGAGGACAGTTTGCCTCCCTATGAAGTACTGGACCGCATCCTGAAGGCTTATATTGAGGATTTGCGAAGCCCTGAGGAAATTGCCGACCATTATGGGCTGGACCTGAAACTGGTCCAAGAGATTGCGCTGCGCGTCGATCACAATGAGTACAAACGCAAGCAAGCAGCTCCGGGGCTGAAAATTACGTCGCGGGCATTTGGGTTTGGGCGGCCGTTTCCGATTGCACAGAAATTCATTCCGTAGGGGAGTTGAAAGTTAAGAATTGAAACAGGAAGCAGAACGAGCAGCACAGGCAACAAATTCGATTAGGCGCTAGGAGGCTCGCGTTAGGCATCCCCAGGCAGCAACGCGCCCGCGGGCCGCCCGCGCCAGAAAAATCAGATGAGGTCCTTTGTGAAGACACTTCTAAGGCTCAGTATAGTCCTGACAGCGTTCCTGGTTGGTTTGCCGTTGCAGGCCCAGCAACCCCAACCGGTTGCGGCCACAACGGCTTCAACGGCCCCACCTCAGACACAGAAGAATATCGAAGCCTATTTGCGAAATCTCTATGCCTTCGGGCCGGATGTGAAATTGACCGTTGGACCGCTGAACGAATCGGCAGTAGAAGGAATTCTCGAATCCGAGATTACTGTGACCATGGGAGAGCAAAAGCAAAACGCCAAATTCTACGTGAGCAAGGACGGGAGATATCTTTTTCGCGGCGAGCTCTCCGATATGACCAAGGATCCCTTGGCCGAGAACCTGGCGCAGATTCGCATGACCGACGCGCCAGCCCTCGGTGATCCCAAGGCCCCGGTGACCATCGTGGAATACTCGGACTTTCAGTGCCCCGTGTGCCGCAGTCTACATGACACGCTGCGAGGCCTCCTGCCGAGCTACGGCCGAAAGGTGAGAGTAATCTTCAAGGATTTTCCGCTCGAAAAGCTCCACCCATGGGCGCGCACTGCAGCCATCGCCGGCCGCTGCGCGTATCAGCAAAAACCCGAGGCCTTCTGGAAGCTGTATGACCTGATTTACGACAACCAGGAGATCATTTCCGCGGAGAACGCCTGGACCAAGATGACGGACTATGCCGTCCAGGCCGGCCTGGAGCAGGGCGCTTTTAAGAGCTGCATGGCCAGCCCCGAAGCCGCGGCCGCGGTTAACGCCAGCCAGGCCAATGGTGAAAAGCTGGAAGTCAACAGCACGCCAACCGTCTTCGTCAATGGGCGCCGCATGGTTGGTGCGGACGAGCATCTACTCCAACAGTACATCAACTACGAACTCGCCAAATCGAGCGCGAGCAAAACAGCAGAAAAAAGGTAATTGACCCTCGCAAAACGGAAGGGCCGGGGGAGCGCAGGGAAGCCGAGAAGGGAAAGCGGTTTGTGGACCTGCTTCCTGAGGGCGGCCCCGTGCGACGCATTTATTAGTTAACATAATATTCCTTATCGGACGCAGACGGTCAGGCCTGGCCTTTGCGTTTCCACAACTTTCTTCGGCAACCGCTTAACGGTCTTGCCGGGACGGGCTTACGGTCGGACGGCCGTGACGAGCCAAGGTAAATAGCCTGCTAGGTGCATGGAAGGAATTCTTCACGTCGTTATTATTTAATGTTGTAATCGCGAGAAATCGCCGGTATGCTAGGCGCAACTCGCTTGGCCAGCGTACACAGTGTATGTTGACTTTGGGCGGCGCAGAAGAAGCGCCGCCCTGCTTGTTTTCCGTCTGACACCGAAAAGACCTCGAGCACGGCGTGCTAGCCGCGCGTTTTTTCTGACGGGACAGGCGGCGGTAATTCCCGTGCCGCCCCGTTGAAGGCTTTGAGCTTCCAGTTGTTCAGCGCACTTCCCTGCACCGGGACGCAATAGCCCCCCTTGCCGTTCCAGCTGTCAGCAAAGACCTGGATATAGCCGGCCACGAACAACATTGTGTCTCCCGCCACCTGCCCGGACGCCGGGGCTGCGCGAAACCTGCGAAAATCCCCTTGACAATCCCTAGCTTGTACGCTATTGTGCAAATCCTTAGAGTTGTACGAAATTGTACAAGTTCTAGTATTTGTACAGTACCGTACAAATCAGAATCGCTTGCGAAGCGGTGGCCCTATGCCTTCCGAAACCTACGCTGTGGTGATCGCCGACGTGCTGGCTTCGAGTGCCCGCAAGGACCTGCGCGCCCTACTGGGCAAGAAGTTAGCGGACGCATCTGAGAGGCATCTGCGGCAGAAGCTCATCCGCCTGCCCTATAGCGTGACCGCCGGCGATGAATTTCAGACCATTACCGCGGAGCTGCCCTCGCTCCCCGCCTTGCTTCTGGACCTGCGCGCCACGCTTCAGCCGTTACCCCTCCGCGTGGGCGTCGGCATCGGTGAAGTTGCCGACCGCATTCAGCCGCCGGTCAACCGGCTCACCGGTGAAGCCTTTCAATTCGCGCGCTGGGCGCTGGAAAAGGTCAAGGCCAACAGCCTCTTTAAATTCGAGGTCCTGACCGCCTTTGCCTCGCACAATGAGCCCTTCATCCACACGATCAACCTGCTTTACGGCTTGCATGACACACTGATGTTGCAGATCACCGCGAAACAGTGGGAGACTATCCGCCGCTTCCTGGACCACCCGGCGCTCGAACAAACCGCCAAGCGGCTGAAGCTGGACGTTTCCACGGTTTCGCGAAATCTGAAACGGGGATACTATTGGCAACTCGCCGAAACTGTTAAAGTAGCCGGGGCGTTCATCGAGCGCGCTTTTCGTTAGCTGCCGTTAGTTGCACAAAAACGTACAAATCGGGGAATTTGTACAAAACTATGCAAATCCTCTTCCGGGCGTTTCTAGCCATTTATTTGGCTCATCTGCTGACCGATTTCGTTTTTCAGACGCACCGGCTCGTCGAACAAAAGCGCCATGGCCAGTTGTCCGCCTATGTTTTCCATGGTCTGACGCACTATCTTTCTGCAGTCCTCCTAGTCAGCTTCTTCCTGGCGGGATCCGGTTTATGGTTGCGCACGCATCTGGTTCTTTTGGCCCTCACGCTCGTTCATTTGCTCATCGATTTCGCCAAAATCCAATTCACCAAGAAAGCTCCTCTCAACGACGGCGCCGCCGCGTATGTTTCCGACCAGTTTCTCCATTTTCTGAGCGTTGCGTTCGCCGCCTGGTTTCTCTCGCCCGGCCTGCCCTTTGCGGAAGTGGCCGCGCTGCTTGGTCGAGGGCGCGCCGTTCCGAGCAGGCTGCTTTTTATTCCTGTCATTTACGTCGGCGTGATTTTTGGCGGCGGCTATTTGATTCGCGCTCTCACCCGCCCTCTCGCGCAAAGCGTGCATCTTGACCCGCCGGAAAAGCGCAACGAACCCATGCAAAACGCCGGACTCTACATCGGCTGGCTCGAGCGCTTTTTGTTGCTCACGGCCCTCCTGCTGCAATCTCCGGGCACCACCGGGCTGATCCTTGCTGCCAAAGCCATTGCCCGTTATCCGGAGTTTAAATCCGAACATTTTGCAGAATATTTTCTGATCGGCACGCTTCTGAGCTTCTCGATCGCGGTAATGGGCGGGGCCATTCTTGCGCGCGTGGTCCTGGGCCAATTCCATGTCGCGGGCTGAATTTCCACAGAATCTTTGCTGATGGGTGCTGTTTCCCTTCGCAATTTTGTTAGAATTCCCCCGTGGAAACCTCGACGGTTTCGCCGCGGCTTGCCATCATTCAGCTGCACCCGATCAAGTCGCTCGACCCGGTGCAGGTCAAGGAAGCGCGTGTCGGCCCTGGCGGCGGGCTGGAATTTGACCGCGCCTGGGCTCTCTACTCCGGCGACGGGCAATGGGTGAACGGCAAGCGCACTGCGGCGGTTCACCTAATTCGTGCTGCGTACGCCCCGGACCTCAGCTCCGTCACGCTTTCTGTTCCCACGAATCGCGGCAGCACTCCCACCAAGACGTTTGACTTTCCGGGCGGCTCGGCCGATGCCGCACAATGGTTCAGCAAGTTCTTCGACCAACCCATTACGGTGCGTTATTCTCCCGAAGGTTTTCCTGACGACACCGTCGCCAATGGCCCTACGATCATCTCCACCGCGTCGCTCGACGCGATTGGCACCGTATTCCCCGGGCTCACCGTCAGCGATATGCGCCTGCGTTTTCGCACCACGCTGGAAATCGATGGCGTACCGGCCTTTTGGGAAGACCAGCTTTTCGCCGCAGACAAGAATGTTCTCGTGCCGTTTCGCATCGGCGAAGTGCAGTTCGAGGGCAGCAATCCCTGCGTGCGCTGCCCTGTCCCTCCGCGCAATCCGCAAACCGGGGCAATCATTCCTGGCTTTCAGAAACTCTTTTCCGACTATCGCCGCAGCCACATCCCGAACTGGACTCCCGAGGCGCGCTTCGACCATTACTACCTCCTAGCCACGAACACGCGCGTCGCCAAGTCAGAGGCCGGCAAGGTCCTCCGCGTCGGAGACCCGGTTGTAGTTGGCTGAATCAGACAAACTTCGGATTTGGTTTCAGTCTCTTTACAGAGGGAGGATGGCCTTTTTTATCGCATCCAATTTATGTTGCGCGATAATGGTGTCCTTCTGGTTAAAAACAACCGGCGGCTCGTACCGCGCGGTGCGGCTCTCATTTAGCAAATCCCGGTAATCCCGACGAATCCGCTTCAATTTTGCGCTTCTTTCTACGTAAGTGAGACGAGCGGCATGCGTTGGCGGGTGGACACCCAAAGTTGCCAAATAGGCATCCACATATTGCAACGCGGAATAAAATATCCCGGTCAGTTTCCAATCAAAGAACGGATTATCCGTGGACTGTGCGAAGAACTCGTTGTGTTGCGCTCGTGCGAGATGGTCGTCCTTGCTGGGCAAAACGCATCACCTCTCAAACACAATTTTGCCCACCTTGCTAATGAGGTCGTCAAGCCTGCGATTCATTCTAGCTAGAACGTGAAAATCAAATCTCACACCAGGATAGATCGCCATGATTTCTTCTTCTCGAGCATAAACCTTGTCTCGAATCGCTGCATCGCGCTCATTAACAACAGAGATCACGCGAAACTCGCCATCCGCGTTGCGCTCAACGATAACTGCTTCGATTTCGGGAACCAGAGACAATTCAATTTGAAGGCATGCCTCTATGCTGAATATGGGCCTGCTCGAGACAGACGGGCGTTGCGGTTCCACGTTAACAACTGCGCTTTTCTCGCTGCTAAAGAACGGAAAAGCGGACGCGGCTTGGTTGTTCCAATTGGTTGTTTCAATCATGCTCTTTTTTTCAATTGATCGGGGACGTCTGTCGCCACAACGTTGGATGCATTCACCATGTACATGGGATCACCGTTCGGGAGGTACTCGTCCAGTCTAATAACGCTCGCAACCACCGCTTTCATTCGGAGTTTTGTGCCGTCGGCGAGAATGTAGGTATTCCACTTTTCGCCGCCATCTGGCTCGAAATCAACTTCTTCTCCCATAATTTCTCTCCCGCCGATATTGTACTTTTTCTTCATCGGGGGAACGGCAATCTCCTTTGTTGATTTGAGCCTGCAATAAGTATCACACAGAACAGCAGCCGTGCAATGAGAACGTCGTACCGCTCATCCTGCTCGTAAGGGCACCTGTCTTTTGTCGCTTGAGCCCAGAACGTGGCCCGCTCTTTCCTACGGCACGAGTTCGGAAAACAACTAACTGAAGGAGGAATCAGCGAAAGGAAGTTGCTGGGACGGCGGCGCCCTTTTCGAGGAGTTGCTCTTTGCGGTAAACCAGAGAATTGATGTCGTACGTGGCTAGTTCAAAGCCGTGCCCATGCGTGATCGCATCCGTGGGACATGCTTCCACGCAATAGCCGCAGAAGATGCACCGCGAATAATCAATGTTATACACCTTCGCATAACGCTCTCCCGCCGAGATGCGCTTCGCGTCCGTGTTTTCCGCCGCTTCGATGTAAATGCAATTAGCAGGACAAGCCGCCGCGCACAGGAAGCACCCGACGCACTTCTCCAGCCCATTTTCGTCGCGGTGCAGCACATGAATCCCGCGATACCTGGCCTGAAAATGCACCGGCTCATGCGGGTAGTTCTCCGTGACCGTCTTCCGGAAGATATTCCGGAACGTCACGCTGAAGCCCTTCACCAGTGCCTTGAACGTCTCGCTCATTTCACGCAGTACAGATGGCATAACACAGCAGTCTAACAAAGCGCACAGAGCCCGGCAAATGACCTAAACTGCGGCTTTCACAAAAACCAGCTCACTGTTTCAGGGATTGCGCGATCTGTTTCCCATGAAACCGCCCATTCTCAATGAAAATTTCTCCCGTGTGGCGGCCTCCAATCACAACTCCCGCCAGGTGAATTCCCGGCACATTGCTTTCGAGCGTCTCCGGATTCAGCGCCGGCTTTTTAGTCTCCGGATCCAGCTTCACACCGATGCTTTCCATGAACGAAAAATCTGGGTGATACCCCGTTAGCGCGAACGCCTGTTTTGCGGGAAGGCGCCTCGTATGCGCATGATTTTCCACCACCACTTCATCGCTCGTGATCTCCTCAACCCGCGTGTTCAATAGCGCCGTGATCTCGCCGGCCTTGATGCGATTTTCGATGTCCGGCCGCACCCAGTATTTGATTGTCGAGCCTAATTCTTTCCCCCGATGCACGAGGGTGACCCGCGCGCCATTCCGATATAGGTCCAGTGCCGCTTCCACCGCTGAATTTTTCCCGCCAATCACCACCACGTCCTGCTTCCAAAACGGATGCGGCTCGGTGTAGTAATGCGAAACATGTGGCAGTTCCTCGCCCGGTACGCCAAGCATGTTCGGCAGATCATAGTAGCCTGTGGCCACGGCAATCTTTTTCCCTCGATACCTTTCCTGCGCGCCCTTTTCCGTCTTGGCCACTACCGTGAACTTCCCGTCGTTTCCGTCAACATGCAACACGCGCTCGAACAGACGCAATTCCAATTCATAGTGCTCCGCGGCCTTTCGGTAGTATTTCAGCGCCTCCACGCGTGTGGGCTTTTCCGCCGCGCTCACGAGCGGGAGGTCCCCAATTTCCAGCAGTTCCGGCGTGGTGAAAAACACCATGTTCACCGGATAGTGGTAGAGCGAGTTGCACAGGCAGGCCTTGTCAATCACCAGCGGCTGCATGCCAGCGCGTTTCGCTTCGATGGCGGTCGCCAGGCCGGTTGGCCCTGCGCCGATACAGATAATGTCGTAGGTTTTCATCACAATTTGAGTTTGCCGCGAGGCGCCAAGAATTGCAATTCGGTGGAATTATTGCCTTATGGGGGACTCCAGGATTTCCTGCAGTTCTTTCTTGAACGACTCGAGTTCCCGCACTCTCTCTGGCGTCGCTTCCACTTCCCTTTTCTTCCAAACAAATACCTCGCCAGATCCTCTCTTCAACTTTACGCTGAAGTTTCCGTCAACCAGGTAAGTGGGAGGCGCTAACAATTTCAGTCCACCATTTGGAACTGGCGCCAGCGCAGCCACGCAATCGCCCTTTCTCATGCACATTGCATTCTCGTAAGGCGGAATCGCAAGCGCGCGGAAGCCGGCTTCGACCAGCCGCTCCATCAGCTGCATTTGGCGCGGAGAAAGCTCTAGCATTTCACAGCTTCATGGTGACCGGGATTACAACAGCTTCGCAAGCAACTTGCAGCTAAGCGGCGGTAGTATCCGCCTCGGAGGAACTTCCTTCCAACTGTCGAAGAATCTCGCGCAGAGTCGAAATCAGCTCGTCGCGCGAAACATGGCTCTTCTTGAATTGAATCCGGAACTTGAAGGTTTCGCTCGGCGGCTCAAATTGAAAGATGAACGGCCTCGGGCGCTGTGGTCCAGTTTTCTCTTGCCGGCGCTCCCGCCGCGCTTCGTCGCGAGTCAATCCGCCCTGCAGAATGCGCTGAAACATCTCGACCATTTTCTTCTCCGTCGGTTGCCGCGCAATCTGCAGCAGAAGCGATTTTGAACTGATTCCGTGATCCATGCATCTCCTACGCAGCGATTCCGGAATGTTCCGCAGCGAAAGCGTCTCCGTCACCGAAGAACGCGCCCGCCCGATTTTCTTCGCGATGTCCTCGTGCGTGTACTCAAACTGCGTGCTCAGTCGGTGCAAACCCTCCGCTTCTTCAAACGGCGTCAGGTCTTTGCGCTGGATATTTTCGATCAGTCCCAGCTCCAGCGTCTCCGCGTCGTCGGCCATTTTCTCGATGCACGGCACCTCGCGCAATCCCGCCGTGCGCGCCGCATGGTATCGCCGCTCCCCCGAGATGATGTAGTAGCAGTCTTCGCGCGGCACGTAGCGCACCAGCAGCGGCTCCAGCACGCCTTTCTCGCGCACCGATTCGGTCAGCTCGCGCAAATCCCCCAGCGCTTTGCGCGGCTGGTCCGGGTTCGGGCGAATCTGATCCAGCCGGATCATCCGTCCGACCGCCGCCCCGCTGTAGCTTGTTAGCGATTCTACGTAGTGCGCGTCATGCCGCATCTTCAGCGTGACTGGCAACCCGATCCTCTTCGACACGTTGGATAACCTCCCCCGCAAGCTTCTTGTACTCGACGGCCCCGGGCGATTTCGGTGCAAACGTAAAAATTGTTTCCTTGTACGCCGGACTTTCTTCGAGCCTCACGTTCTTGGTGATTTTCGTTTTAAACAGCACTTCGCCGAACACGCTGCGGATTTGTCCGTGCGTGTCCTTGGAGATGTTCGTCCGCTTGTCGTACAGCGTGATCACCACGCCGAGCACTTTCAGCCCGGGATTCGGCCGCGCGCGAATGCGCTCGTACGTTTCCAGAAGATCGTCCGTGCCTTCGATCGCGAAATACGCCGCCTGGATCGGAACGAGCAAATGCGTCGCAGCCACCAGCGAATTCACGGTCAAAATCCCGAGCGAAGGCGGAGTATCGACGATCACGTAGTCGTAATCCTTTTCCACCGGCGACAGCGCATCTTTCAGCCGGAACGGCGCGTCAAATTGTCCCGCGAGTTGTTGTTCCAGCTTCGCCAACGCCAGCCGGCCGGGGCACAAAAACAGGAGTGGATCCTTCGTCGGTTTGATGACCGTGGCAATTCCCACCCGGCTGTCGCTCAGCACCTCGAACATCGAAGAGGAAATTTCTCCTGCGTCATAAAAGGCGATGGTGGTATTTGCTTGGGGATCGAGATCGATGAGGAGGGTTTTCTTTTCGCGATTGGCCAGCGCCGCTGCCAGATTAATTGCAGTTGTTGTCTTGCCTACGCCACCTTTTTGATTCGCAATCGTGATGATGGCAGTCATCTTCTTCTGCCTCCGCCCGCTTGCCCCAGCCAGGAGGCCTGTCCTCGCCAGTGGCGAAGGGCGCGCGCACGAGCAAGCTGCGATCTGGCAACTGGGTTCCTATATATGGGTGTTGCCTCCTAAAAACCCCCAAGGCCTGGGTCAACTCTACGTTCCCAACCCGCGCGTTGCAAGGAAAAAGTACAAGATTCTTTATTTTTTGCAGGGGTGTGGAAAATTCCGAGTTCCGATCGGACCGGAAACTCATATCTGCCTTGCGGTTTCCCTACTTCGCCAGTGCCCGGGAACGCCGGTTTGGCGTACCTACCCTTCCGCCCGTACGGCTTTCCCATCTTCGTCGCACGCGATGGCTGCCCGCCGGTAACGCCCTATCCGCTCGAACAGGGCTCCCCGAAAAGCACAGGACGAGCATGGCTGCGGCAATTTGCTTGACCCTCCGCATTAGCTCCTCCTCATCCCGATCACGATACAAGCCCAAGCTACGGTCAAGCATCCGAAGCACGCCATCGTAGGGGCAAAGCCCTCCGAAAGAACTATAAGAACTGTCTCCGTAAGATGGATACCGTCCAGGCCTTTCCCCTGGAAAGATGAGTCACGTCCTTTATTTGCTCCCCGTGCCGCCCCCGCTTACACTCTCTTCGCCCCGCGCGCGCACATGATCAGCTTCCAGGCACTTCGCGACGAACTTCGACCCACGATCCGGCTCGCTTTGCCTTTGGTTCTCGCCGAAATCGGCTGGATGAGCATGGGTATTGTGGACACGATCATGGTCGGCCACCTTCCTGACAGCGCCCGCGCCATCGGTTCGGTCAGCATCAGTTCCAACCTTTTCAATGTCCTGGCCTTCTTCGGCGGCGGCCTTCTCATTGGCCTCGATACCCTTGTCGCGCAAGCCTTCGGCGCTGGCAAGCGCGAAGACTGTCACCGCTCCCTCATCAACAGCATTTATCTCAGCATTGTCATGACGCCTTTCCTGATGACGCCCGTGTGGTTTTTCAACCCCCTTCTTCGCCGTTTGCACATCGACCCGCAAGTCTCGGCCCTCGCCGTCCCTTACATGAAGGCGCTGGCCTTCGGTCTTTTCCCGCTCTTGCTGTACTTCGCTGTTCGCCGGTGCCTGCAAGCCATGAACATGGCACAACCCATTGCTTTCGCGCTGGTCAGCGCCAACATCATCAACGCCTTCTTCAACTGGATTCTCATTTATGGCAAATGGGGCGCGCCCAGGATGGGCGTGGTCGGCTCAGGCTGGTCGACGGCCATTTCCCGCGTGTATCTGGCCGCGGTGCTGGTGAGCTATCTTCTTTGGTACGACCGCCGTCATCGCACCGAACTCCTGAAAACGCCCGTCAACATCGATTTCCTTCGCATTCGCCGCCTCATTTCTCTCGGCCTGCCCGCGGCTGTGCAGATTACGCTCGAAATCAGCGTGTTCGCTCTTGCCACGGCCCTGATCGGCCGCTTGGGAGCGGTGGCCCTCGCCAGCCATCAGATCGCGCTCAATACCGTTGCGTTCACCTACATGGTTCCTCTGGGAATTTCGTCCGCTGCCGCCGTTCGCGTTGGCCACGCCATTGGGCGCGGCAAGCCCGCTTCCGCGGGAGACGCTGGGTACACCGCCATCTTTCTTGGCGCTGGATTCATGACCCTTGCCGCGATTGCGTTGTTAGTCTTTCCCCGTTGGATCGCGCGCATGTACACGCCGGACGAAACGGTCATTCGCGGCACTTCCCTCCTCCTGATCGCAGGCGCTGCGTTTCAATTGTTCGACGGGATTCAGACCGTGGCCACCGGCGCTCTGCGCGGAGCAGGCGACACGCGCACGCCGATGGTTTGCCACTTCACGGCTTATTGGGTGATTGGTCTGCCGCTCGGCGCGTGGCTGTGCTTCGCGCGCCACTGGGGCGCGTTTGGGATTTGGTCAGGGCTGAGCCTGGCGCTCATCCTCATTGGCATGGTTCTAATCTTTGCCTGGCGCCACACCGTGCACCGCATCAATCGGGGATTTCCTGCATGAAATTGAGGAAATTACATCTTGTAGCGGCCCAGGTCCTCGTCGGAGAGTCCTTCCAGCCAATTGCGCAGTTGCTCGTTGGTATTTTTCTCGGAAAACGCGCTGGACACTTTGGAGTTCTTTAGCACGGTTTCATCCACGTAGATGGGGCAATCCACGCGCAACGCCAGGGCAAGAGCGTCGCTCGGGCGCGAGTCGATGGTCATCATCTGCCCGTCGCGCTCCACCCAGATCAGCGCGTAAAACGTATCGTCCTTCAAATCGTTCACCACAATTTTCTGGACGCGCACCTCGAGCCCGAGCAACACGTTCTTCAGCAGATCGTGCGTCATCGGGCGCGGCGTATGCACTTTTTCGATTTCCAGCGCGATGGCGTTGGCCTCGTAAACACCAACCCAGATTGGCAGGATCGCCTGGCCTTGCACGTCTTTCAGCACGACAATCGGCATGTTCGTTACGGGGTCCATCATCAAGCCGCGGATTTTCATTTCCACTTCCATGGAGGCCTCCCTAGGTCAAACCACGTGCTCGCCCACCAGGCTATTCGGCGTCACCCCTGTCACACGAACTTGTACGTAGGTTCCCAGAAGTTGTTCCACATGGGAAGTAAAATTTGCCAGGCGATACGAACTGGTATATCCCGACCACTGGTTTTCGCGCCGGGATTTCCCACTCACCAGCACCTCAAATGTTTGCCCAATCAACTTCCGGTTGCGCGCGGTCTGAATTTCCCGCTGTTTATTTTGAAGAATCGCGAGGCGGCGGCTCCTTTCCTCCTCCGGAATTGCGTCATTCATTTTCATGGAAGGGGTATGGGGCCGGGGCGAGTACTTGAACGAGAACAGGCTGTCGTACTTCACTTCATCGAGCAAACTCAGAGTTTCTTCAAAATCGGCCTCGGTCTCACCGGGGAAACCTACGATGATGTCCGTGGTGATTGCAATTGGCCTCTTCGCGCCGCGAATCACCGCGATTGTTTCCAGATATTCCTCGCGCGTGTAGCTGCGCTGCATCGCGCGCAACACTTTGGTCGAGCCTGACTGCACCGGCAAATGCACGTGCTCGCAAACTTTCGGGTGCGTTTCGATCGCCGCGACAATATCCGGCGTGAAATCGCTGGGATGCGATGTCGTGAATCGCACGCGCCGGATTCCTGGAACTTCGGCGACAGCCAGCAACAGTTCCGCAAAACGCATTTTCCGCGGCGATGGGTCGGCGTAAGAATTCACAGTCTGCCCCAGCAGCTGCACTTCGGAATAACCCAGCTCCGCGAGTTGCCGCACTTCGCGCAGAATGGCGTCGCTCGCGCGGCTGCGCTCCGGCCCGCGGGTATAAGGCACAACACAGTACGAACAAGCTTTGTCACAACCCTCGATGATGGTCAGATAAGCCCGAAAAGGATTGTCGCGCCGCGTAATCTCCGTCTCGAACGTTTCGTCCGTGTCCGTGTCGAGCCCCGTCACGCGGTGATTCCCCGACTCGAGCTGCGCAATCAGCTCCGGCAGTTTCCTATAACTGGCCGAGCCGCAAACCAGGCTGACCCACGGCGCGCGCTCGAAAATGCCTTCGCCTTCCTGTTGTGCCACGCATCCGAGCACGCCGATGATCTTCCCTTCGCTCTGTTTGGCGCGATATTCGCCCAGCCGCGAAAAAACTTTTTGCGCTGCTTTTTCCCGGATGCTGCACGTATTGTAGAGAATTAACCTGGCCGCTTCCGGCGTCTGCACTTGCCGGTAACCGCGCGACAGCAGAACCCCGGCCACTTTTTCCGAATCGTGGTCGTTCATCTGGCAGCCGAATGTTTCAAGAAAAAACGTCCCGCGTTCCTGACCGCCGTCGATAAACAGCGAGGGCGCGGAGGAATAAGAGTCCTCGCCCGTGAGTCTCCCCAATGCGACGTCAAACGGTTTACTCATGCCCAATTCGCAGTTTACCACACCCGACTTTTTTGTACTTGTTGCCGCCTTTTCCCGGCGCAGCCCTTCGAGCCGACGCGGTTGCTCCAGTTGGTCGAACTCTCGGCCGCTTCCCCGACCTGCTCCGGGTTCCGCGACGACGCATAAGTCACGAGTCACAAATCACGAGTAACCGTCACCATTCATCCACCATGCCCCTGTTTCCTCTTAAGCAGCAAAATCACAAACTCGTGCATCCCACGGTTGCGGGTGTTTCTTGCGTATGTTACGTTTCCTACGCCCAGACAAATTTCGACTTTCGCTGAGGGGCACACCATTCTTCTTTTCAATGCGGTTTTAGCGACCGATGTTACAAACATTCTCTTGCAGACCGGACCGGTCGCTCGTGGCGTTCTTGCGATCCTTCTGCTCTTTTCCCTCATCGAGTGGGCCATGATTTTCCAAAAGTGGGGAATGTTTGGCCGCATTCGCCGTCAAAGCGCCCAATTTCTGCAGGTTTTCCGCGCCACGCGCGGCGTTGCCAGTCCGCAGGCTCTGACAGCTTCCAGCTCTCCGTTCGCCAGCGTCTATGCCGCCGGCTACCGCGAACTGCAAGCGCAAGTAGGCGGCATCGCTCCGAATCCGCACCCGCCCAAGCTGAAAAGCTTGTCAGCCGTGACCGTCAACATGCAGCTCGCTTGCGCCGAAGAAGTACGCCGCGCTGAAAAGGGCATGTCGTGGCTTGCCACCACGGGCTCCGTCTCGCCTTTCATCGGCCTTTTCGGCACGGTTTGGGGCATCATTGACGCGTTCGCCGGTCTCGGCAACGCCGGCGCCGCGAGCCTTCGCGCCGTCGCCCCGGGCATCGCGGAAGCTCTGATCACCACTGCAGCGGGTCTGGCCACCGCCATCCCCGCAGTCATCTTCTACAACCAATTTTTGCAGAACATTCGCGACCTGGCCCAGCGCTTGGACAATTTCGCCATGGAAGTCACCGCCCAAGTCGAGAAAGCCTTTAATTGAATTTTCGCGGCTGTCCGCCGCAACCGAGCTAGGAAACGATGCAGCTTTCGAAATCCACGCAAACTTCGCTCTCCGAAATCAACATGGTCCCGTTTGTGGACGTGGTGCTCGTGTTGCTCATCATCTTCATGATCACCGCGCCCATTCTGCAATCGGGCATCGAAATCGACGTCCCCAAAACCAAGACTGTCAAAGACATCAGCCAGGACCGCATCGTCGTCAGCATCGACAAAGCGCAACGCGTCTACATTGGCAATGACCCCGTCAATATTCACGAGCTCGGGGCCAAAATTCACGCACAACTGAAAAATTCCCGGGAGAGTGTCTTTTTGCGCTGCGACGAGAAGGTGCCCTTCGGCGTTTTTGCCTCTGTCGTCGACACCCTGCGCGTTTCCGGCATCAATAATATTAGTATCGTGACCGAGCCGCTTACGGAGCGCGCGCGGTCGAAGTAAAATAAAGGTATGGCCACGGCTCTCGCCATTCCGAATGATCTCTCGCTGAAAAAATACTTTTTTCGCTCCGTCGTTTTCCATGCTTTGCTGATTGGCGCAGTCGTGGGCGCCGCCTATTTTGACCATCAAGGCAGTTACTGGGGCGGCGTAGGCAGCAAATCTGCCGGCGGCACGAAAGTGAATCTCGTGAGCTCGGCCGGCATACCCATGCCCAGAGAAGAAAACGTCACGGAAAGCAAAGTCATTGACCCCACCAACAGTCTTCACAAGGAAGAACCCAAGCCTTTGCCGCCGGAGCCAAAGACCGACGCCGCCAAGATTCCCAAGTTTCAAAAAGAAAAGCCTCTGCCGCCGTCCCGCAAGTCTCGAACGCTCGAGAACAAAGTCCCGGAACAGGACAATGCCATCCCGGGCCATGGCGGCACTCCCAACCTGCCGACGGGATACTCGCAGACTCCTGGAGCTTCTTCTGCCGGTGTGTCAGCGATTGGCCAGGGAGGCGGCGATTTCGCCGGCCGGTATCCCTGGTACGTGGATGCGGTCCGCAACCGCGTTGAGCAATCTTGGGATCAGACCGCCGTTGACCCAGCTACCCGCGCAGCTCATCGAGCCCACGCGGTAATGACTTTTAGGATTAACGCGAATGGCTCCATTTCCAACATTCGTTTGGTCCAAAGCAGCGGCAACTCCTCCATGGACTATTCCGCCATGCGCGCGCTACAAAGTATTGATGCTTTCCGGCCCCTTCCCAACGATTACATGGGGAAGTATGTCGATGTGACGTTTGACTTCGATCTGTCATTGACCCAGTAACCGCGCTTGTTCTCGAAGAAGATTTTTTCAGTAACCAAAGGGGGGAACCTTGCTGAAATCTGTGAGATGTTTGGGACAGTTGTTTTTCGTTGCGGTCATTCTCATGGCCTGCCGTTCGGTGTCAGCGCAAGACCGGATTCGCATAGCCACGGGACTTGGCCAAACGAAGATTCGCGTGGCCCTGGCCGACTTCGGCCCGCGCTCGGACCTCGCCAAATCTCATGCTTCTCTTTTCACACAGGTCGTCCGCAATGACCTGGAATATAGCGGCATCCTCGAGCTCGCCAGCCCCAGCTTTTATCCGACGCAAGTGCCTACCGTCCCCACGGAGCTAAAACCGCCGGCTTGGAGCGCGCAGCCGACCAACGCCAACTATGTCGGCTTCGGGAATCTGAGTGAGTCCAGTTCCGAAGTTAACATCCAGGCCTGGCTCTTTGACGTGCGCAATCCCTCTTCTCAGCCCGTGGTCGGCAAAGTCTATCGCGGCGCTCCCACAGATTTGCAGGTTCGCAAATATGCCCACGACTTCGCGGATGAGATCATCAGCAAACTTACCGGCGGGCTGCCGAGCGTCGCTTCCACGCAGATCGCTTTCGTGCGCTCCACGAGTCCCGGGGTCAAGGAGATCTGGGTCATGGATTACGACGGGGCCAATCAGCACCAACTGACCAATCTTCACTCAATTGCTCTCACGCCACGCTGGTCGCCGGACGGCTCCCGCATCGCCTTCACCTGCTTTGCGCCCTACAAGGGCATTGTCAGCGCGCAAATCTGTATGTATTCGATGGATCTCGGCAAGGTCATCGCTTTCCCGCGTTTTCCCGGGACCAATACCACTCCGGCTTGGTCGCCCGATGGCACGGAGATTATGTTCTCCTCTTCCATGCAAGGGAAGAGTTCGGAGCTCTATGTCTGCGACGTCAACTGCCTCCATCCCAAGCCCATTACCCATGCCGAGGGCACCAACGTGTCACCCGCCTGGAACCCAAAGACAGGCCAAACCGTCGCTTTCGTGAGCGACCGCGGTGGAACTCCCCAGCTCTATTTAATGAATGCCGATGGTACCGGTGTGGCGAAACTCGATATGCCGGACAAGGGCTATGTCATCGACCCCGCCT
>Ga0209153_1000328_pt1 | contig 24322 bp, 28 predicted proteins | sample GraSoiAngelo_120_FD_185877 | JGI IMG/M metagenome (GOLD analysis project Ga0209153, IMG submission 185877) | Grasslands soil microbial communities from the Angelo Coastal Reserve, California, USA - 14_0919_09_20cm (SPAdes) (version 2) | ecosystem: Environmental > Terrestrial > Soil > Grasslands ...
TTCATCCTGACTTCGGACGGGAAGCGCAAAAACTGGAAGGTGGATGGGCCACACTTTGCCGGCTGGGAAATTTATCACATGAAAGGATCGCCGATTGATCCGGATCGGATTTACGCGTCACAAACGAGCGCATGGTTCGGACAAATCATCCAGCGTTCCGATGACGGCGGCAAAAGCTGGAACACGCCTGGCGGCGGCCCGGCGACAAACCCGCAGGGAATGTCGATGGGTGAGAGCAACAAATTCGTTTACGACGGCGTGCCGGGCACACATCAGTGGTATGACGGCACGCAGCATCCGTGGGAATTCAAGCGCGTCTGGCACCTTGAACCATCGCTAAATGACCCAAATCATGTTTACGCGGGCGTGGAAGATGCAGCCTTATTCCAATCGAAAGACGGTGGCGGGACGTGGCAGGAGCTATCGGGACTGCGCAAACACGATACCGGCCCGAAATGGCAACCCGGTGCAGGCGGCATGTGTTTGCACACAATTCTTCTGGATCAAAAGAATCCGGGACGAATATCCGTGGCGGTCTCTGCTGCAGGCGCCTTCCGTAGTGATGACGGCGGCCAGACGTGGAAGCCAATCAACCGCGGTTTGCATTCGCAATATATTCCGGATCCGCTGGCGGAAGTCGGCCATTGCGTTCATCGCATCGCGATGCATCCGTCGCGACCGAACACGTTGTTTATGCAAAAACATTGGGACGTGATGCGGAGCGATGACGCGGGCGATTCCTGGCGCGAAGTAAGCGGCAATTTGCCGAGCGATTTCGGATTTCCGATTGACGTGCATGCGCACGAACCCGAAACGATCTACGTCGTCCCGATCAAGAGCGACTCCGAGCATTTCCCGCCCGATGGCAAACTGCGCGTCTATCGCAGCCGTAGCGGCGGTAACGAATGGGAACAACTCACCAAAGGTCTGCCGCAACGCGATTGCTACGTAAACGTACTGCGCGACGCCATGTCGGTCGATTCGCTCGATCCCTGCGGTATCTACTTTGGAACAACGGGAGGCCAGGTTTACGCATCGGCCGATGGCGGTGATTCGTGGAAACCAATCGTGCGTGATCTTCCGGCTGTTTTGTCGGTCGAAGTCCAAACGCTGAAGTAATTCAAATGAAGTACACAGAAGATAACGAAGAAAACAAAGATCGGGGAGCAGTTGGATTAAAAACAAAAAGAAGAACGCGATTCACTCGGATACTCTCTAGTCTGAACCTTAGTTATCTTTGTTGCCTTCTGTAAAAAGACATGATTCGCGTCATCCTCCCCCATCATCTGCGCACGCTTGCGCACGTTGGTGATGAAATACACGTCGATCTCAACGGCTCGGCGACGGTGCGCGCAATAATCGACGCGATTGAAGAAAAATATCCAGTGCTGCGCGGCACCATCCGGGACCACGAAACAAAAAAGCGCCGGCCATTGGTGAGATTTTTTGCGTGCGGCGAAGACATCTCCCACGATCCACCTGACACTCCCCTACCCGATCCGATTGCAAAAGGCATCGAGCCGTTTTTTATCATGGGCGCAATTGCCGGCGGGTAGCCCTTGGTAGTGTTCGGCGCGGGATCTCGGTGGAGCGCGTAAGGCGGATTCGCCGGATTTCGCGAAGTGGCCTTTGCGCATGAAGCGAACCTCGCCCCAATGCAAAAGCAGCACCTATGAAATACCTGATCACAATTCTGTTGTTTGCCATTTGTCACATTGGACAAGCTCAACAAACCGTCCTGACCAATGATCCGACCATCGCGATTCCGAAAGTGAACTTCGATGAAAAGGGCGAGTTAAAAATCACTGCGTCGGCGACATCATCGCCTAACGACTTCGATTTCCTGGTCGGGAAATGGAAGATGCATAATCGCCACCTCAACAAACGACTGGAAAACTGCCAGGAGTGGACGGAGTTCGAATCCTCCGATGAGAATACGAAAATCCTCGGCGACACCGCCGATATGGACACGTATTCGACCACCGAGTTCTCAGGCCAGGAAGGCAAGCTCTTTCAAGGTCTCACCTTGCGGCTTTTTAATCCCAAGACCCGGCTGTGGAGCTTGTATTGGGTGGCGAGTAATACCGGCGTTCTCGATCCGCCCGTGGTCGGCTCATTTGAAAATGGTGTCGGACATTTCTTTTGCAAAGATACCTTCAAGGGAAAACCGATCATTGTGATGTTTCGTTGGGACGCGCGGAACAAGGATCGTCCGGTTTGGGGCCAGGCTTTTTCTCCAGACGAGGGCAAGACCTGGGAATGGAACTTCTTTAACGTATCGGAGCGAATCAAATAAGACTTGGCCAACCAGCGATCGTCTGGCTTGCCGGCAAGGTTGATCCTTGCGACTACCTGATCATTTTCGGCCTCAACATCGATTCGATTTGCTGTGGTGAAATCGACAACAAAGAGCAGAACCAGTTCCCAGGAAATGCGGGTTAGTCCGATCGGGTCAATTCGCTCCGTCTTAAAGCGGCGCGCTAGCGCTCCTCGGCAAGGCTCGGAAGGCGCGCCGGACGCGTGGCTCGATGTGATTCCCGAGGTTGCAGATGGATTGCAAGGCATCACAGCGGGAGACGAAATTATTTTGCTGACCTGGTTGCATAAGAGTCAGCGCAACAGCTTGAAAACACACCCTCGCTCGGACAAAAGCCAGCCTTTAACAGGCGTGTTCGCAACCCGATCTCTCGATCACAGCGTGAACGACAAGGATGAAAGATCCGCAGATGGCCAGGATGATGAAGACGAAAAAGATGCCGTTCGACTCGAAGCGAATGATCTACGGCGGGTTCAAGGTGATGGTCGATGCCTGATCTCTCGCCGTTTAATTTTTTGCCTTCTTAATTCTTAACGGATAATTCTTTCATTATGTGTCGAAACATCAAAACCCTTCATAACTTCGCACCGCCGGCCACAGACGATGAAATTCGCGCTTCGTCGCTTCAATTCGTCCGAAAATTGAGCGGCTTCACGAGACCTTCCAAAACGAATGAGAAGGCTTTTGACCGCGCGGTTGACGGTGTGACCCGCGTCGCACAGGAGCTACTCAACTCGCTGGTGACAAATTCGCCGCCGCGCGATCGCGAAGTCGAAGCGTTGAAAGCGCGCACACGATCGGCGAAGCGTTTTGGCTCGTCTACCATTTCGGTTGGTGTCGGACATAGCCACGGTTGAAGTCGGGGAAAGCAGCATCCCCAAAAAAGCTGCTGTTGTAATGGAACACGCAGGCATCAGCGGCAAAAAGTTTCGCGCCGCTTTTGTGCTGATTTTGGTCGTGGCGGTCTCTGCCCTCTTCCTGCCGGTGACGTGGCCTTTTCTAAAGCCGCTTCTTCTTGGAGCGTTACTGGCAGGTCTGTTTCGCCCTCCTTACCAATGGGTCACGCGGCGTCTTGGCGATCGAAGATCCCTCGGCGCTGTGGTCACCCTACTGATTCTTTTCATCCTCGTGGTTGGCCCCATCAGCGTATTTCTCGGAGTCGTCGTTCAACAAGCGCTCAACATAAGCGATCAAGCGATTCCGTGGGTCCGCCAGCACTTGGGCTCCGCCAGTACTTTCAATGCGCACGATTGGCTGGTGCAGAAATTTCCAGCACTTGCCGATCATGTTCCGAGTCAGGAAGAGCGGTGCAGAATGTGGGCGCGGCCGCGAAGGGCGCGGGTGCGTTGCTCGTAGCCCGTTGCTTCCCGAATGACGACGGGAACAGCTGCCTTTCTTCTCGATCTTTTTATTATGATCTACGCGATGTTTTCCTTCTTCAAGGATGGCGAGAAAATCCTGGAGCAGATTTTTTATTACATCCCGCTGAGTCATGAGGATGAAGCGCTCATGCTACAGCGATTCAGTTCGATCACCCGCGCAACCGTGAAGGGAACACTCGTTGTCGGGATAATCCAGGGGACGCTGGCCGGGATCGCATTCTGGGTCGCGGGTATTGGCGGAGCCGCGTTTTGGGGGACGCTCATGACCATCCTCTCGATTGTGCCAGGAATTGCAGCAGCCCTTATCTGGGTGCCGGCCGTGATTTATTTATTTATAACCGGCCAAGTTCTCGCCGGAACACTCCTGCTGGGATGGTGTGCTGCCGTCGTTGGAACGATTGATAACATCCTGCGTCCGGTTCTCGTAGGGAAGGACGCCAGGATGCCCGATCTTCTCATCCTTGTCGGGACGCTGGGAGGCTTGTTTCTTTTCGGACCGATCGGATTTATCGTCGGGCCGATCGTGTGCGGGCTATTCCTAACTGTCTGGACAATCTACGGCGCGACCTTCAAAGCTGTTTTGCCGCCGGTTAAAAGCTTGCGAACTACCGATGCAAATGAGCCTGAAGCACCTTGAAAGATCAGTCGTGCGACAAAAGTTGAGCGTTCTCTGACTTCAAATTTTTTAATTTTTTCAAATATGTCCACCAACTTTACCGGAGGATGCGTCTGCGGCGCGATTCGCTACGAAGTCACTGCCAAACCGATGACGATGTTCAACTGCCACTGTCGCGATTGCCAGCGCACCACCGGGGGCGCGTTTACACCTGTTGTCTATGTGCCGGCAAAAGCATTCAAAATTACGAAGGGTTCGCCGCGCTACTATTCCACGCCGAGTGAGATGGTTGGTCATAACAAGCGCGGGTTTTGCCCCGAGTGCGGTTCACGGCTTTTCGGTGGGGAGACTGAACACGGCCAGGGCATTACCGCGTCCAGCCTGGACGATCCGGGCTTGTTCAAGCCAAAAGTGAATATGTGGACAACAGACGCCCAGCCCTGGGACCACATGGATCCGAACTTGCCGAAGTTTGAGAAGTATCCGCCAAGTTAAAACAAAGAATCATGCTGGATTTAATAATTAGGTTCGGAATAATCGGCATTCTGGTCGGACAGCTGTGCTTTGCCCAAGCATGCTCGGCGAGTGGGTCGAAGCGCGAAATGGTCAGCATCGACGCGAAACCCGAGTCGATCTTGATCGATCCAGTTCGAAGTGCCGTCATCGTCGTTGATATGGAGAATGATTTCGCGGCCAAAGGGGGTATGTTCGACCGAGCCGGGATTGATATTTCAGGGGCGCAAAAGGCGATCGCACCGATCACAAAAGTGTTGGCAGCAGCGCGCCAGGCTGGGCTGAAAATCATCTATCTCAAAATGGGCTATCGCCCGGATCTTTCCGACCTCGGCCCAAATGATTCAGTAAATCGCATACGGCATCTAAAATTTGGCGTCGGCCAGAAAATTCAGGCGCCCGACGGATGCGAGAGCCGGGTTCTGATCCGAGATACTTGGGACACCGATATCGTCCCAGAGCTGCAACCGCAGCCAAATGACATCGTAATTTATAAAACGCGATTCAGTGGTTTCTACCAAACCGATCTGGACGCAACGTTGAAAAAGCTCGGGATAAAACACCTGATCGTCACCGGCGTAACTACGAGCATCTGCGTAGAATCGACGGTGAGGGACGCAATGTTCCGAGATTATCTTTGTGTACTGCTTCAGGATTGCATGAGCGAGCCCATTGGTCACGATTTGCCAAGAACAAATCATGAGGCTTCACTCTTAAACGCCGAGACGTTGTTTGGCTGGATTTCAGACTCCGACCAATTCATTAAAGCTCTCGCCACGAAGTCGTCGCAGGCTGCGCGATGAGCGAGTCTTTCGAAAGCACGCGTGCGCCCGAACCGGTCGGCGCATTTCCACATGCCAAGCGTGTCGGTAACTTGCTCTTCCTCTCCGGAATCGGGCCGCGCGTGCGCGGCAGCAAGGAGATTCCCGGCGTCACTCTGGACGTCGCGGGTAACATCCTTAGTTACGACATCGAAAAACAATGCCGCGCCGTATTTGAAAACGTACGGCTCGTGCTGGAAGACGCCGACGCAAGCTGGAACAACATTGTCGACGTCACCGTCTTCCTCACCGACATGAAAAAAGATTTTCCCACTTACAATAAACTTTACGCCGAACATTTCGCTGGCGATGGCAAACCAAATCCGACGCGCACAACGATCGAAGTCACAGCGTTGCCCACGCCCATCGCAATCGAGCTGAAAGTAATCGCGGCCGTGGGAAAATAACTTGACCGCGGATTACGCGGATGTTGTGATCAACGGTGTGCGGCCGTCGCGTTCCGGCTTCTTTTTGTGGAGGCAGCCGTGTCGGCTGCAATTAAACCACTCTGCAGGCGGCACGCCTGCCACTACGTTGCTAAGATGGGCAGTATGCTGTTTCGAATCCTCGCCGCCGATCACACGGGCATCACAGTCTCGAATCTCGAGCGCTCTCTCGCTTTCTGGCGCGATGTTCTCCGTTTCGAGCTTTCGCATCGCGCACACCATACCGGTGAGCTCGCCAGCGAAGTCACCGGGGTTCCGGGAGCTGAAATTTCAATCGCCGTTCTGAAAGGCTACGGACACAAAATCGAGTTGCTTGAATATCTCGCACCCAAGGACCGAAAACGGATCGATGTCAGGCCGTGCGATGTTGGATCGGTGCACGTCGCGTTTACGGTCGAAAATCTTGACGATATCTTGAATACAATCGCCGCCTCCGGCTGGCGCACCGCTGGGCAACCGCAAACACTCCGCTCGGGTCCGAACGCGGGAAAACGTGTGATCTATGTTCGCGACCCTGACGGCATCACCATCGAATTCATGCAGCCGCCCTAACAAAGTGCTGTCATCCTGAACCGCGAAGACGGTGAAGGACCTCACTTAAGCAGCAAGATCACACCAGCTAAAAGGGATATCGCTGCGCGAAATGTGGGGTTCCTCGTCGTCTAGCGCGACTCGGAATGACAACTGCGGAAATGTCGGGATTTTGATCGCGCTTAGAAGGGAGAGATGTCGCGATCGCATCCACTATTCTTTTTTTGAATCTGCATAATCTGCGTAATCTGCGGTTAAATGAGTTTCACCTTCTCCGCGGGAGAAAAATTTGCGCAGCAACTCGACGCAGAAGATCCGCTACGCTCCTTCCGTGACCGGTTTCATTTGCCGGTCGGGGCCAATGGCGAGCCATTGATTTATTTCGCAGGCAATTCGCTCGGCTTGATGCCGAAATCGGCGAAGCAAATCGTCGAACAAGAGCTGGAAGACTGGGCAAAACTCGGGGTGGACGCGCATCTCAACGCGAAAACGCCGTGGTATTCGTATCATGAGACATTGCGCGAGCCGGCGGCGCGACTCGTTGGAGCGCAACCCATCGAAGTCATCTGTATGAACAGCCTGACAGTGAATTTGCACCTGATGATGGCTACATTTTATCGCCCAACGAAATCACGTTTCAAAATCCTGATGGAGGATCCGGCGTTTCCTTCCGACACCTATGCGATCAAAACACAGATTGTTCATCATGGGCTCGAGCCGAAGGAGGCGCTGGTACTTGCACGCCCACGCGAAGGTGAGTTTACGGTGCGCACCGAAGAAATTCTCGATCTAATTGAAAAGCATACCGACGAGCTTGCAGTCGTATTAATCGGCGGGGTGAATTTCTTCACTGGTCAGTTGTTCGATATTCCGACGATTACAGCGGCAGCCCAGAAGCATGGAATCACGGTTGGTGTCGATCTTGCCCACGCCATCGGAAATGTGCCGCTGTCGTTGCATGATTGGAACGTCGATTTTGCGGTTTGGTGTTCCTACAAATATCTCAACGCCGGTCCCGGTGCGGTCGCAGGCGCCTTTGTCCATGAGCGACACGCTACTAACACGAAGTTGCTCCGTCTGGCCGGTTGGTTTGGCAACGATCCGAATACCCGCTTTCGCATGCATCTGGAGCCGGAATTCATTCCGGTTGCTTCAGCCGATGGCTGGCAAATCAGTAATCCACCGATTCTATCGATGGCCCCCCTCCGCGCTTCCCTTGCCCTTTTCGAAGAGGCTGGAATGGAAGCGCTTCGACAAAAGTCGATCAAGCTGACGAGTTATCTCCAATTCTTGTTAGAAGAAGGAGACTCAGGAAGCCTGTTTAACGTAATAACTCCACGAGAAGCTAACGAGCGCGGTTGTCAGTTATCGATCCAGGCGCGAGAACATCCCAAAGAACTATTCAGCAAATTAGAAGCCGCCGGCGTGAAATGCGATTTCCGTGAACCGAATGTGATCCGCGCCGCGCCGACGCCGCTTTACAATACTTTTCATGAAGTGTGGCGCTTCGCCCGCATTCTACACTGACGACCGTTCGGGAGAAGTTCGCCGCAGCTTCTGAAAACATTGCTCATTGAGCCGCGTCCATATAGCTGGCATGATTCAAAATGACGCCAGCGGCGCGATTCTCGTATTTTTTTCTCGTCGCGGTAATTGTGCTGGCGGCCGCGACCCATCTGGCGACGCCGTTGATAACAGTTCTCTTTTCCTATTTTGCTTTGCGCAAACTTCATTTCGGCAAAAGGAAGTGGCTGTCCCTTGTGCTATTCTTCGTTGTCGTCGCGGCAACGCTCTACGGCTTGGGGTTTCTCGTCAGGCAGGCGTTCGTTGCATTTCCCAAGATAGCAGCGGAATCGATTCCGCCGTTTATTGCGTATGCGCAAAGCCACGGGATCGAACTCCCCTTTTCAGATCTAGACAGTCTAAAAGCGGCCATCGTTGACGTCGTGAAAAACGAATTCTTGTTTGTTGGCAATTTCGCGCGAGCAGCCACCACGCAACTTGCCTTCGTTTTAATAGGAATCGTAGTTGCGGTCAGTTTGTTTGTGAACCCGTGGATCGAGAAATCTTCCAATAAACCGAAGAGTCCAAGCCTCTTTACCGCAACGACCGATGAGATCAAAATTCGTTTCCGATTGTTCTATCAAAGTTTTGAAACAGTCATGGGCGCTCAAATCCGGATTTCGGCCATAAATACCCTTTTGACGGCCGTATTTGTGCTCGTCGTCTCACTTAAGTACGGGACTTTCGTGGTCGGTCTGACCTTTCTTTGCGGACTGTTGCCCATCGTGGGAAACCTGATTAGTAACGCAATCATCGTCGGGATCGCCGTTACAATGTCGCCGCGACTGGCGATTGTTGCTCTCATCTTCCTGGTTGCAGTGCATAAGCTGGAATATTTCCTGAATAGCAAAATCATCGGTGACCTGATCAAAAATCCCGTCTGGCTTACCTTGCTCGCGCTGATCATTGGCGAGCGATTCATGGGAATACCAGGAATGATCCTGGCACCAGTCGTTCTGAACTACATCAAGGTTGAAGCGTCCAAGTGGCCGGCTCCGGATTCCATTCCCGCAGACGAGCGCAACTAAGGCGCGGATTCCTTTTTGTTAGCGTCCCAGCCGCTTGCTCGGCGTGCAATGCGATTTCAATGAATCCAATGGCAATTCTCGGTTTCGCTCTGCCAACGAAATAAATTTTAGATCAGTCGAAATCGCTCAGGTCGTTAAAATTTCGGAAAAATTTCCCCTCTTCTTCGAGAATCTTAACGGGGTTTAGTTTGCCTGTCGCGACGAGTTTCTTCGTTAGCGATTGAAGCGAAAAGTCCGATCCGGAAAGCGCCGTGATGAAATCGATTCTGGCGCCTTTCGGATAAATCGCAGCCAGCGGTTCGGCGCGATCGACGATCATGGGAAGAACGCCGCGGCCTGGCTCAATCAGATTGCAGATCAAACGCAGATAATTCTCGCTCATCAACGGCATGTCGATGGCGAGGGCGAGTAAATAATCTCCTGAAATTCGCGCCAGCGTTGCAGAGAGACCACTTAACGGACCGCGCGACGGCGGTTCGTCGGAAACGAATTGCACGCCCGAGGGCCGCCACGGCGGATCGACTCGTGCCGAAATGAAAATTTCTTCTGGTTGCAATGTACGCAGAAGATCGAGCTGATTTTGCCAGAGCGGTTTGCCGCGAAAGATAAGAGTCGCCTTGTCCTGCCCCATCCGGCGTGATTCCCCACCGACGAGCAACACTGCGCTGATGTTCATTAAAGATGACAGATTTCGACCGGACACATGGTAACATCGCCCTGGAAAGCAGTGAAAGAAGACGGCATCGCTTCAGACCAGATCATTCGGCGAAAGCAGGATGGCACACTGGAGTATCAACGTGACGATCTCACCGTTGAAGAGCCACTCGAGATTCGCATCGGGCGGAAGACGGTTGCGACTACGATGCGGACGCCCGGACACGACGAAGAACTCGCTGCCGGTTTTCTCCTTTCCGAAGGAATCGTTCGAGCATCTGAAAAGATTGATAAATTCTCGCGTTCGCCTGGCACGCGTAATCGCGAAAACATGATAACCGTAACTTTGGCCGAAGGCGTAAAAGCTAACCTCAACTCAGCTCAGCGCTTCGGCACGATTTCATCGAGTTGCGGCCTCTGCGGGAAAGAGAGCATCGCCGCGATCCGGCAGAATTTCCCACCGATTGAGTCGGCAAAAGGCGTCCGCATTCATCTCGAAACATTGCTCTCACTTCCAGGGCTTCTCCGCCAGAACCAAGGCGACTTCGCCCGCACTGGCGGAATTCACGCGGCTGGCGTCTTTGCGCTCGACGGCAACGCACGCCTGGTTAGAGAAGACATCGGTCGACATAACGCCGTCGATAAAGTCATTGGCCGCGCTTTTCTCGATCACGAACTGCCTCTGGCTTCGTGTATACTTCTCGTTAGCGGCCGCGCGTCCTTCGAGATCATGCAAAAGGCGCTCTCGGCCGGAATTCCAATCGTCGCCTCAGTCTCCGCCCCTTCGACCCTGGCGATGGAATTCGCGCGCGAATGCAATCAGACTCTGATCGGGTTCCTCCGCCCTCCCTCATTCAACATCTACGCGCATACCGAACGCATCATTTTTGATTGATTCTTCTGTAGCGGCGGTCTATGACCGCCGAAATCCTTAGGCCCGGCGCTCATAGAGCGCCACGACAGACCTGCTTCTCGACGAATTTGATCCACTGTTGAAGCCGTAGATCGGCAGGCTGGAAGCCTAACTTCCGGACGTCGAAAGATCAGCAGAGCAATTGTTTGACGCAATTGATCAGGCCTTGGATCGCGAAAGGCTTAACCAAGTATTTAACGTCGTGCTTGGTCAGGAAGAGTGCGATTCTTGCGTCGGTGGCAAAGCCGGTGATGAAAATGAAACGATCGGCCAGCGATGGGCGCATTTCCTTCGCCTTCAGATAGAACTCATCCCCGCGCAGGCGCGGCATCTTCAGGTCGCAGATCACCGCATCGTACTCGTGCGCCTTGACCTTGAGGAGCGCTGCTCTTCCGTCAAAAGCGACATCAACCAGAAAATTCTCGTCCGCCAGGATCCACTGCAAAGCAGAGGCAAGCTGCTGGTCGTCGTCGACCACCAGGATAGCCTTGAGGTTGAGACTGTTGACGTGAGGCTGAAGGCCCTCCCAATGCGAGTCAGATTTCATCGCGGCGCCGGTTGATTGAGCAGTCATGGTGCCAAGTCGAAGGCCAGAAATCAGCCAGCGGAGATCAGAGGCCCGAGGTCACGTTACTGCTCCGTTTGCTTCTCGAGCTGATGTTGAAAGTAGCCTTTCCAACTTTCCGGTAGTGCCTCGACTTGGATGGCGCGCCGCAGCGATTTTACATCGTCCTTGTCAAAAGCATAAAGGCGCGTGACGTCCGCGACGCTGATCTCTTGTTGCTCGCGCTCGATTAATTCCACGTCATCTCCGGCACCAACCATCCCCTCACGCATCACAGCAAAATAGAAACCGGTGCGACGGCTAGCTAGGAACCGTTTGATGATATCGGCGCGGCCAAACTTTATGCCGAGTTTGTAACAGGGCATTCGTGGTTCCGTGACCATGACCTCCGTCTCGCCGATTCGAAACCTGTCTCCGATGTAAACGGCATCCTCAAGGAATCCCTCGGCGGTGAAGTTTTCTCCAAACATTCCCCAGGACAGATCCATTCCAGGCAATTCGCTTCGCCAATAGTTGTAGTGTTCCGATGGGTAGGCATAAACAGCCTTGCTCACGCCGCCGTGGACGGTGAGATCGGCTTGTTGATCTCCATCCAGGTTCAACGTGCGCATCATTACCCGCTCTTGGATCGGCTCCTTGAAAATTCCTGTCGTAACGCGCTTGCCTTGCCAGGTCACTTCCCTCGGCAATCCGACATTTAGTGACAAAACCTTCATGACGCTTCAGCCATTCGATTATGCGGACAGTTCGATCGGCAAAATCCAGCACATTAAATGCACACCTGCCAACGACTGCGACAACCGCAGATTCGAGGCAACGCGAGTCTTGTCTTATAATTTGGCATGAAAAAGCCGATCCGTGGCAGCTGTCTGTGTGGCGGCGTACGTTTTGAAGTCGACCCTCCTTTTCTCCAGGCGAGTCACTGTCATTGCGATCGCTGCCGCAAGCATTCCGGGGCGGCCGTGTGCACGCAAACGCGGGTATTGACGGAACAATTCCGCCTCCTCCAGGGCGAAGAATTGGTCAAGGTTTACGGTAAAGGCGAAGGCGCTGTGAAAGCCTTCTGTACAAACTGCGGTTCCAGCCTCTTCGGCGGCGATTGGCCAGACGGTCCTCAGGTGTCGATTCGCATGGGAGCGTTTGACGACGATCCCGGCATTCGGCCACAATTTCATACCTTTGTCGATTGCCGCGCTCCGTGGGACACGATCACAGACGATCTTCCGCAGTATTCCGAACGGCGAATTTAATCGCCATCACTGGCATAATTAACGACATTGATTATCCGTGATATCCGCGTGATCCGCGGTTAACCATTCGGTTGGAATGGCGACAAAATTTGTGCTCATCGGTAGCGGACTGGCGGGCGGATTGCTCGCCGCGTACTTGGGGCGCCGTGGTTACGATGTGGATCTTTACGAACGACGCGCTGACCCGCGAGAAGGAAATATCGTCGGCGGACGCTCGATCAATCTGGCGCTTTCGACTCGCGGAATTTACGCGCTCGAACAGCTCGGTATCGCCGATGAAGTGCTGCGGCATGCCATCCCGATGCGCGGCCGGATGATTCACGACAAATCTGGCGCACTCCATTTCTCCCCCTACGACCGCGATCCGAACAAGTTCATCAATTCGATTGGTCGCGCCGCGCTAAACACTACCGTCATCGAAGCGGCGCAGCGTTATCAGAACGTGCGCGTCCATTTCAATCATCGCTGCATCGACGTCGATTTTGATTCCGCTACCGCGAATCTCGTTCCCTCTGGTGTAGAGGCGGCCGTGTCGGCCGCAAATTCTGACCATCAAATAATTAGAGCTCAGGGCGACGCCGTCATCGGGGTCGATGGGGCGTTTTCCGCCGTCCGCCAATCAATGCAAAAGGAAATTGCCGGCTTCGAGTACGACGAGAGTTATCTCGCGCACGGTTACAAGGAGCTCACCATCCCGCCGACACCGGATGGTTCGTGGCGAATGGAGAAGGAAGCGCTTCACATCTGGCCACGCAAAAGTTTCATGATGATCGCCCTTCCGAACCCGGATGGCTCCTTCACCTGCACGCTCTTTTGGGAATTCGAAGGGCCGCGCAGCTTCGCCACCACGAAAACCGACGATGAGATCAGGCGATTTTTCGCGGCAGAATTTCCCGATGCTGTCCCACTCATGCCGTCGTTACTCGACGATTTCAAAACAAATCCAACTGGCTCGCTCGTCACCATTCGTTGTGCCCCGTGGTTTTACAAAAACAAGGTCGCGCTTATCGGCGACGCCGCCCACGCCGTCGTGCCGTTCTACGGCCAGGGAATGAACGCCGCGTTCGAAGATTGCGTCGTCCTCGACGAATGCCTCGCCGAATTCCCTGAAGATCGACAACGCGGCTTCGCAGAATATTTCGCGCGGCGAAAAAAAAACGCCGATGCCCTCGCCGATCTTGCGGTGCAGAATTTCATCGAGATGCGCGACAAAACCGCGTCGCAAACATTTCGGGCAAAAAAGAAGCTCGATCACCTCCTCGAAGGTTTGTTGCCCGGTATCTATTTGCCGCTTTACACCATGGTTACGTTTACGCGCATCCCCTATTCCACAGCGGCAAGACGTGCCTGCCTGCAGAATCGAATTGTCTACGCCGGCCTAATGGTTCTTCTGCTGGTGACCGGGTTCGCTGTGATCCGTCTTATTTCTCCTTAAGAGAATTTTCTCAGCCTCCATTCGGCATTGGACGTTGAGCGTCGGGCGTTTTCTCTTAGTCTTGACCGTCTAGCCTCTACCACATGAACACAGATTTAGCGCAACTGGCCTGCGACCGATACGAGATTGCGGACACGCTGCACCGGTACGCTTTCGGCCTCGACCACGGCGACGCCGATTCACTGGCATCGGCATTTGCGGAAGATTGCATTTTCGATTTCCGGCCGGCGGGGATAAAACTTGGGATCGATTTTCCAAAACTGAGTGGCCGCGAAGCAATCGTGAATGCTCTTATTCCATTCCTCGGCCCGCTCGACACCAGTCACACGGTCAGCAATCTCCAAATCGAGATCAGTGATGATTCCGCCATATTGTATGCCTACGTCATGTCTCAACATTTCATGCCGCGAGAAGGTTGCCGCCGCGGATCAGAGAATGCGCTTCTCATGAACCGTTACGATTGCGAGCTGGTGCGCGACGGCCAGAAATGGCATTTTAAGCGAGTGACGATTGATAATGCCTGGGCACAAGGTAATCCGGAAATTCTCAACGCTCTGGCGATCCAGCGCGCCTTGGCCACGAAATCGAGGCAGCCAAAATAACTCTGGAACGGCCTGTGTTCGCTTACGGAATCATCGCCAGAGACACTTGGTCGCCAAATGGGATTGGCCTACATCCTCGGTGGGTGTAAAACCCATCTACCACCAACCATCAACCATTAACCGTATTATGAGCGATACCTATGTCCCATTGATCAGCTCCGGCGTGGCCGGGCCACTTGGCGTTCTGCAGTTGCCGCGGATGTGGCAAAAAGTCTCTTTGGAGGCGGCAGGCAAACTTGCATCTGGCTATCCCGGCATCGGCCGAGGTTTCGACGCAATGACCTGCGCCTCCCTTGGACTGGAGGAACAAGCCGTGAAGGATTACATTAAAAAGAACAAGCCCACCTATCCACAGTTCGAAGCGTGGGTGAAGGCAAACGCGAAGTCACTCACCCCTCAGGCGATCGAGAAACACAACGCGGCTGTGCGCGGCTACAATCACGACGACGAGACGCGCCAGGAGATCCTGGGCAATTGTCGGATGACGGATGACTCTTCCGCTCCGAAGGACGCGGTGAACCTAAATAATCTCGACGATTGGTACGAGTTCCACAAAGCCGTTTTGCAATAGCTTGGCTCCCGAAAGCGTTGAATCCTTAAAACCTAAATCGTTTTAAGCGCGAGCGCACCCTCCAGCGCGGGCGACGCGCCTGCCCATACAGTCTCCTCTTGACAGTCTAGGCAAAAGATTGAACGGTTGTTTCACCAAGACTGTCTAGGTCAATCAAACGATTATGGCAAAGGGGAAACCGGACCTGGTTTACGGCACGCTCGACATGTTGATCCTAAAAGCGCTTCAACACGAACCGAGACACGGCCTGGCCATTGCCGATCGTATCCAACAGATTTCGCAGGACGTTTTGCGGGTCGAGCAAGGTTCGCTTTACCCCGCGCTCTATCGCCTGGAAGCGCAAGGCTGGATCAAGGCCGAGTGGGGCGTTTCCGACAACAATCGCAAGGCGCGCTATTACCGATTGACGGCGGCGGGACGGAAACAGCTCGCTGCGGAAAAAGAACATTGGTCGCGGATTACTGCGGGAATCAACCGCGTTCTGGCCGCCTCATAGATTATGCCGCGACTCCGCGCCTGGTCTTGTCGTCTGCTCGGGCTGGTTCGAAAACAACGTCGCGAGACGGAAATGAACGCGGAGTTACAACAGCACCTCGATGCATTAACCGAGCGCAACATCGCTGCCGGCATGTCGCCGAAAGAGGCGCGTAATGCCGCCCTTCGAGAATTTGGCGGCGTGGAGCAGATCAAGGAAAGGGCGCGCGAGCAACGCGTCTGGTTATCGGCGGACGATTTTCTGCAAGATCTTCGTTTCGGTGCCCGCATACTCCGGCGCAGCCCCGGCTTCGCCATTCTCGCGATCCTTTGTCTTACGCTCGGGATCGGAACCAACGCCGCGGTCTTCAGTTGGATCGAGGGAATTCTGATTCGCCCCTACCCGCTGGTCGCGCATCAGGAGCGAATGGTCGCGCTCTTTGGTACCAGACAAGGAACTACGGAAAAGGAAGGTCTCTCCTATCCCGATTTTCTCGATCTCCAAAAAAACGCAACTCTGTTCGAGTCGTTCATTGTCGATCGAATCACGGGCACGACGTTCAGCATCGGCGATCGCGCGGAACGTGCTACGGGTGGAATCGTTTCGGCGAATTATTTCGATGCGCTCAGTGTTCGCCCGATGCTTGGCCGCGGCTTCAGGCCGGAAGAAGGCGAGGGACGCAACGCGCATCCGGTCACTGTAATTAGTTACCTAACCTGGCAGGACCGGTACAAGGGCGACCCGGACATCATCGGCAAAACGCAATTCCTCGACGGAGTGCAACACACGATCATTGGCGTCGCGCCCGAAAAATTCCACGGCACCTTCATCGGATACTCCTTCAACTTCTGGGTGCCGACGTCGATGCAGGAGACATTTGATTCCACCGGCTACAAACTCGAAGACCGCGGCGCGCGCTGGATTGAGGGTTACGCGTTTTTGAAACCAGGCGTCACTCGTCAACAGGCGCAGGCTGAACTCAACGCGATCGCGCAACGTCTCGAGAATGATTTTCCGGAGACAAACCGCGGGCACGGCTTTGAAATTCTGCCGCTCTGGAAAACGCCATTCAACGCCGTCGCAAACTTGTCGCCTACGCTAGGCATCACAACCGGGGTGGCGTTTTTCGTTCTGTTAATCGCCTGCGCGAACGTCAGCAATCTTCTGCTCGCGCGCTCACTCGTTCGCCGTCATGAAATGACGATGCGACTGGCGCTCGGTGCCGGGCGCCGGCGTTTGATTAAACAACTTTTCACCGAAGGCTTGTTGCTTTCCGTTATCGCCGCCGCCGGTGGAATCACCGTCGCGTACTGGTGTCGTAACGCTCTCGTGCTGGTGTCTCCAACCCGCATTCCTGGCATCACCATTGATTATCCCGGACAGCTTGACTGGCGTGTTCTGGCCGTGAGCGTCGCGGTTTGCATCGGATCGACCATGCTGTTCGCGTTGGTGCCGGCGATTCAAGCGAGCCATGTCGATCTTTCGGGCGCACTCAAAAGTGAAGGTAGCGGAATGATCGGCGGCAGCGGGCGATCGCGACTGCGCTCCGTGCTCGTCTTCATTCAAGTGGCGCTGAGTTTTGTGCTCATTGCTGGAACTGGATTACTGCTCCGAAGCCTGGTTCGAATGCAAAAGTCCGATCCGGGATTTTCGACACGAAACGTCGTCGTATCGGCGGTAGATCTTTTTTCTGCCGGCTACAAACCTGATCGGGCGAAAATTTTCTACGAACAAATGCTCGAGCGCATCCGGGCACTGCCTGGCGTTCAATCCGCAACATTGGCGCGGGTTAGGCCTTTCAGCTACGCGGTTTACTCGTCCGCGCCGCTGGAGATCGAAGGTTATCAGCCGCCGCGCAATGAGCAGGTGGCGGCGGATTACAATCAAGTTGGCGAAGGATACTTTGCGACGATTGGAATTCCAATTATCGCCGGTCGCGAATTTAGTCGCACCGACGACGAAAACGCGCCGCCGGTGGCGATCGTGAACGAGACGATGGCGGCAAAGTATTGGCCGGGAAAAGACGCGGTCGGAGAACGGCTCAAAGTCAAAGACAAATGGATGGAAGTGGTCGGCGTGGCAAAAAATGCGAACTACCGGACCAAGCTTGAGCAGCCGACACCATTTTTTTATGTGCCGGTTCGCCAGAACTTTTTCGTCCAAAATGGCTTCATCATTCGGACGGGCCAAACCGCGGCCGCGATCATGAACGCGCTCGCTCGCGAACTTCACGCGCTCGATTCAAATCTCGCGCCGGTGGACACAATCAGTTTGCAGGAGCAAGTCGATCGCATGAGTTACACCCAACAGCTGGCGGTCTCGCTGCTGGCAATCTTCGGCGGGATGGCCCTCTTTCTCGCCGCGATCGGACTTTACGCGGTCATGTCTTATTCGGTCTCCCAAAGCACGCGTGAACTTGGCTTGCGCATGGCGCTCGGTGCCAGCGCCGATGATGTATTACGCTTAATTTTTTCACGAGGGCTCCGGCTGACGACGATCGGACTCATCATTGGCGCTATCGCGGCACTTTTGCTTACCCGGCTGATGGAGAACTTGCTTTATAAAGTTAGCCCACGGGATCCGATCGCATTTAGTTCGGCGCTCATCATTCTTATTCTTGTCACATTGCTCGCCTGTTTTCTTCCCGCACGCCGCGCGACGCGGATCGATCCCGTCCGCGCACTGCGGACTTAGTTACAGCGAAAAGATCGGAAATTGACAGTCAGGCCTGTTCCGCTGTGAACGACGCCGATGCTTGATACTCGATGCTCCATGCTGGATGCTGCATTTTGGCTGTCTTTGGTAGCCAAGGGTCGACTATGGCAAGCAAAAGATGAATAAAGTCGCTTCAGTTCCGGCCGTTTTTAGGAAAACCGCGGATACTTTTGCCGCTGGGGCAAAAACCCTGCGGCAACAGTATTTTGCTTCGGCCGAAATTTTTCGACGCGAACAAGAACAAATCTTCGCCAAGCAGTGGCTTGTGGTCGGACATCAGAGTCAGATCGCAGACCCCGGCGACTATTTCTTGGTATCGATTCCGCCTTCATCTGGTTACGGTGCGACAGGGGAATCGTTAATTGTTATTCGTGATAAGAACGGAGAGATCCACGGGTTCTACAATGTTTGTCGTCATCGCGGGACGCGTTTGAAGGAAGATGCGTGTGGTCACGCATCCGCGATTCAGTGTCCGTATCATGCCTGGACCTACGCGCTGGATGGTCGGCTGATCGGAGCGCCGCACATGGATGAAGTGCCGGGGTTCGAAAAGGCTGATTATTCGCTACGTGCGGTGAATCTCGCGCTTTGGGAAGGGTTCATCTTCATCAATCTCGATGAGGACGCAATGTCATTGGACGAATGGTTCGCGCCGTTGAACGGGAAGTTTTCGCATTGGAACATGTCGATCTTGCGCCCGGCAAAACGGATCGAGTACGACGTGAAGGCTAATTGGAAGTTGATGTTCGAGAATTATTCGGAGTGCTATCACTGCCCGGGCGTGCACCCGATGCTGGCGAAAGTCTCGCCATATGATTCGGCGCAGAACGATCTGAGCGAAGGACCGTTTCTCGGCGGGTTCATGAAGATTAACAAGGGGGCGGGGCTGACGATGAGCGGGAAAGCGTGCGCGTTGCCGGTAGGCGGAATTAAGAGAGGAGATGGGGAGGAGGGGGAAGATGACGGACTCGTGTTCTACTATTCGATCTTTCCGAACATGCTGCTCTCGTTGCATCCCGAATACGTAATGGTGCATCAGCTCTGGCCGAAGTCGCCGGAACGGACGCTAATTTTGTGTGATTGGTTTTTCCATCCGGAAGCGGCCGCGGCCGGCGACCGCGGCTACAAATACAATCCGAACGATGCGATCGAGTTCTGGGACATCACGAACAAGCAGGATTGGCATGTCTGCGAATTAAGCCAGCAAGGAATCGCGTCACGTGCCTATGAGCCGGGGCCGTATTCGTCGCGAGAATCAATCCCGGCGGCGTGGGACCGTTATTATCGTAGCATGATGCATTAGCACTCTCGTGCTCGCCTGCCACGCCGGAGCTTTAGCGAAGGCGGGTGCTATTTCGAATCCTTAAAAAGCCCTCACCTCAATCCTCTCCCATATCCACTCCTTCGCCCTCACTGGCACTCTGCGTCCGTCTCTCCCAGCGGGAGAGAATAGGGAGAGGCGGGACTCGCACGAATGACTTCGTCGGTGTCCCGCGTTAAATCGTTGAAACGTTAAAGCGTTGAAGCGAGCATGAGCGGTATGCCTCCGCTCACGTATGCCAACTATTTGGACCTGGAGAAGCTCTTGACTCTCCAGAAACCGCGCTCAACGCCAGCGGAGCACGACGAAATGCTCTTCATCATCATTCACCAAACTTACGAGCTCTGGTTCAAGCAGCTCCTGCATGAGTTTGAAAAAATTAAGAAAGATTTTTCCGCAGGCGATCTCTTCGGCGCGATTCATTCCTTCAAGCGCACTCGGACCATCATGAAGACGCTGGTTGCACAGGTAGACATTCTTGAGACGATGACTCCGGCGTCCTTCTCCAGCTTTCGCGACCGACTCGAAACCGCCTCGGGGTTTCAGTCGATCCAGTTTCGCGAAATTGAATTTGTGCTCGGATACAAAAGGGCCTCGACGCTTAATTACGTTCGGGCGGATTTTCCCGGTTACGACCGTTTGCAGCAACGACTCGGCGAGCGGACCATAATCGATCATTTCTACGATTTCCTCGCGACCCGCGGCGCCCAGATTCCACCGCAGCTGAAAAGTCGAGATCTCTCACAGCCGAACGGCCCTGACGAGCAAGTGCAGAAAGAAATTCTTCGGCTTTACCAAGGCTCACCGGAGCTCACCATCCTTTTCGAATTGATGACCGATTTCGACGAAGGATTGCAGGAGTGGCGTTATCGACACATCAAGCTTGTCGAGCGAACGATCGGTGCGAAACACGGCACTGGCGGATCGCCTGGCGTGCCATTTCTGAAAGAGTCGTTGTTCAAACCGATTTTCCACGATCTGTGGGCCATCAGGCACAAGATGTAACCGCAGTCGCTATAGCGCCACGGAATGACGAAGCCCGAATGTCGAATGCTGAATTAAGCCCAAAGTTCTCCGAGCGGGAAAAATAGCTTCCCCGCTCCGCTTCGTTCCGATACAGAATTTCGCTCACTCAATCTGAACGCATTCTTTCATTATCCAGGAAACTAAAATGAGAAAATACATTGCGGAATTTATCGGCACCTTCTTCCTCGTCCTTACCGTCGGCTGCACCGTTATCCCTGCCGCGGAGGGCGTAATCCCTGCACTCGCCATTGGCGCAGTGCTCATGGTCATGATCTTCGCCGGCGGTCACATTTCGGGCGGGCACTTCAATCCGGCAGTTACATTCGCCGTTTTCATCCGTGGAAAATTGCTGATGAAAGACGTTGTTCCATACTGGCTGGCTCAAGTCGCTGCCGGTATTGCCGCAGCGCTCGTCGCCATGTTTCTCGTTGGAAAAAGCGGGGCGCCGATGGAAATTACGAATGTCCCCGCCGCGTTCGTCGCCGAGTTTCTCTTTACTTTCGCGCTCGCATACGTCGTTGTGAATTGCGCGACCGCGAAAGGCACTCTGGACAACAGCTTTTACGGCCTGGCGATCGGTTTCACGGTCCTGGCCGGCATATTCGCAGTCGGATCGATTTCTGGCGGCGCGTTCAATCCGGCAGTCGCCATCGGTGCGGCGGTGATGAAACTCGTCAACTTCCGGGACATTTGGATTCACATCGTGGCTGAGCTTGCAGGCGGCTTCCTCGCCGGAGTGACTTTCAAATTCCTGAACCCGACGGATATATAGCCGGTGATTTTTCCAAAGAAGAAATCGCTAGGCTTCGATCACGGATTAATGCCCAGGAAATCGCAGGCATTACCGGAAAATAATTGCGTCTTTTCTTTCGCCGTGAGTTTCAGCGATTGGATGAGTTTGCCCGGGTGAGATTCGCCTAACGGGAATGGGTAGTCAGAGCCCAGAGCGACACGCGCTACGCCGAATAGCTTAAGCAAAAGCTTCAAGGCTTCTTTATCGTGTACCAGTGAATCGACGTAGAATCGCGCCGGGGTGCGACCATGCGCGAGATAGCTGCGGGGGGTCGCGGGGTTATCGATGTCATATAAATCGGGACGCACGTGGAAGGCGTGTTCGATTCGTCCGATGGTGAATGGAAACGCGCCACCGCCGTGTGCGAAAGCGACGCGCAGTTTCGGGAAGCGCTCGAAGACGCCGCCGAAAATCATCGAACAAATGGCGAGCGAAGTTTCAGCCGGCATTCCGACGAGCCACGGCAACCAATAATTCGGCATGCGTTCCTTGCCGAGCATATCCCAGGGATGAACGAAGATGGCAGAGTTGAGTTGTTCCGCCGCGCTCCAAACCGGCTGAAGCGACGCGTTATCGAGATTCAAAGTATCGATGCGTCCGGAATGCGGATTTGCGTCCACGTGCGTGCCGATCTGCGCGCCGCGTAATCCCAGCTTGCGAACACAACGCTCCAACTCTTGAGCGGCGAGATCCGGATCCTGAAGCGGGATAGTCGCTAACCCAGCGAATCGTTTCGGGTGATCACGGACTACATCCGCGATGTGATCGTTCAGCCGCCGTGAAAGATCGAGCGCGTCGTGTGGTTTCGCCCAATAACTGAACATCACCGGCACGGTCGAGAGCACCTGCATGGAAATCTTTTCGCGATCCATTTCTTCGATCCGCCGTTTTGGATTCCAAACGTTGTCTGTGATTTCGCGAAAGACGCGATCACCGATCATCATCCGCGCACAGCAAGGTTTGTAGTGATCGAGCCGGACGAATCCCGCATAGCCGTACTTGGCGTCGAGATCAGGCCACTCCCGGGGAAGAATGTGGGTGTGGAGATCGATCTTCATTTGTAGGGCGTCTGTGTCGACGCCATTTACTTTAGACCGGCGTTTCACAGAAACGCCCTACAATTGTTTTCCTAAAACGGCTTTACCGGTTCGGGCTGCGGGACTTTTTTGCCGCACTTTTTGCAGGTGCGCCGCGCATCATCGTTCCAAAAATCGAGCATCGCCTGACTGAAGTGTTCAACGATGTCGCCGCAGTCGAAATCGATGTCCTCCACTAAGGCCCCGCAATTGTCGCAGTAAAAAATGACGTGCTCGTGCTCACCCGGCGGCCGGCGACGCTCGACTACCACCCCCACGGTATCCGGCGGCCGCACCGGCGCATGCGGGACGTTGGGCGGAATGAAGAACGTCTCTCCTTCACGCACGAGATGATCGATGATGCGATCGCCTTCGCGAATACGCACTTTGATGTCCCCTTTGAGCTGGTAAAAATATTCTTCCGAATCGACCAGGTGAAAATCATTCCGGGCGTTCGGACCCTTGATCACCATCACAAAAAAATCGCGTCCATCATAGAGGTAACGATTGCTCACCGGCGGCTTAAACGTTTCACGATTCTGCTCGATCCACTGCTCGAGGTTGATCGGCGGCTGCACGGCGGGCGCGTTCTTGCCAACAGACGATGATGTTGCCTGCTCAGTAATAGTGGCCATCAAACGAGCGTATTCCGCCCGCGGGCAGCGTCAAACCCGGAAGAATTGCCCACACGAAAGAAAGCAGTTGTCTTTCTGGCAGGCTCGGCAACGGCATTGAGATTGCTCCGTTTGCATTGCCGATTTTCCGTAATTTCACCGATGCCGCTTCCCGTTGCACTCTCTCACGATACGACTAGCGTCCGCCGCCGGATGAAGGTCTCGAAGATCGCCCCAATCTTTGCCGCGATTGGCTCCGTAATTATCTTCGGCGGCTGCGCAGATTTTCGGCAGGAGCTCACTGCCGGCGCGCAAAGGCTGCCCGATTTTTTTCCCGGTTCCGCTACGTCCGAAGGCTACTGGCACGGCGGTCATTTTCCTGGCCCGGCCAAGATCGTCGTCCACGTCCGCGAACAACGCGCCTACTTTTACAAGGGCCGCAGGCTGGTTGGGGAAAGCACGGTTTCAACTGGAAAGCGAGGCTTCGACACGCCGCCGGGTCGTTATCATGTAATCGAAAAGGACAGGAACCATGTTTCGAGTGAATTTGGCGACTACGTCAATGACTGGGGCCAAGTGGTCAAAGCCAACATTGATGTGCGCAAAGACACACAACCCGCAGGTACTCATTTCGATGGCGCCCAGATGCCTTACTTCATGCGATTCAACGGCGGCTATGGAATGCACGCCGGCTATGTTCCGAGATTTCGCGCTTCGCATGGCTGCATCCGTCTGCCGGCGCGAATGGCGCGGCATTTTTTCGAGAGCACCCCCGACGATACGCCTGTAATCGTTAGGGAATAAGCCAGTTCCCTCGCGATTGAGCCGGAGACGAAGGCGTGTACCATCATATCAATGCCGGCTACGATTATACCCAGCCTTCGCTATCGGAACGCGCCAGCGGCAATTGAATGGCTTGGCCGCGTTTTCGGACTCAAGAAAAATCTTGTCGTGCCTGATGACAGCGGCGGCATCGCTCACGCTCAATTGAGCTTTGGCGATGGAATGACGATGCTCGGATCTGTGCGCGACAACGAGTGGGGACGCTTTATCAGACAGCCGGACGAAATCGGCGGAGCGGCAACGCAATCTGTT
>Ga0209153_1000329_pt1 | contig 24309 bp, 15 predicted proteins | sample GraSoiAngelo_120_FD_185877 | JGI IMG/M metagenome (GOLD analysis project Ga0209153, IMG submission 185877) | Grasslands soil microbial communities from the Angelo Coastal Reserve, California, USA - 14_0919_09_20cm (SPAdes) (version 2) | ecosystem: Environmental > Terrestrial > Soil > Grasslands ...
AGCCTCCTGTTCGCGTGCAGGTGCATGATCTAGGAGTTGGACTAGGTGTTGGTGTCGGCGTCGGCGGTGGTTGGTATTGTCCTACTTGATTTGCCGTTGCAACATCACAAGAGGAGGGAGCCGCACGACCAATAGTTGTTTCATTGAAATTACAGCATGGCGGCAGTGTCATTACCGAGGTCCCTGCGGCGCAGGTCAAACAGTCATCCAAGCCGAATGTATGCCCTATCTCGTGAGCCATAACTTGCGTCATGGCAGTTGGATCGGTAACCTGTGGATCGATATTAGTGAATGCGCTAATGCGATTCGTGCCGTTGGTTTGTCCTCCTGTTTCGCCTTGTCCGCCGCTTGGCTGAATTCTATCCACCGTGAACGGAAGCGCGCCGGGCGGAGGATTGGTGAAAACAAATGTCACGCCAGAGGTGTTGCCGCTACTGTTTTGCCAATTTATAAAAGCATTCTGTATTGCAACTATTTGTTCAGTGGTAAAACTGGTTGAGATGCTTACTGCTACTGATGCATTCTGCGGCCAAGCGGCGGCTCTTCCTGCTAGCAGTGTCGGTGGGTTTGTGCAACCGCTTTGCATTGCTGCCATTGGTCGAGAAATAAGGAACAGCAAGCACGAAGCAATCAAAAAGAATAATCCGATGGCATACCGGATAGGAGTTGTAGCTCTCATCAGTTTTGCACACCTTTCTCCGGCAAAACCTGTGAGGGATTGGCGATAGCATTTCGGACTTTGTTTAAGAAGGTACTTTCTTCGCATCCATTATAATCGTCAAAGGGCAACTTATTGTTTGAATTATCGCCAGTGCTATCCAGCGCAAAGACCCGCCCCGCGCGCAACTCATACCCCGTTAAAATAGAAAAATCTTGGCCCTCTTCATTACGCTTAAGAAAAAACAGATACCGATGGCCTACTTGTGGCACACCTTGCTTATCAATCCTGTAGTGTTGGATGCGACCAGACTGAAACCTTACAGCCCCCCCTGGCCGTTCCGCGACAATAGTATTGTCTAGCGGCGTACTGCTATTATTCTTGAGCGCCGCATCAGTGCGAATAGTAAATTCAGAATAAACTGCGGTCTTGTCATTTGATAGATACGCCTGCGCGTCAATAACTTCGCCGACCACAATAACGTCACTGTTAGCTGCCGGGATTGCAGGCAAACCCCACCACCAATGTGAGTTCAATGGTAGTTCTTCAATTCCGGAAGGCAATTCTTTTATAAGTTGTTTATTACCTCTTGTGTGTCTGCTTCCCCTGATTCGCCTCAAAGCACGCTTCTCAGGCTCAGCAGGTTCTGGGGCTGCGTAATCAACAACGGGTAGTTGGCCAGCATTGAAGCTTTGCTGCTCGTTATGATCTGAATTACTCTGACCTTGCCCGCGCAGTGTCGCCACCGTGGCCGCTACGGCAAAGATAATTACTGCGAGGAGCAGACCCAAGATTCTCTTATGACTTCGCATCGGGATACCTCTTCGATGAGTATTAATTTTTTTGTGAGGTCACCTGCTTTCTACATCGCTCGATGTTGGCAGAAAGACCGTAAGTGCTGCGCAGTATAATGCTCTGCTATTTCCGGCGTCAAATTCACGCAGGCTTGGCGCACAAGGAAGATGAGCCACGAATCGGCACGAAGCAGAACACACGAAGCCGCCGCGCCCGATGCGGCGGCGACATAGATGCGAGCCACGTAGGCCGGTGCAATGTACAACGCGACCGGCGCGACCGGCAAAATGCAAAGTTGACGACACACACGAACGCGGGTCGCGCCCTGCAAGTAGCGGCGCGACCCGCGCACGATGCCTCGTCAACACGCTCGCAACTGTGTCGCGTGGCTTAGCTGTCGGCGGCGTAACCTAGTTGCTCGCGGCGACGATGGCGACCACTTCGGGCGCGGCCGTGCCGTGGCCTTGCGCCAACTCGCGGCGCAGGCTGTGCTCACGCCGCGACTCAGTCAACATGCGCCCGTTGCGCGCGTCCTGCCACGCGGACGTGAGGAAGTATTGCTCGCCGTAGCGATTGAAGAGCACGTGCGGTGCGTCCATCTTGCGCCCTTTGGCCTCTGCGCCGTTCGTTATCACGGCGACGGCCTCGCGGCCATCCTCGCTGCGAATCAAGAGCGCCGAGCCGTCTTCATTAATCGCTCTGATGCTGTACGCGCCGGCCGGCAGCATGCGGTCGCCCGCGTAGAAGTCGAACGGCACATGCACGATCAACTGCCCGACACTCTGCGCCTGCGCAAGCGGCAGACCGAGCACGACGAGGAAACTGAGGGCTGCGACAAAAATGCAAGTACGTTTCAACATGATGGCCTCCTGTTGGCTTGAAGATTAAAGGCGGCCGTCAATGACCGGCCGCTGCCATGATTTCAAGACGCGAGCGCCGAACTTAAATAGAGGGGCGTGCCCGTCGCCCGCGTCCCGACTCGCTCATTATCAATCCCAACCTTTGTTCGTTCAGTCGTCGTTGATAACAAGTAGCGTGCCGCACGACACGCGGTGCGGCCGCCGCACGTGAATTGTTCGCCGTAAACACCTAATTGAAGTTAAGATAGGCGCGCGCCAAGCGTGAGCGACGCGCAATTGATGGAGTGCCTGAAGACTGCAATTAACTATCCGAGCAGATAGCCCAACTATCTTTTTGGATAGACGCGAAGAACAGTTAAGCTCGTGATCTCAAATCTCAAATTTGAGATCACGAGCTTGGCCGACAAGATTTCCGCAGTGCGTCAATGAAACCGCGATTGGTTTTCATCAACGGGGCGTTGAAGGACACGGTCTATCCGTTGGCCGAAGGCGAAGTCTCGCTGGGGCGCGCGGGCACGAACGAAATCACGCTCAACGACGCAACCATCTCGCGGCGCCATTGCCAGATCAACTTGACGGACGGGCAATGTCGCTTAACCGATCTCGATAGCACCTCCGGCACGTTCGTTAACGGCGAGCGCGTGCGCGTACATACGCTCGCGCACGGCGATCAGATCGGCATCGGCAGTCTGCGCTGCGTCTTCCTACAATACGACGACGACCCGCGCCGCTTCGCACAGTCGGTGCAAATACACGAACGCGAGATCGTCTCCGGTTCGACCATTCGCTTGCGCCCGGAAGACGCGCTCTACCTCCGGCCTGAACGTGTGATGAAGTCGCTCCCGCCAATCGCGCAGATGGCGCGCGACCTCGCGGTGCTCTTGAAACTCTGCACTACGATCAACGCGCTGCGCGACGCAGAAGAGTTGCAACGTCATCTGCTCGAAACGATCTTCGAGGTTATTCCGGCCGAGCGCGGCGCGATCCTTCTGGTCGGCGCAACCGTGGACGAGATCGTGTCGGTCTTCGGTTGGGCACGCGAGAGCGAAGCACGCAACGCGGTCGAAGTCAGTCGCACCATCGCGCAGCAGGTCTTGCAGAGCGGCATGGCGCTCTTGTCGAACGACGTGGCCGAGCGCGCGGAGTTCGCAGCCGTCGCCAGTCTCGAAGCGACGGACACGCGCGCGCTGCTCTGCGTGCCGCTCGTCTTAGGCGGGCGCGTGCTCGGCGCGATCTACTTGACCACGCGTAGTCTCGCGCAGCCATTCGACGAAGAACATTTGCACCTGCTCACGGTCATCTCAGGCATCGCGGCGGTGGCGCTTGAGAACGCGCGCCACATCGAACGACTCGCGGGCGAGAACGAACAACTGCGCGCCGAGAGCGGCATCGAACACGATCTGATTGGCGCGAGTCCGCGCCTGCACGCCGTCTGTCAAATGATCGCGCGCGTCGCGCCGACCGATTCAACCGTGCTCATACGCGGCGAGTCGGGCACGGGCAAAGAACTGGCCGCGCGTGCGCTCCATCGCAACAGCCCGCGCGCCAGCCGCGCCTTCATCGCGCTCAACTGCGCGGCGCTCACAGAGACTTTGCTTGAAAGCGAGTTGTTCGGCCACGAGCGCGGCGCGTTCACCGGCGCGCTCACGCAGAAGAAGGGCAAGCTGGAAGTGGCAGACGGCGGCACGCTCTTTCTCGATGAAGTGGGCGAGATGTCGCCGGCGATGCAGGCGAAGCTGTTGCGCGTCTTGCAAGAGCGCGAGTTCGAGCGTGTGGGCGGCACGCGCTCAATTAAAGTTGATGTGCGCGTCGTCGCGGCGACCAATAAGGATTTGCAACAGGCGCTCACGGACGGTAGTTTCCGCACCGATCTCTTTTATCGTCTCAACGTCGTCGCCTTCGACATGCCGCCCTTGCGCGAACGACGCGAAGACATCCCCGTGCTCGCCGAACACTTCGCGCAAAAGTACGCGCAGAAGTTCACGCGCAAAGTCAAAGGCATCGCGCCCGCCGCCGTCGCAGCCTTGCGTGCCTACGATTGGCCCGGCAACGTGCGCGAACTTGAGAACGCCATTGAGCGCGCCGTCGTGCTCGGCGCAACCGACACGCTCCTGCCTGAAGATTTGCCCGACTCCGTGCTCGACGCTGCGCCGGCCGAGCCGACCGATACGAGCCGGCCGCAATATCACGAAGCGATCAAACAAGCCAAGCGCCAACTCATCCTCCGCGCCTTCACGTCGGCCAACGGCAACTACACCGAAGCCGCGCACCTGCTCGGCGTCCACCCGAACTACCTCCATCGCCTAATTCGCAATCTGGATTTGAAGCCCGCGCTGAAGAAATAACTTACCCTTCTGCCCTTTTCAAGAATAGCTCGAAGTCCAGCCCAAACTTGCGCATGCCGGGCAACATTCTTGCGTTCATCCGGCGCAGGCGGTACGTATAGTACACGTCCGGCCGCCATTTCTTATTTGCGAGCACAATCTTCGCGTTCTCTTCTGCCGCTTTATGATCTTTGGCCACATAATGTCTTTTCCAATCCTTCAACCGCGGCCAAAACCCCATGCTCGCTAACCCTTTCCGAATACCGAAGGTGTGACTCATCTCAAGTTTCAGCCCGACCTCAGCAAACATTTGGAGTAGGGTGCGCTTCGGGAAAAAGAACAGATGCCCTGACTTACTAAGCGCAGGCTTATCTTCGCTACGGTAAAAGCTGATCAAGTCTAGGCTATCAACCAGTCCGTTCGGGACGCAGAGCTGTAGCGTCCCGCTGTCTTTGAGTACGCGCCGACACTCCTTCAGTAGCGCCATGGGGTCGGTCACGTGTTCCAGCACGTTGCGTATCTGGATGTAGTCGAAGTAAGCGGACGGGAATTTAGCGTCGGACAACTCTCCCTGATGCGCTTCAAGTCCAAGCTCTTGCCGGGCGAAAGCGACCGCGCTGGCCGAGAATTCCACGCCGTAAACTTCCCAAGCTGACTGTTGCCTAACGCCATCAATAAAATAACCCAGCCCGCAGCCGACATCGAGGAACTTGCCTGCGGGCCTATGCCGCAACACGGCTCTGGCGAAGGCCGCGCCCCAGCCCTGCTGTTTGTACCAGTCCTTGCCGTAGTAGGAGGCACAATAAAAGCTCTGTAGCTCTTCAAGCGTGGGTAGCGGCGACAGGTAGCGTACGCCACAATTCGAGCACTCCACCAAAGCGTGCTCGGCAGCGCTGCCAAGCGTCGCCCGGCACAATACTAGCGACGCGTCTTTATTGCGGCAGATCGGACACATAGCCTCTGACGGAGCTGACCACGAATTATATGTGGAAAGTGATCTGCAACTGCTCGCCTCGCGGTGTAGTGGACGAAAATAAAGCGCGCGATCTTTAAGTCCTAATGTCCTGCGCGGCTCTGCGACCCCTGCGGCGGCCTCTGCGTCTGTGGCGGTGAAGTTCAGTTTAGCTTTCGCCCGGCTGAGGATTGAGCCGACACCCCCCATTTCGCGCCTTACTTCCAATTGCCGATCAAAATAAACGGGGCCCAGAAGTACGGATGCGCGTAAGGTGCACCGCCGATGCCGGGCGCGACGGGGTGGTCGCCGAGGCCGCGCTGTTGGCTCGTGCGTGCGTTGGTTGTGGTGCCGTGCAGCAGTGCGAGTTGGGCTTGGCGCAGGGCTTCGGCTTTAAGTGTGCCGGCTTCGGCGTTGCGCAGTTGATAGAACTGCTCCATCAACTCTTTCGTGCTCGCGTCGGCGACGGGCCAGAGCGAAGCGAGCACAGCTTTTGCGCCTTGCCGTTGCGCGAGCACGCCAAAGCTTTCGACCTCGCGGCCGTCTGCGCCTTCGCCGCCCGCGGCCGTGTCGCAAGCGGAGAGCGTCAAGAGTTCGACGCCGCTAAAGAGATTGGTCGCGCTCTTGAGTTGTGCGAGCGTGAGGTGCGTGCCGTCGCCGAGCAGCAGAAACGAGTTGGTCTCGTTGCCGGGCGTGAACTGGAAATGGCTGGCGATGTGTACGACCGGATAACGTTGCCGGAGCGCCGCCTTGAGCGCATCGGCGTTGAACGCTTCGTCGAGCATCACGCGCCCGGCGAGCACACCGCCCGCAGTTGGTTGTGTGGTCGGTTGCGCAGTCTGCTCGCGGATGATGCCGTGCAACTCTGCGGGCACGGCGGGCAGCGCAGGGAAGTCGCCGTGCGCTTTCGACACGCCCAAGCCAAGCCCGGTCCAAGTCGCGCTCGGCTCGTCCTTCAAGCGCGTCGTACTCGCGGGCGTGAAGACAACGTTGCGATAGCGTTCGACTAGATAACCGTTGCCGTCGTGCAAGGCCGCCATCGGCACGTAACGCAGCACGTCATCCAGCGACCACATCAACGTCTCGGCCTTTGCGGCCTGTAAATCATGAGCGATAGGCCCGACGATGATCCGATAAAGCTCCTCAGCGAGCGGGCGCGGATCACGGCGCGGGTCTTCGAGCGCCGCGCGAAACTGAGCGACCTTCGCGTAAAGCTCAGTTGCTTTGATCGGATACTCGGCCGCCTTCTGCACGTCCGGCGTGATCAAGATGACGCGATACTTGTCCGCGCCGACAATCGTGTAGAGCGCGACCGCACCGTTGCCCAACTCGCGCAGCGTGTCCATCAACGCCTGCGATTCGCGCACCTCTTGCACGCGCCCGGCCTCTTTCGTGTTGCCCAACTCCGTCGCTAGTTGATCGAGGAACTGTTGAAAGGCTTGCCCGGCGACTTCCAAATCGGCTTCGAGTTGCTTCAAGTGTTGTTCCTCTTCGAGCGTCAACTGCTCCTTCTCGCGCAGACTCCCGCGCTCGCGCCCCAACGCAGCGACGCGATCCGCGATCTCGTGATAGCGCCGCTCAATCTCGGCCTCTGTGGGCGTGAGCGCCGCGCGTGACGCAAGCGACGCGGCTTCGCCCCCATCGCGGCGCACAAACTCGAAATACTCTTCCTCTTTCAACATGCCGACGACCTGCTGCGCTTCCGCAAGTCGCCCCGCAGAGATCAACAGATCGGCCAGCGCGCGATAGGTCTCCTGCTGCGCGCTCAAGAAACCCTTCTGCGTGAACTTGTCCAACTGCTGTATGTTGTTTCTGATCGCCTGAAAATCGTTGACCGCCTGCTTGCCATAAAAGATCGCAAGGCGCGGATTGCCGCGCGCACGCCACGCAAACATCAGATTGCCGAGCGTCGCGCCCTCTTCTTTTAGATTTTTCACCTCGCGGTTGACGATGAGCGCCTGCGTCAACTGTTCAAGTGCTTTGTCGTTCTGTCCTTGCCGCAACAGGACGCGGCCCAAGTTGTTGCGCGTGATGCCTTCGTCGAACAGATTCTTGGTCTCGCGGTGGCGCGCGAGCGCTTCCCTGAGCGTGGCAGCAGCTTTGTCGTCGCGGCCCAAGCAGTAATAGGCCGCGCCGAGACTGTCGAGCGTGACGCCTTCGGCTTTCACGTCATGCGGGTCGCGTATGACCGCGTAATAGACGCCCGGTGGCGGTTGCGGGCCGCGCGTGAGCGCGAGCGCTTGTTCGATGTAAGAGAGCGCCTGCTCGCAACGACCGCTCAGACGCAGCGACTCGCCGATGTTGTTGAGCGCGCCCGCCTCGCTCATGTGATCCTGCAACGCGCGCACGACCGCGAGCGCCTGCTGATAATAATCAATCGCTTTGTCGTAACTGCCGAGTTCATGATAAGCCGCGCCGAGCATGTTGAGCGCCGCCGCTTCGCCTTCCTTGTCCTGCAACTCGCGCATGATCGTGCGCGCTTGTTCAGCATCTTCGATCACACGCTCAAACCGGCCGAGCGCGTAATAAGCATTGGCCAGATCGTTGAGCGCATGCCCTTCGCCCGCGCGGTCGTGTTGTGCTCGATGCAGCGCCAGCGCGCGCTCGTAAGCCGCCGCCGCCTTGTCGTACCTGTCTTGATTGGCGAAGACGCGCCCCTGTGCGGTGAAGTCATCAACTGTTGCGCCTTTCTTTTCAGTCGTACTCCGCCCCACGTCTGTGCGCGTTGACTGAGTCAACGTAGGCTGAGGACGTTTCAGGAATATTGACGAGCCGCCTATATCCCCGCCGCCGCTTTCGCCCGCCACGCCGAAGTGGATGACGAGTTGGTTGCCGCGCTGCACGGCGCGCGCAGAGAAGCCGGGTGACAGTTTGAAAGACAAGAGCACGTCCTGCCCTTTGCGTTGCACCTGCACATCAGCGAAACCGCGCCCATGTACCTCGCCGAGTTGAGCGGTGTTCGCTTGTGTGATAAGGACGTTGAAGCGGTCGCCATCGCGGTACGCTGTGATAGCGTCAAGCGGCCCGTTGGCTGAGATCGTTACTTCAGAACCGCCGGGTACATTACTGCTCGTGATGCCGGTGATGTTTCTGATGCGCGACGGTGTAGGCTGCCCCACATCACGATCCACCGAGCCTTGCCCGTGCATGGACGAAGTTAATGAAAGCGAGAGGAGCGCGAAGAGCAAGAGGCTTACGAGCCGGCGCGGGCGTCTGAGTTGTTCTTTCATGGCGAGCACCTTGTGGGCCACGTTCGCGGCAGAAAATTTAAGCGCCAACTGCAACCGCGCGGGCGGGCGCAGGTGCACGTGGACGAACGCTTAAGGCGCAGCATAGAGAGTTCAACACAGAGTTGTCAAAGCGCATCACTCGCCGCGCTGCGGGCGGGTCGAAGTTCTTCACCTGTGCCCGGCCAGCCGACGTCTTTGTTCGTCCAGCCGACTAAGTTATTTGCCCGATGTCTCTATAAAAACAGCCGCGCGTCTGTTAGTATGATAACGCTCTTCATTCATTGCTGGCCGGTGCGTTGAGGCTTCGGGTCAAGCGCACGCTCGCGGCGACGAAATTTCAGATCGGAGAATAATCAAGATGGGGCAGGAGTTGCACACGGAGCATCTCTCGCTGGATTTCTTGCGTGTCTGCGAGGCGGCGGCGATTGCGGCGGCGCGGACGATGGGGCAAGGCGACCGCAAGTATTCCGATCAGGTGGCGGTCGAAGCGATGCGCGAGACGATGGACACTGTGCCGATGCGCGGGCGCATTGTCATCGGCGAAGGCGAACGCGACGAAGCACCGATGCTCTACATCGGCGAACAAGTCGGCAAGGGCGCGCATCGCCAAGACGGCGACGCAGAGTTTGAAGAGTTGCACCCGGAGGTGGACATCGCCGTTGACCCGCTCGAAGGCACGAACCTCTGCGCGCTCGGCGCAAACAACGCCATCGCAGTCTTGGCCGCTTCAGAACGCGGCGGCTTGTTGAATGCGCCCGACATCTACATGGACAAGATCGTCGTCGGCCCTTCATCGCGCGGCGCGATTGACATTGATGCGCCGGTTAAAGACAACCTCGAAGCGATTGCGAAACGGCTCGGTCGTGATGTTGACGATCTGACGGTGATCGTGCTCGACCGCCCGCGCCATAAAAAATTGATCGCCGACGTGCGCGCAACCGGCGCGCGCATTCGTTTGATTTCCGACGGCGATCTCTCGGCCGGCATCTCGGCCGCAGTCGCCGGCACGAACATTCATGCCTTAATGGGCATCGGCGGCGCGCCCGAAGGCGTGCTGACCGCAGCCGCTTTGAAGTGTCTCAACGGCGAGATACAGGCGCGGCTCTGCTTCGACCCGGAACGCTTGGGCGTGGACAGCGATAAAGTGCCGCCGCGCGATGAAGTGCTCGCGCGCCTCGAAGAGATGGGCATCAGCGACCCCGACAAGGTTTACCAGACGGACGACCTTGCGCCCGGCAAGAAGATCATCTTCGCCGCCACCGGCGTGACCGACGGTGCGCTCTTAAAAGGCGTCCGCCTCTTCGGCGCGGGCAAGCGCACGCACTCGCTCGTCATGACCACAGACGCGCGCCACATACGCTTCATAGACACCGTCCACGTCGAAGGCGGCCCCGACACGGTGATAAGATTTTAATGATGAAGGCAGAATGATGAATGATGAATTAGGAACTATCTTTCATTGTCCCAAACACGCTAGTTGAAACTATGCGCTTTCAGCGCAAGACTTTCAGTTGCTACACACTTCTACTGCGTGGTAGAAGTCGCGCCCGTGACAGACAACCGACACAGCGGGCACACCAGCACGCGCCTGACAGCGCACATCGTCTGGGTCACGAAGTACCGCTACCACGTGCTCGAAGGCGACATCAAAGTGCGCTGCCGGGACTTGCTCGTGCAAATCTGTGACGCTGAGGACGTGCGGATTCTCAAGGGCGTAGTCAGCAAAGACCACGTGCATATGCATATCGAGTACCCGCCGTCGAAGTCTCTGTCGGACTTGGTCAAGCGGCTGAAAGGGCGCACGAGTCGCCGGCTGCAAGAGGAATATCCGATGCTTCGGAAGCGGTACTGGGGGCGGCACTTTTGGGCCATCGGCTACGGGGCATGGAGCACGGGTAACATCACGGAGGAAGCGGTGCAAGAGTACCTTGAGCATCATCGGCATCCATCTAACCGAGAAAGTGACCCGTTCATCCTTGAATGAGTCGGACTTTCAGTCCGCGGGAAACCTATGCACTTTCAGTGCATAGTGGTTTAGTCATCATTCATCATTCTGCCTTCATCATCTCTTTTCTATGTCTGCTGCGATTGAACAATACGTGCCGCAAGTTGCACCGGCGAGGGTCGGCGCGCGTGTGTGGTTGCTGTGGGGCGCGTGTGTGGCGGCGGCTTTGGCATGGTTAGGTTTGATCGTGGGTGCGCCGCTCATGCGTGCACGCGGGCATGAGGTGGTCGCTTTATTCGCGTATCGTGTGTTCGCCATTTTGTGCCATCAGATACCTGAGCGTTCGTTCTATCTGGATGGGCAGCCGGTGGCGGTCTGCGCGCGCTGCTTCGGCATCTATGCGGGCTTCGCTTTGGGCGTCGTCTGCTATCCGCTCGTGCGTTCGCTCCGCCGCACTGACACGCCCGCGCGTCTCTGGCTCTTGCTCGCCGCGCTGCCGACCGGCGTTGACTTCGCGCTCGGCTTCACGGGCCTCTGGGCCAACACGCACACGTCGCGCGCGCTGACCGGCGCGTTGCTCGGCGCAGTCGCGGCCCTCTACGTTGTGCCGGGTCTCGTCGCGCTTGGGTTATTCATCGGGCGACGCGCACAGGCGCGCGCGAAAATCTTAAAGACCAGTTTCGATAAACCTTTCAACAAAGGCGGAAAGATGGCATGAACGACAAAATGAAAGCGGCCCTCGCTGGCGGCGCTGTGGCCGGCGTGCTCTCGATCATTCCAGTTATGAATTACTGTTGTTTTCTGTGGGCGATAGCTGGCGGTGCGCTTGCCGTGTACATTTATAATAATAAAGCGCCTGCTCAGTTACGCACAGGTGAGGGCGCTGCAATCGGACTGATGGCGGGCGGCATCGGCGGGGTTATTTATCTAATCATTGGTTTACCGCTTGCTCTGTTTGTTTTCGGAGGGCAGATTCAACAAGCATTTCAGCAAGCCGGTTTAAGAGATTTTCCTATTGCTGGCACTGCATTGGCAGTCCTTGTTGTTTTGTTCATAGCCCTGATTCTGGTCGGCTTTGCAACTTTAGGCGGCGTGATTGGCGTCGCCATGTTTAAGAACCGGCCGGGCATAACACCGCCACCACCGCCGCCCACAGGCTTCGGCGGCGGGCCGCCCGTCGCGCCGCCCGGCGGCCCCGGCTTCGGCGGCCCGCCACCGCCACCGCCGCCACCCGTCGCGCCGCCGACCGAACCGCCGACTGAACCACCGCCCGGCGGCTTCGGCACGGGGAGTTGAAGATAAAGAAGTAAGTCCCAAGTCCCAAGTCCAATGTCCAAAGCCTGCGGCTTGCGGCGGCAGACATAGGACTTGGGACTTGGGACATCGGACTTGGGACTCTGCATTTGAATCCGCAACGATGATCCGGTTAGAATGTGCGTCATCGAATGGGGGCAGCGTCTTGCGTTAGAGACGCTGCTCATTTTGTGTGCGACGTTTTGGTTTGCGCGGCCGCGTAGTTCGTCAGCTTTGAGGAGTGCTTGATCGTAATGCTTGCTTCCGCAGTACAACTGACCCATACGGCGTGCGGTGATCTCGCCATCGGGAGCAAATGTCCCGACGTGCTGGTGCGCGAGTACACCGAACTCTTTTGGAAGACCCAAGGCAATATCAGCCCGCTCTACCAATTGGATTCATTCGACTACGCGGTGCTCATCTTCTATTTCACGATCCTCGGCGTGCTCGCAGTCTATGGCGCGTATCGCATCAAACAGGTCGTGGACTTCTGGCGCTATCGTCGTATCCAACCGCGCCCGCAAGCGTTCTTCACAGACGATGCATTGCCGCACATCACCGTGCAACTACCGCTCTTCAACGAACTCTACGTCGTCGAACGACTCTTGCGCGCTGTGACCGCGATTGATTACCCGCGCGCACATTTGCAGATTCAAGTGCTTGACGATTCGACCGACGAGACGCAGGAACTTGCGCGCCGCACGGTTGAGAGTTATGCGCAACAAGGCTTCGACATCGAGTACGTCCACCGCACAGACCGCACGGGCTTCAAAGCGGGCGCGTTGGAGAACGGATTAAAAACTGCGAAGGGCGAACTCGTCGCCATCTTCGATGCGGACTTCGTGCCGAAGCCCGACTGTCTGCGCAAGCTCGTCCACTTCTTCACCGACCCGCTCGTCGGTTGCGCGCAGATGCGTTGGTCGCACATCAACGGCACATACAACTTGCTCACGCGCTTGCAGACGATCATGCTCGACGGCCACTTCGTCATCGAGCAGACAGTCAGAAACAGAACCGGCGGCTTCTTCAACTTCAACGGCACGGCCGGCATCTGGCGCAGACGCGCGATTGAACTCAGCGGCGGCTGGCAGCACGACACGCTGACGGAAGATACCGATCTCAGTTTCCGCGCACAGTTGATGGGCTGGCGCTTCGTTTATCTTTTGGATGAGGACGCGCCCGCAGAGATTCCCGTCGAGATCAACGCCTTCAAGGCGCAGCAGCGCCGTTGGGCGAAGGGCGTGATGCAAGTCGGCTTGAAACTTTATCCGCGCATCTGGCGTGCGCCTTTGCCGTTGAGAGTCAAAGCCGAGATGTTCTTCCGTTTGACGGGCAACATCAGTTATCCGTTGATGATCGTGGCGAGCTTCCTGCAATTCCCGCTCCTGCTCGTGCGCTACAATCAAGGCTTCTATCACTTGATGGCCTTCGACGTGCCGCTCCTCTTCTTCTCTACCGTCTCGGTCGTCCTCTTCTACGGCTCGGCCGTCTGGTACTTGGACGAGCGGCGCACGCGCCGGCTCTTGCATCTCCCGCTCGTCATGGCCATCGGCATCGGTCTCGCGTTCTCGAACGCACGTGCAGTGCTCGAAGCACTATTCGGCGTCAAGTCGGACTTCATCCGCACGCCCAAGTATCGCGTCGAACAGGCAACGGACGCGACGTGGAAGGTGAAGAAGTACCGGCGCAAGCGTGGCCTCTTGCCACTGCTTGAACTCAGTTTCGCCGTTTACTTCTTGCTCGCCATGCTCTACGCCGTGCACATGAGTCTGTGGGGCACGCTCCCGTTTCTCGCGCTCTTTCTCTTCGGCTACGGCTACATGGGCACGATGAGCCTGCTGCAAACCGCGAGCGGCAAACGCCTGCAAGCGTTGTGGCGACCACTCGCCGCCCGCCGCGCATAGCGGACTAGCTCTTGTCAGTACCGCCTGCGGTAGCGGGCGGGTATGCTTAGGCGACCAAGACCCGCCCGCTACCGCAGGCGGTACTGACTATCTCTGCGGCCCACGCAAGCACGAACCCCAATCCGCTCGGAAGGTCAAAATTGACTCTCCGAGACCCATCTTTCTATCTTTGCAGGTCAAGGCTGAGGCTCTGAGCATCAGAGTTGACACTTTGAGCATGAAAGTTGACCTTCGGAAGATCAACTCTGAAGCTTCAGAACGTCAAACTTGAACTTCAGAAGGTCGGAATCAAGGCTCAAAGGCTGAAAGTTAACCTTCTGAAGCTCAACGTTCATGCTCAAAGGCCCAAACTTTCACGTTCAAAGCCTTAAGTTTCATCCTCCGCAGGTCAACTTTCAGGCTCAAAGGGTTAAAACTTCAGCTTCGGAAGCTCAACTTTGACCCTCTGTAGGGTGAAGATCGAGCTTCCGAAGGTGAAAGTTGACGCTCCGAAAGTGAATTTTGACGCTCTGAACACGTTTGGCGCTTGCGGCGAGCGGGTATGAGACCAACTCGGCGTGAATTTGCTTGACCGCGCCGCCGCGCCGCGTCTATATTCCGGCTTCCACAAGGCGATCAGCCAAGCGTTTGCTCAACAGCTTTTCCAAATAGATTCAGCGCAATCTTGATACAGGGCGGCGGCCCTGAAATCCGCCCGTCGCCAAAACTTGCAGCCCTGTTCAGCGAAAGGATGCCATGCACAGAAAACTTTCCCCCCTGCTCCCCCGACTAATCTTGTTGTGTGTCGCTCTGCTCTTTGCTTCCACGCTCGCCTTCGCCCAATCGCAAGCCACAACCGGCGACATCGAAGGGCGCGTGCTCGACCCGAACGGTGCGGCTGTGCCCAACGCGACGGTCACGGCGAAGAACCAAGCGACCGGCTTGGAGAAAACCGCGACGACCGATGGCGAAGGCAACTATCGCATCATCCTCTTGCCGCCCGGTCAATACACCGTCAGCACTTCGGGCGCACAGGGATTCAACAAAGCAGCCTATCAGGATGTCACCGTCACGGTGGGCAGCAAGACACCGCTCGACATTAACCTCTCGGTGGGTAATGTAAACATAGACGTGGCCGTCACGTCCGAAGCGGCGGTCGTCGAGACGGGGCGCACGTCCGTGGCGACGACGATCAATCAACGTTCGATTGACAACCTGCCGATCAACGGGCGCAACTTTCAGGACTTCGCCACGCTCTCGCCCGGTGTGGTGCGCGACCCGCGCGGCGGCGACCTCTCGGTCGGCGGGCAGCGCGGCACTTTGAACAGTCTGCAAGTTGACGGCGTGGACAACAACAACACTTTCTTCGGTCAGGCATTGGGGCGCGGCGGCGTGCGGCCCCCCTATCAGTTCTCGGAAGAGTCTGTGCAGGAGTTTCAGGTTAATCAGAATGGCTTCTCGGCGGAGTTCGGGCGCGCGGGCGGCGCGGTCATCAACGTCGTCACCAAGTCGGGCACGAACGAGTTTCACGGCGGCGCGTTTGAATACTTCCGCGACGAGTCGCTGAATTCGAACGACCCCGTGACCAAAGCGAACGAGTCGCGGCGCGGGCAACCGAACAAGCGCCCGCCCTCACGCATCAATCAATTCGGCGGGCGCTTCGGCGGCCCGATCAAGCACGACAAAGCGTTCTTCTTTTTCACCTACGACGGGCAACGCGCCAACGTCCCGCAAGTGCTCGACGTGCCGAACCTGACGACCGCGCCCGCCGCCGCGCAAGCAATCCTCTTGCCGAAACTGAATACCTATCAGGTCGGGCGCAAGCAAGACGTGTTCTTAGGCAAGACCGACATCTCGATCAATCAACATAACCAACTCTCTCTGCGCTACAACCATCAAGGCTTCACCGGCGTCAACAACGAGAACAACGGCACGCTCTCGGCCGAAGAACATTCCGGCAACAGCCTCGTCAAAAGCGACACGCTCAGTGGCACGCTGACCTCGACGCTCACGCAGCACGTCGTCAACGAGTTTCGTTTCCAACTTGCGCGCGACAAAGAACCGGGCCAAGCCAATAGCGACGCGCCCGAAGCCGTCATCAATACAGGCGGCGGCAGCTTGAACATCGGGCGCAACAACTTCAGCCCGCGCGAGACGACGATCAAGCGCGTGCAGTTCATTGATAATGTCTCGTATCTCGCTGGGCGCAACAACTGGAAGTTCGGTCTCGATTTCAACTTCGACCGCATCTTCAACTTCTTCCCCGGGCTGTTTAGCGGCTCATACACGTTCCCCTCTTACACCGCGTTTGCGAACAACACGCCGTCCGCCTACACGCAAAACTTCGCGGGCGCGGGCACGACCGGCGGCACGACCAAACCGAACCTGCACGAGTATGCGTTCTACGCGCAGGACGATCTGCGGCTGACGCCGAAGCTGACTTTGAACATGGGCGTGCGCTACGACTACGAGGGACTCACGTGCCCGCCGGTGCAGAACACCGATCCTTTGCTGCTCTCAAACGGCATTGACACCGCGCGCTGCCCGAAGGACAAGAACAACTTCGGCCCGCGCTTCGGTTTCTCTTATGCGTTCAACGAGCGGACGGTCGTGCGCGGCGGCTTCGGCGTCTATTACGGGCGCACGCCGGCCATCGTGCTCGGCACAGTGCATTCGCAGAACGGCATCAACGTCACCGGCATCAACATCAGTGACAATCCGGCAACGACGAATGTCAACGAAGTGAACGCCGTCGTCACTTACCCGAACATCTTGAGCGCGCCGCCCGCAGGCTTCTCCGCTAACCCGAACCTGTTTGTATTCGCGCCCGATTACGTGAACCCTTACGTCGAGCAGGGACGCATCGGCGTCGAGCATGAGATCGTCAAGAACCTGAGTTTGTCCGCAACCTATCTCTACTATCACGGCGTGCATCTGACGCGCACGCGCGACATCAATCTGTTCGCGCCCGCCGCCTTCCCGCGCACAGGGCCGGACGGCGTGACCTACACCTTCCTGCGCTTTTCGAGCGCGCGCCCCATTTCGCGCACGTCGGGCGTCTCTTACAATCGCATCAGCATCTTTGAGAGCGCCGCGCACTCGCTCTATAACGGTCTCGCCATTCAAGCGACGCAACGCCTGACGCACGGCTTCCAATTCATCGCCGCTTACACATTCTCAAAGGCGAAAGATGATCGGCCCGATCAAACGATTGTCGTCGTCGGCGCGGACGACGCGAAGATCGTCGAGAATCAATTGAACCCGGCCGCCGACTACGCGCGCTCCGACACGGACATACGCCACCGCTTCGTCTTCAGTCCCGTCTATGAATGGGGCGCGATCAAGTGGAGCGACAACGAATTCGCGCGCGCATTGTTCAGCAACTACACGCTCTCCGGCATCGTGCAGTTTCAATCCGGCACGCCGTATTCTGCGCTTGTCGGCGGCGACCCGAACAACGACGGCAATCGCTCGAACGACCGTCTGCCGGGCACCGTTAGAAATCAGTTCACCACGCCTGCGGTCTATCAGTTCGACGCGCGCATCACGCGCGCCATTCCGCTCCGCGAGCAGATGCGCGTGCGCTTGATCCTCGAAGCTTTCAATCTGTTCAACCGCTCGAACGTGGCCACGGTCAACAACATCTTCTTCAACTATTCGGGCGGCGCAAACGGCGTCTTGACCGCGCCTTCATTCGTGACGGCCTTCGGCACGCCGCGCTCGTTCCAATCACCCGCGTCGGGCACGACCACCTTCGTCATCCCGCGCCAACTCCAACTCGCGATCAAGTTCGACTTCTAAACGGTTAAGACTTAAACGCAAAGAACGCAAAAAAGACGCCGCAAAGCACGCAAAGATTCAACTCTTCGCGTGCTTTGCGGTCTTCCTTTGCGTTTAAGTTCTCTTAAAGCGCACCGTGCTTGCGCAGGATGGTGATGGTTTGCTCAAGCGGCAGCGCCTCGACGGTGTGGCCGTTGCCGGTCGTGGTCTCGGCGCGCAGCAGCGAGTTGTAGATCGCCTCTTCGGTCGCTTCGATGACGGCGAGAAAGAGCGGCGACATCGCGTCGTTCGCTAGAAGTTTCACGTCGCGCGGCCCGTAGAGTTGATCGGGCGTGCGCGGCGCGATGATGCGGACTTCCGTGGCGTTTGAAAACGCGATGGCGTAATCGCCGCTGCCGTTCGAGCCGGCCGCGCCCGTGCGCGCCAGCCCCAACATCGTGCGTGCAGCCATGCGCCGTAGGTTGCGCGCATCAACCGGCGCATCCGTTGCGATGACGATGATGACCGAACCATCGGCCGCATCATTGACTGATGCCTGATCGGATGCGCGTGAGTTGTCCGACGACTGATCACGTTGTCGCTCGCTCTTGTCTCTACGCGCGCGCGGGTTTGCTGGCGCGCGTTCGAGTTCCTCTTTCAGATAATAACGACCCAGTTCGCGCCCGACCGGCGCGCCCGCCATCGTGAGCACGCCGCCGAAGTTGGTCTGCACGAGCACGCCGACCGTGTAGCCGCCAAGCTGTGCGGGCAACTTTCTCGACGCCGTGCCGATGCCGCCCTTGAAGCCAAACGCGATTGTGCCCGTGCCTGCGCCGACCGCGCCCTCTTCGACCGCGCCGCCATGCGCCTGTTTGATCGCAGCAATCACGTCCGCGCTCGTGATTGGCCGGCTGCGTATATCGTTCAAAGTGCCGTCGTTCGTCTCGGCGACGAGTGGGTTCACAGAGCGCACGTCTTCGTTGCCCGGCAAGGCGAGCATGTAGTCGAGCACGGCGTCGGCGACGCGCGGCACGCTCAGAGTTGAGGTCAACAGGATCGGCGTCTCGATCTCGCCGAGTTCGTTGACTTGTGTTGAGCCGACGAGTTTGCCAAAGCCATTGCCGACAAACACAGCGCCGGGCACTTTCTCCCGAAATAGATTTCCGCCATGCGGCAGCACACACGTGACGCCGGTGCGAATCTTCTCGCCGCGCACAAGGGTCGTGTGCCCGACGCGCACGCCCGCCACATCTGTGATCGCATCGAGCGGCCCGGATGGAAGGATGCCGACCTTCAGGCCAATGTCGTGCGCGCGTGGTCTCTTGTTCTTCATCGTCTGTGGTATAGCGACGGCTGCCAGCGCAACGAGCGCGCTGGCGAGTACGGCAGTCAACCAGAAAGTTTTCAGCCTCATGCGGGGTTGTTCATCTCTCGCGTGAAGAGATAATCTTAAGCTCATTACGTGCCGCCGCGATGACAATAGCGCAACGGCGCAGCGCTTGAAAGGGTGCAGGTGCGAGTGTACGAGTTTGGCGGGCGCGGCACAGGTTTTGAGAGAGGCGCGGCAGCCAAGCGATAGCACAACTCGAAGTATCTGCTGAGTGCCGCTCGCCAATCAGCGTCGAGGTTCGCACCCACGCTTGGCGCGGCATGGAGCAGATTACTGCGCTTGACTGCTAGTGTTGACTGACTGAGTCCGCTTCCCACCAGTCCAACGAAAAACGTTGACAGGGGCGGCCGCAAATAGTTAAATCAAACTGTAGCCGCCGACCGGCGGCGCAGTTCTTTACGGTTCAGACCACATCCGATAAAGGCAAACTTGTCGCGAGGCAAGGACGCAAAGCCGTGAGTCTCCATCGTGCTGCGCTTGGCGCGCGCAAGCGAGATTGTCTGGTTACCGAAAGTGGATCGGTTGAGCTTGATGCCCTTCATTTCCGTCCTTCGCCGCGCCCAACTATTCGCCCTTTCGAACCGCGCACCTTACGTCCCGCGTAAATCGGAGAACGCCTTCGGCGGCTGTGGCATCTAATGGCTCGTACTCTCCTAAAGATGCCCACCCCAATAAGCTGGCGGTCTTCGTGTGCAGGCAAGGGCATGTGAACAGCACATATTTATGAGGAATTCGGCAAAAAATAGGCGTCTAATAAGATTTTGGGCTTGCACGGACGGAGGTGGCCAGTATAGACTGCGCCTGCTTTTTGGCTTGACTTCAGCCTGTGGAATCCATCGCATTTGTCCGGCGACTGAGATGGCCCTTACCACTCCTCCAAGATTCTTGGCAGCGGCTCGGCCACGCCGCATCTTCCTTCGGTTTCCCCATGCGACCGTCACGGCGTAAGGAGACAGTAATGAGATCTCAAGAAATGACTGGGAGACGTTATCAAATACTACAGGTCGCTACGCGCCTCACCGAACGCGTGAAGGAGGGGCTGCCGAAAAACATCTTATATTTGGAGAACGCGGATGGGCGCGGCCTGCTCTATGCTGATCCGGAAGAACTTTACGGTGCCCTACCGGAGCTTGATTACTTCGGGGTGCGCGGGGCGGTGCTGCCTGACTACGTGCTGGCAGCGCTCGTCGTGGACTGCACCTCGCTCGGGTTCGCCGTGACCGACATTGAATTCGCGGACAGTCGGGTGCTAATCAAGTCGCTTATAAAAGAGCTTATAAATAGCGAGCGGCGAGGTGAACTGCGCGCCTGCCTCGGTGAAGCGCGAACGCCTATCACCGCGATTGTGCTCGCCTGCGAGGAGTTCGAAGTGAAACTGTACGGCTCTGGGTTGGTCACTGTTCGCGGCCCGAAAGAAGAGTTCGAGTATAGAATACAAGATATCTTAAGTCGTCTTACCGACTACCTGCTGACGGCGCTCAAAAAGGTTGATTCGAACAAGGAATCGGGCGAGTCAGTTCCTCGCCGGAGCGCAAAGGTGCCGGGTATTGTTATGGCCGCGCAGAAGCTAATATCTTAACTTCCGGTGGCAGCCGCCACCTCTAGTCTGTTGCCGGAAGGGTGTGCCAGCCTGCGCCCACTGGATAGAGCAATACGACTCATTTCGGTCTCATAAGTTCTACTGAATCATTCAGGGTTGAGAGACGCTTTACTCTCTCAATAATTAAACAGTAAAAGGGCCTTCGAGTGTCCGGTGAATTTCCGGCCCTGTTCCTGCGCTGGACAAAACCACGCAGGGCGAGGGAATTGTGGCAGCCTGTCAGGACCTCACCGTATGAAACTCCGAGAAATCTTCAAACTGAAAAGCCTCCTCGGCAGTTCTATCGTCCCGCTGCTTGCCTTCCTGCTGCTTGGCTACATTCAACGGCATGTGTACGATTGGAGCCAACTACACAACAACGGTTATGAGCGTGGGATCGAGATCGCTGGTTACCTAAGCGTTTACGTCGTGCTGTACATGGTGAGCGTTCCTCTGTTCTGGCTGCGTCCGCAGTTGAAGGCCAAAATTTATAAGGAAGGATCGGCGCAAGCGCAGCCGGAGATTTCACAGGTCTTCGATCTGGCGCATCGGGAGCGAGTCGCTGACGTGACTGTCGAACTAGAGTTCACGCCCAATTTCATCGCCAGAAATTTCATCGAGCGCCTAGACAAGCAGGCAGTCGGTATCAAGTTCCAATGGAATCCGAGCAAACTGTTCTCCTGTAGTAGTCGCTACGAGGGGGACAAAGAGTTCAGTATCATATTGGACAACGGCGTGCATCTATTCCCCTTCGAGAAAATGAATCTCTCGGATTCCGAGAGCTACGTCAAGTACTCATTTCGGTTCGCGCTGGGAACAACCGAGGTGGTGCAGCGCACCAAGCTGAAGGCGAAACATCTCAATTGGAAGTCACGTGTCCTATTTGGGCTACACTGTGAGACCGAATTTCTTTTCGAGATAAAGGACTCACGCCCGCAATCTTTACCTCCTTCAGTGGGCTGAGGTGGTAGCCTCAGACGGTATCAAGCCAGAGCTAGTCTTACACAGGCATTGAGTAGAAGATGTCGGGGCGGGCTTTCTTTGAATCCCGCCCTTAATTAATTCTTTGGTCTTAGAAAGTTGCATGCAAGCGACGATTATGATTTATCATCGCGGGCGCTTTCGCTGCAAGCACCTGAGCCACCCTTTTGCATCAGAACCGCATTCGATGGAGGAGACCCATGAAAAGGTCACGTTCTCTGGCGCGTATGCGTGCCTGCGCGCTCGTCGTCGCTTGTCTGCTCACTGCCGGCCACAGCTTCGCCCAACAGATCGTTCGGCCAGTCGCGTCCGGCACAACTGCGCCCGCGCCGAATGACGAAGGCTACACGGCGAAGATCAGAGAGTACACGACGGAAAAATATTTCTCGACCGAGTTGGTCGATCATCTGCCTGCGTCTGTCAATGTGCCGACGCCGGAAAAGGTCTTGGGCTACATCGTCGGCGCGCCGAACAAGTTGACCTATACGAAAGACCTCTATCGCTACTATCACGCGTTAGCCGATGCCACACCGCGCGTCCGCATCTTCACCGCGCCGGAGAGATCGGAAGAAGGACGCGAGCAACTGCTCATCGCCGTCAGCGACGAGGCGAATCTGGCGAATCTTGATCGCTACAAAGAGATCACTGCGCGTCTGGCCGATCCGCGCAAGACGACGGATGCAGAAGCGCAAAGTTTGATCGGTGAAGGGAAGGCGATGTACTGGGCTTCGGGCGCGATCCATTCGCCGGAGACCGGCTCGCCCGAAATGCTGATGGAGTTGGCCTACCGGCTCGCCGTCGAAGACTCGCCGTTTTATGACGCGATCCGCAAGAACGTGATCGTGCTCATCACGCCCGTGCTTGAGACGGACGGGCGCGACCGCATGGTTGATGTCTATAACTATCGCAAGGCGAACCCGAACAAGAACGCGCCGAACCTGCTGTACTGGGGTCGTTATGTTGCGCACGACAACAACCGCGACGGCTTAGGCATGGCGCTCGCTCTGACGCGCAACATGATGAAGACGTTTCTTGAATATCATCCGACGATCCTGCATGACCTGCACGAATCCGTGCCCTTCCTCTACACCTCGACGGGCACGGGGCCGTATAACGCTTGGCTCGATCCGCTCGTCGTTGACGAGTGGCACTTGCTTGCGTATCACGAGATCGAAGAGATGACCAAGCGCGGCGTGCCCGGCGTCTGGACGCATGGGTTTTATGACGGCTGGGCGGCGAACTATATGTTCTACGTCGCCAACGGGCACAACAGTATCGGCCGTTTCTACGAGACCTTCGGCAACAATGGCGCGGACACGATGGACAGAACCGTCAGGCTCGAAGCACAGCGCGATTGGTTCCGACCGAACCCGCCGCTCCCGCGCGTCAAATGGTCAATGCGCAACAACGTGAACATGCAGGAGTCGGCGATCCTCTTAGCGATGAACTTCGTGGCTAACAACAAGGATCGCTTTCTCAACAATTTTTACATCAAGAGCAAGCGGTCTGTGCTGAAAGCAGCGAACGAAGGCCCTGCGGCTTACGTCGTGCCCGGCGACACGCCGCGCCCGGTCGAAGCGGCAGATATGGTTAACCTGCTGCGGCTGATGGGCGTCGAAGTGCAACAGGCGACGCGCGAGTTCACAATCAAAGAGACGAAGCGCGCCGAAGCGAGCAGCGAACAACGCGGCGCTGAGCAACGCGAGCCGCGCAACGCGGAGCAGGCGACGAGTGCACGCAAGTTTCCCGCCGGCTCTTACATCATCCGCATGGATCAGCCCTACTCGCGCATGGCCGACATGCTCCTTGATACGCAGTATTACAACGTCAACGACCCGCGCCCCTACGACGACACAGGCTGGACGCTCGGCGCTTTGCGCAACGTCGAGACCGTGCGCGTGACTGATAAGGATGTGCTCAACGTGCCGATGAATCTGTTGACGGCGGATGCCCGCGTGCGCGGGAAACTCACCGGCACAGAGAAGGCGACTGTTTATGTCGTCAACAACAACACGGAGAACACGCTGGCGACGCTGCGCTTTCGGCTGAAGGGCGTGCGGATGAACGTCGCCGAGACGGATTTCAAAGTCGGCACGCAGAGCTTCAATGCCGGTTCGTTCATCATCAAAGCGGACGACAATCCGTCAGACTTGCGCGCCCAACTTGGAACGGCTGTGACCGATCTTGGTCTGACTGCTGTGGGCTTTGAGTCGAATCCGGCCGTCAAATCGCACGAGGTCAGCGTGCCACGCATTGCCATCCTGCACACTTGGACGAACACGCAGAATGATGGTTGGTTCAGAATCGAGTTCGACCATTTGCAGATTCCGTACTCGTACATCTCCGACCACGTGCTGCGCGACACGCCGAACTTGCGCGCAAACTACGACGTGATCATCTTCCCGCCTGTCGGCGGCTCGGCGGCGGCCATCGTCAACGGCATTCCGATGCGCGGCGATCCGATCCCTTGGCAGCAGTCTGCCGTCACGCCGAACCTCGGCAACTCGCCCGACACAACCGCAGACATGCGCGGCGGCATGGGTCTCTTGGGCGTCACCAATCTGCAAAAGTTTGTGCAGGACGGCGGTCTCTTCGTCACTATTCAAAACACTGCGCGCGTGCCGCTCGATTACGGCATCACGACGGGCGTCGCGATTGAG